>VAPL010146125.1_pt1 | contig 14254 bp, 14 predicted proteins | sample 3395061 | NCBI WGS metagenome assembly VAPL01 (sample SAMN08290444, study PRJNA428436) | hydrothermal vent metagenome | isolation source: Deep-sea hydrothermal vent chimney 2 | place: Pacific Ocean: Juan De Fuca Ridge | depth 2182 m m | reverse complement strand
GTCCGCAAAACCGGTACTTGTTACGATTGCCACAGCGGTATCGCGGCAGACTTCACCTCTCACCCCAACGCCCTGGATCATACCGGCCATGTGGATCCCAATCCCAGATGTACCGGGTGCCATTTTCACAGCAATAAAAACGTGATTACCGGTATTCATGTCACCAAGGTCTGTGCCACCTGTCATAACCTGGTTTATGATGCCGCCACCGGTAAATATAGCGGCAACGGTGTTCTCATCAGCCTGGCCGCCCAGCACGGCCCCGGCGACTGCACCAACTGCCATACGGATATAGCCGCCAATTTCTTTGCCCATCCCACCTCCGGAGATCATACCGGTCTGGTGACGGCCACCACGCAATGCGCGGTCTGTCATACCGGCGACCCGGTAAAAAGTGTCCACAACAGTAACTGCGGCCTGTGCCATGCCAACAAAACAGGCCTGCTCTATGGAGTCGCCAAGACCAACGGCCCCGGCGACTGCCTTAACTGCCACTCCACTTACAGCGATTTCAGCACCCACACCCCGCCCCCGCATACAACTCAGGTCAGCGCGGATACCGCCTGTGTGAACTGCCATTCTAATCCTGATCTGGTTAATGGCATTCATGGCCGTAACAGCTGCGCCACCTGCCATGACAGCAAAGGGGTATTAGTGGGCTCCGCCACCGGCCATAGCGGCGGCGGCAACTGCTCGGTCTGCCACACTACCGAAGCCGCGGCTCTGAGCGGGGGTACTCATCCTGCCGCCAGCCACTCCAACACCACCGTAACCTTCATGGTTGGCAGCAGCTGCGTTACCTGCCACAGCGGAGATACCGTTTCCACCGTCCACAACAACAATTGCTTAGACTGCCATGTGGCCTTGAATTCCGCCCAGATTCACACTCTGAAGGGCAGCGCCGCTGGCCGGGAGGGCAATACAACCAATACCTGCGTTGACTGCCACACGGCCATTGCCGCCAGTTTCAATAATCACAACGCCTGGTCTCACGGCGTGCGGGTCAGCAGTACCGGAACCAGTTGCGCCTCCTGTCATCCCGGCGATCCCATCTTCACCATTCACAAAAAAAGTGGCTATTGCGTTGACTGCCATGACAGCAATGACTGGCGGCTCATTGGCAGCGCCGCCGGCAAGGGAACTGGCAAACCAGCAGTCAAAGGCAATAATTGCATGGACTGCCATGGCGGTTTTCCGCTCCATGACTCCTTGAGCATTGACTTAAACCACTCAACTCAGGTCACAGCCACCCCAACATGTATCACCTCCGGCTGCCACGATCAGGTGTCCGATCTCGGAGCAAATATTTACGTGGGTACTAACAGCGTCCACGCCTCAGGCACTTACGCGGGTACTGACAGCTGCGCGGCCTGCCACCTTAACGACGGCAGCCTGAACCCGCCGGCAATAGCAGGCGGCGGTGACTGCAAGACCTGTCATAGTGATGCCAAATACGACAGCACTCCGCATTAATTAATTGTCTATCACCACTGATAAAAACCGGCCACGCGTTAAAAACGTGGCCGGTTTTTTTGTTGACCGCCAATCAAGATTGTAACTTTACTCCTTCGACAGCTAACTTTTATCCCCCGCGTTGTTTCGCACCCATACTGACGGCTCTCGTGAAAACAATGCTGACCGACATCAAAAATTAACGGCGCATTCATTCCATAATTGTTGAGTCAGCCTATAGGACAGAGAAAAGTTTTTTTGACAATTCCCATCCGACTCCTTATGATTCAAAAGAATGTTCAAAAAATATCAATAGAGGGGAGAATTATGCAGGAAACCGGCTATCTTAAGGAAAATAAAAAGGTTCTTGAGCTGCTTAAAAGAATTAAAAAATTCCAGGCCTTTTCCGATGATGACATCGAGGCCTTTCTTGAGGTGGGTAAATTAAAATCCTATGAGGCTGGAGAGACTATTATAAGCAAAGGCGATAAGGATCAATGGGTTTATTTTCTTATCTCCGGGCAGGTAAAAATTGTCAAGGGTGAAAAGACCTTTGCGATTCTGGAGGGCGGCGGCGACCTCTTTGGAGAAATGGGGGTCATTGACGGCGCTCCGCGTTCGGCCAGCGTCTGGGCCCTGGCCAGGACAATGGTCTTGGGGCTGGACTGCAGTAATCTTGACCATAAACTCAAAGATAATGCCAGGGTATTTCAATATGCCGTTTTCAGACTATTTGCCGAAACCTTAGCGGAACGTCTGAGACAGACCGATGAGGAATTATTAAAGCTCCAGGAAGAATTGCTGAAAAAGGATAAAATAATAGCCCAACTAAAAAATCCCAACAACCAGGAAGACGAAACTATCTGGGTGTAGCCTCCGCGTCCTTATGTAATTCCTGCTCAATCATCACATCAAAGCCTTTAAGAGTACGCAGACGGAGAAGACGGCCGTTAATAAATATTGTCGGTGTCCCATGGACACCAGCGGCTAAGCCTTCCCTGAGATCTTCGTTAATACGCCGGATGGCCTCAGAATCTTGGCGGTCATGCTCAAAACGCGGCATATTGAGCCCTATTTCCCGAGCGAATTGCTGGAATTCAGCCATACTCAAACTACTATAATGCTGAAAAATTTTATCATGCATCTGCCAATATTTACCCTGCCGCCCTGCGGCAATAGCGGCAAGAGAGGCTTGACGCGAAAAACGGTGCATCCGCAGAGGAAATTCTTTATAAACCAACTTGACCTTAGTGGGATATTGCTTGAGCACCTGCTCAAGTAAGGGATTAACCCTTGCGCAGTATGGTCATTGATAATCACTGAATATCGCGATAACCACCGGGGCATCGGCTGACCCCTTGAACGGCGAGCCTTTAGTACTGATATTTTGCACAAAACTTAAGCGCGTCATACGCACCTTGTGACTGGTACTATCGGTTAAAAACAAAGTAGTTCCATCTGGAGATACCGCGAGATGATCTGCCTTGCCGCTTAGTTTAACCGAACCTTTATGACGGCCCTCTGGATCATATATTTCCACCCGGCCGTCTTTAGTGAGAACAAATATCGATTGACCATCCCCGGAGATAGCAGTATCAAGAGGGGCGGAAGACAGGCGCAGGCTAGCAATGGGCGTAGTCTCCACCTCTACCTTCGCCCCGGCCCAGGCCGGAACCAGCAGCGGCAGAACCAGCAGCGAACCTATAATAATTTTTTTGAACATAATTTTCTCCCATTTCCATAAACCAAGAATAAAAAATAAAATCCTAAGGTATACCAGAAAGGATTCAAGGTCAAATCAATCAGAACATGCAGGGAAATAAAACAAAATTTATCGGGAACAAAGATGCCGGAACTGCCGGAAGTTGAAGTAGTCTGCCAGGGGATCGCCCCCATGCTCATTGGCAAAACCATTACCCGGATCAAGACCAGCGGCCTGGCCCTTCGTCTGCCCATCCCCAAGACAGAGATTGAGCGCTATATTAAAGGTCAACCTATAACCGCGGTATGCCGGCGGGCTAAATATTTGATTGTAAGCACGGCGAATGGTGCCGCCTTAATCATCCATCTCGGCATGACGGGACGATTGGGAATATTCAGGGCCGGACAAGAGCTGGCTCTCCATGACCATCTATGTTGTCGGCTTGATAACGGCCTGGAGCTGCGTTTTAATGATACCCGCCGTTTTGGTTCACTCCGGGTACTGCCCCCAGATGCCGATGAAGGGCAATTTTTTGCCGCCCTGGGGCCAGAACCCCTCGGTAATGACTTCACCGCCGACTATATGCTGAACAGAGTCGGAAAAAGTCGGCGGCCCCTGAAGAATTTTCTCATGGACAGTCATGTGGTAGCGGGCATCGGCAATATCTACGCCAATGAAATCGCCTTCGCCTCCTCCATTTCACCGGCAAGAGCGGTCAATAATATAAGCCGCCCGGAGTGGCAGAGTATTATTGCCTCGACCAAAGAGATTCTCGAAAAAGCTATTGCCGCCGGGGGCTCCACAATCTCCGATTTTATTAACGCAGGCGGCAAACCAGGATATTTTCAGCTCCAACTCCGGGTTTATGGCCGCGCCGGTGAGCCCTGCCCCATCTGCGGCACAGCCATAGAAAAAATCACCATGGCAGGCCGGGCCACCTTCTGGTGCCAGCACTGCCAGCATTAATCACCTTGCGCTGAACCGCCAAAACCAATAACAACAAAGGTGCCCTGAGCCCCGGATGAACACATGGTTATATCTCCACCCTGGGTAACGGCCATTAGCCGGGCGCTGTAGGTTCCCAGCCCACTGCCGCCGCTCTTGCCCCTGGTTGCGTATTTATCAAAAAATGAGGCACGCAACTCCTCGGGCACAGCCCCGTCATTATGAATTATTATTTCTAAACGCCCATTCTCCGCCTTATGCATGGCAACCTCAATGGCCTGCCCGACGGGCGAGGCCTCCAGGGCATTTTTAATAAGATTAGCCAGCATACTGTAGGTCAGCAGTTCATCTCCACTAATAATAAAACGCTCATCCTTACGGCACGGCCGGCCGTTCACCAGAAGCCGCAGCTCAACCCGCCGACTCTGGAGCTGATCCAGAAGATCAAGGCCAATTTTGCGCAGAATGGCCACGCAGTCCACCCTCACCGGCTGAAAATTATATCGTCCCTCTTCCATGCGGTAGATTTCCAGAGAGTTATTGATCAACTCCAGCATCTTGTAACCGCTGTCCTCAATCATCTGCAGCCATCGCAACTGTTCAGAGCTGAGATTATCCTGCTTGCGAATGAGATAGGGAATATTAACAATACCATTTAAGGGAGCCTTGAGGTCATGGCGGGCGATACGGTCAAGCTCCTCCCGCAGACGGTTCGCCTCCTGGCGCTCTCTTAGGTCACGATCATAGGCCAGTACCCCTTTAAATATGTCCTTATCATCCACCAGAGACTTGGCCTTGCGCCATACCGGCCGTTCCTCCCGTTCCGGGCCATAATAAATTATTATCTCCTCCTCAACATTTACGACCGCCGCTCCCTTTAAACTCTCAAAATTACGCTGACAAACCTCAAGATTTTCAGGATGAATGAAATCAATCGTCCTTTTACCCACCATTTCCCAGCGTCCCAAGCCATAGAGGCGCAAGGCCGCCGGGTTCACATCAACAATTATCCCCTGATCATCGAGAACGCTAATGGCATCCGGGGCCGTCTCAAATAAAGTACGGTAACGCTCCTCGCTCTGGCGGCGGGCGGCTATCTCCAGATCACGACTGCGGATCATGTCATGCAGCCGCCCCTTCATCACCAAAAAGGCCTGGGCCAGAACTCCGGTTTCATCATCTTTGCGCGGCTGAATTTCCTGAGCCCAGTTGCCCCGTGCTAATTTATTGGCAGCCGCGGCCAGCTCCAATATCGGCCGGGTTATGCCCCGGGCCAGTTTGTATGAAACCAGCAGACATAAGGCCATGGTCAACAATATAATAGCGAGATAGACAATAATTAACCGTCTTGGCACCAGCATAAAACGGTTCATCGGCAAGGCGGCATCAAGAAAGACGCCCATTTCAGGTAGATAGATCAAAGCGTTCATCACATCACGCCCCAGAAGAGGAGCCCGTTTAATCCGCACCCCTCCCAGACACAGGTCGGACGTTCCGATTATTTTCCCCAAATTCACCCGGCGCAGGGTCTGCCCTTGATCAGGAGTAATCAACACCCGTCCGGCGGCGGTCATCAAGGTCAAATAACCAGTCTCTTCAAAATGGAAGTCCGCCATGGCTGGTGATAGCCGATCAATGGTGGACAGAACCATAACCGCCCCGGTAAATCTGCTGAAACGGCTGCCATAATAGATATATTCTATATACGGCGGCGGCAGTTCCGCCCCCGCCGTCTTTTCGGTAACAATTTTGAACTGAATAACATTGGGATGCTGCCTGGCCCGTTTAAAAATGGCGGAAGAGCCATGATCCATTAGATGAGTTGACTTGCGGCCGCTGACAACCTTGACCTTTTCAAGGCCGGTCTGATCGAGATAAGCCACAACAGAAAAATCCTGGCTGGCAATATCCTTTAAATATTCGGTGAGAGCACCCTCCCAGAAAGAACTGGTATAGGTGGTTACCGCTTCGCTATGTCCCAGTTCTCTAATTTCACTTAAGACCAGATCCCAGTTATGACGAACAAAATCGGCCTGGCTGACCACCACATACCGCATCTGCCGTTTGGCACTGGCAGTAAGGGAGGTGTAGAGAATAAAATACCCGGCCACAGCAAGAGCCAGGGCTCCAAGAAGAGCCATGAGAAGCTGCACCAGCATAATTTTACTATTAATGGAAAGGGCCTTCACATCTTCACCGCCTTGTACCTTAGTGTAACGATTCAGCCAAACAACCGGGCGCACCCGGCCTCTATTTTAAAAGTAACAAGTTCAATAAGTTGCACATTCTGTTACTTAACAGCTTATGTTACATAGCGTTTGCTATACACCGTTAACAGTGCCTTGCTGACCCCGCCAGTCACTTCGTAATTCTATTTTAACGAGGCCCTAAGACTGCCTGAGCAGTAAAAAAAAACCAAAACAACAAATTAGAAGGCGGCAGCAACGGGTATTTTTTTCAGCATTTGCAAAAGATGTTTTAGTTCATTATGATAAGAAATTACGAGATTTAATTCTCGGGCGATTCAGACCAGATTCGAAGATTTTCCGCTGTCACTTATTATCTTCTAATATAATAAATGGTTAATCAAACATAAGTCAACGACTATCGGTTAAAGTCAATACCACAAGAAGCCTGTGAGGTTGTCCGCCGAATATTTTATGCACCCGCGGCCAGCTTTCTCATATATCAAGTTTAATAGTTACAATTATTATATGTCATCTATTTTAATTTCAACATTATTATTTATTTTCACCCTTGTACCATTAAGCGCCGGGGCTGCCATTAGTAATCACGTACCGGTGGGGATTGACAGCAGTGCCCTGCTCAATCTTAACATCAAGGTACTGATTGCCGCCCGTCCCTTATCTATCATCCTGGTGGAAAAAGACTTTCAGCGCCTCCGGGTTCTCCGCTATGACGGCAGGTTACAGGTTCTGACGGAATATACCGCGGCTACCGGCGAGAATTTCGGCCCTAAAATAGTAGAAGGGGACAAAAAGACCCCCGAAGGTATATATTTTATTACCAAAAAATATATCGATAAAAAGCTTACCGTCTTCGGCACTAAGGCCTTTCACCTCAATTATCCAAACATCTTTGACCGCCTGGAAAAACGGGCTGGACATGGTATATTTATCCACGGCACCAACAAAAAATTACGTTATGACAGCACTAACGGCTGCATCAGCCTTAACAACAATGATCTCTCACAATTAGCCCGATTTTTAAAAGTTGGAACTATCCCGGTAATAATTGTCCCAAGTCTCCTGGATTTAAAGACCGGCCAGGCCTCATTACCGGATTTAAGCAGCAATAATTTCGAATTAGCCAAAAAGTTATTACTGCCTGAGGCCGCTAATGCCCCCATTACCTTCTATAATCTCTATATGATTCAGGTTAACAGCCAGACCCTGGTCGCCTGTGAATACGGCCTGCCTGGCCGTAAATCGTCTTTCGCCGCCAGTTATATAGGTTTCAAGCCCGGCAGAGGCTGGAAGATCATGCAGCGTCTAAGGCCGCCCGTCAGCCCAATTCCGGCCATAACGCAGAAAAAAGAATCACCGGCGGCCAAGCGGCTCTCCACAACCGCTGCCAAGTCGAATATTCCCGCTTTCCTGCCATGGCCGCCCCGGAAGAGGGATGTCTATCTCAGCTGGTACAGAGAGGCAAACCGACCGCTTAAATTACCAACACCCGGCAAAGAAATAAAATCCGTCCAAAAGCAAAAGCCGCCACTCGCTCAGAAGCCGTCATCTGCTCCTTACAGCGGCCCGGCCCCATCCATGCCGGAACTGGTTTTTATCATTCTACTCCTGTCGGCAATCCTCATAATATTGAGTTATATAATTATACGGCTGCGCGGCTTAGAAAAGGAAAGCCTCGCTGTCAAGTTGGACAACAAAGAGGTTCACCTTTATTCCAGCTCCACAGAACAACAAGAAACCTTGATAAATGACGTTAAACTACTCAAAAACGATCTTAATGCCCTGGACATTTTTTTAAAGGAGACGGTTATGGATAGAGAGGAATTCCGAGTCCGAATTGACGATTTGGAGGCTAAACTGGCCGACAGACAAGCTGAAATTGAGCAGCTTATTACCGAAAAATCAGCTTTAAAACTCAAAGGTATGTCTGGTTTGTCAAAGCAGGTAGAAGAATTAGGAGAGATGCGGCAGGAATTCCGAGTCGCCCAGGAAAAACTTGACGAATCACGCCAGGACTTAGAGCGCCTCCCAGCCCTTGAGGCGATGCTTGCTGAGCAGCAGGAAAAATATCAGCAATTAGCCCTTAAGCATGCCACCTTAAAACAGGAGAGATCAGGAGACACTGCCGGCCTTCAAGAGGAGTTAACGGCTCAGTACGAGAAGGCAGAGGACTTACGCGAACAATTACGAACCAGCCTGACAGCGCAGGACACCCTGCAAGAGCAACTCCAGGCACAGAAGACAGAACTGGAAAGCAAGGATAATCTCCAGATTAGAAACCAAAGCTTAGAAGCCGAGTTAGAAAACAGCCGCCAGCAATGCAGCCACTTCCAGGATGAAATAGCTCTGCTCAACCGAGAAGAGGCAATAGACAACGAGCAGGAAAGGAAAATCAGCAAGCTCTCAAGCCAGTTAGAAGACATGCAGCAGGAAACAGCCGCCTTGCGGGAAAAGCTGCGAGCCAGCCAGGATGAGGAGCACGGCTTACGGCAGGAGATCACCACAATATCATCTCACGCCAGAAGGGTAAAAGAGTTAGAGGAACTATTGTTAGCACGCCAGATTGAGATGACCAGCCAAAACAACAAAATAGAGAAAATCCACGCCGAACATCAGCAGGAACTAAGCGGCTTGAGCCGCCAGTTGGAAGAGTTACGACAAGTTTTAGAAGACGAGAGAACAAGACGCGTCGAGGACGAATCCAGGCTCCACGAACTTGAAGAGGAATTAACGGCCCGGCGGCAAACTTTTGAGCCAGACCCGGCCGAGGTTGTGGATAAAGCTGAAGAGCCCCCCAGATCAACGGCAGGAAAAGAAACAGAACCGGCAGACCAGCCTGCCGCGGCCACTAAGCCGCCGGCTAAGGCAAAGACGCAAGGCAGTCCGCTCCTGCCCGATGATATCCTCAATAAATGGTTAGGCGGTTAAGGATCTTCTCTTTTTTACAGGCCCTAAGCCAGATCGACCAATTCTATCTCGCCCCAGGCCCCAATATCCTCGCCCCGGATAATAACCACTCCGCGAATACCGCTGATCTCCCGGGCCGCGTCTAAGGCCTGAGAGAGAGAACAATCCCTGCCGGCCTCATTACCCAGACGAGTAGCCGCGGCATCGGCCAGGGCGGTACTGGCGGCAAGAACTGTTACCGCGTCAGCCGTTCCAAAACTCAGAGAATGCCCCACCGAAGCAGAAGAGGTACAGACCCCCATGGGCATTGCCGCCGCCTTAACCTTGATCCCGACCTTATTACTCAGAGGCGAGGGGCCGGCAAAAATGGCAATCCGGCAATCCTCCCGACGGTGTAAAAATATATCACCACCATTTTCAACTACCACTTCATCAATTCCGGCCTCGGCCAATAAACCGCTGCCGACATATTCCGCCACCGTCCCAGCCACAGCCGCCATGGGACCGACCCCGGCAGCAGCGGAGGCCTTAAACATATCCTTAACAATGGGCGGGGCCAGCCGGTCAATATCAAGAGGCCGCAGAGAGGATTGAAAGGAAGGATTATGGTTGATATAATTTTCCAACTGATTACGATATTGACGAACTAAATCATAGGCTGAGCCATGGACATCAGCAGGAGCCGTAATCAACAAATCGGTCTCTCTCACCTTAACCTGAAAGGTTGAAAAATTAGCCGCGCCGACAGCCCGGCGATAATCACGTTTTATATATGAATTTGGAGCGGGTTTAAGGTGTCCCCGACCATATTTTCCGTATTTTTTGTGTTGGGGCATAAATTTGATCAATCATGGAATTAATAAAGGGAAGCCGGCCGCCTCTGTCAGCCGCCAAGCGGCTCGAACAAAAGATTCAGGCACAAAAAACGCAGTTATCATCTTTACTAAATTCCCGGCACCAGGCCTGGTGAAGACCCGGCTGATCCCGGCCCTGGGCGCTCAGGGAGCCGCTGACTGCCAGCGTCGAATGAGCGAGCAGATCGTCCGCCAAGCCAGGGAATTACAGCGTTATAGAACCACAGACCTCCAGATTCATTACCAGGGCGGCAAGACCAAAATGATGGCCGCCTGGCTGGGAGACGACCTGGATTATTATCCCCAGAGGGGGGATAATATAGGCTGTCGTATGGCCGCCGCCTTCCAGCAGGCATTTGCCGCCGGTAACCAGCGGATAATTCTTGCCGGCTCTGACTGCCCGGCCCTCACCGCCGCCATTTTACACAGCGCCCTTAATAAATTAAAACAGCTGGATCTCGTTCTCGGGCCTGCCATGGACGGCGGATATTACCTCATTGGCCTGAACCGCCCCTGCCCGGCACTGTTTACTGAGCTAAGCTGGGGAACCAGCAAGGTATTGGCCGAGACCTTGAAAAAGGCCGGGGAACAAGGTCTCTCCGTCAACTTAGTGGACACCCTTTATGACATCGACCGCCCGGAAGATCTTAGATATTTCCATAATTATCCCCGCCCTTAACGAAGCCGGCAATATCGCCCACACCCTGCGGGCGGCAGCAGCTCCTGAGGTTAGAGAAATTATTGTAGTTGACGGCGGCAGTTCCGACGATACAATGGCCATTGCCCAGGCTAATGGTGCCATGATTCACCGTTCACCAGCAGGACGAGCCCGGCAGATGAATCACGGCGCGGAGGCAGCAAGAGGCAGTATTTTTCTTTTCCTGCACGCCGATACCCTGCTGCCGCCAGATTTCCAGCATCATATAACGCGAATTATGCGGCAGCCCAATACCGCCGGCGGGGCCTTTCGCTTCGCCATAGACAGCCAGGGAATGGGCTGCCGCCTGGTGGAGGCCGGCACCAATCTAAGAACCCGCCTCCTGCGTCTGCCCTATGGCGATCAAGCTATCTTTGTCAATAGCATTTTATTCAAAAAAACGGGCGGTTATGCCCCGCAGCCCATTTTAGAAGACGTTCTTCTCATCAAAGCCTTAAAGCAATATGGCAGAATCAGAATAGCCCCGGCCGCCGCCGTCACCTCTGACCGGCGTTGGCAGCATCTGGGACTGTTAAAGACTACCCTCATCAACCAGGCAATTATGACAGGATATCTATTTGGCCTGTCCCCCCAGTTTCTTAAGGGTTGGTACAGGGTTGGCAAGAAATGAGGAGATGGCCGGAGATTTGGGAATCAGTGACTTCTGCAAGTCCTTATCCTTGATAAAGGAGGTGACAAAGAGAGCGCTGCGGGTAAGATATTTGGCGCTGAATGATTTTTGAATAATGGGATTAGCAGTGGATAATATACCAGCAAGAGCCATATAGGCCAGGGTGGAGATGAAAACGGCCTTGGCCAGACCAAATATACCGCCCATAAGCCGGTCGAACCAGCCCAGGAAGGAGACCTGCATTACCTTTTTCAGGCCCGCTCCCAACAGCATAATGATGACATAGGTGGCTAAAAAAAGCAGGGTGTAGGTAATGACAAAACGAAGTTCTGGATTATGCACCCACTTACTCAGATACCCGGAAAAATGATCATAATAGGCTCCGGCGGCAATATAACCCGTGGTCAGAGCCAGGACAAAGGCAATCTGCCGCACAAAACCAATCCATACGCCGCGCACCAGGAACAATACTGTAATGATAATAACACCAATATCAAGAGCTGTCATAGAGGTATAAGTTAAATTTTATCGTAAGTCTCAACAGTTAGACGACTATTGCCAAACAATGGAGCCCTGCTGTTTAAGTAATTTTTCGCTGTACAAGAAAGACTATATTTTATGCAAAATAGCAAGAAATTTCCCGGATTACAGGGCCAGACAAGTCACGATATTGCCATCCAGCCCCTATTCTCCCAAACCGAAATATTAGACTTGCCACTTTTTAAGGGGATAAAGGTGGCGGCTTGCCGCCTGAAAATCAGCCCGCAGCAAGGTAATCTCGTCCATCGTTATCTAAGCCCGGCAGAGGACAGGGCTTTCCAGCGATTCACCTTTCCCCAGCGGGCCTCTCAATGGCTGGCCGGCCGCTTATGCGCCAAGGCCGCGGCGCTGTCAGTTATTTCCGCCCCCTGCCCCGCCTCCTCCGCCTGGCGGCAGATAGAGATTGAAAACCAGGCCGGCGGCCGCCCGTTTATAACGCTGAACAGCGCCTGGCCCGTCCCCGACATATCCATCAGCCATAGCGGTATTCAGGCCGCGGCCATGGCGGTACTGCCATTTTTATGCGGCCTGGATCTCCAGGAGATAAAGGACACAACTCGCATAAAAAGTCGTTTCGCAAGCCCGGAGGAAGAAATTATTCTACTGCGGCAGGGGGCTCGGGCAAACCAGTCTCCCAAAGCAATGTTCACCATGCTTTGGTCAATAAAAGAGGCGGTTCGTAAGGCCTTCCCTCTTCAGCCGCTGCCAGGTTTTTTAGATTTAACTATCCAGTCATTAACCACTATCCCCGGCGGTTTCAGTGGCTGTATAGCCTGTCGGCGCTCAGACATGCCTGGCATCTTACCCTTCTTCGCCCTTATCGAAAATAATTACGCCGCCGCCCTCACCATAAATCGTGCGTCCGGCAAAACGCCGGATAATTATTTCAACTAATCTGCGTCGTTGCCCCTTGTCTATTTCATCCACCTTGCTTATAATAATTGTAATAAAGGAGGTGCCCCAATGAATATAAATTCACTAAACAGCCTGAACCCGAGCCAGTCGTATCAGAATACCGAGAACAATCAAAATGCTCCCCAGGCTCAAAGGACACAAAAGAACAATGCTCCGCAGGCCCGAAGCCGGATAGAGATATCCACACGAGCCCGGCAGTTACAACAGCAAACCGCGCTCCAAAGGCAGGAAAACCTTAAAGCGGAACAGAAGCCGGAGCCGGGAACGACTGCCCAAGCCAGGGGCAGTGCTGAACGGAACCAGGTTCGCCAGGCAGAGACCGCAGCCGGTAACGCTAAAGGCCAAGCCATAAACCTTGTCGCCTGATAGTGGATATCGCCCAGCACCTTGCCCAGACCCCCTTATTCGGAGGGCTTTCCAGCAGTCTGATTTCTGAACTATCCATGATCGTTAACGACCAGACCGTAGGACGCGGCGAGACGATATTTGCCGAGGGTGGTCCCGGCCTTGGATTTTACATAGTGGTAAGTGGTAAGGTCAAAATTTTTAAACTATCAGCCGACGGCAAGGAGCAGATTCTTCACATCTTTGAACATCGAGAACCCTTTGCCGAGGCAGCAATTTTTGCCGGAGCTCCCTATCCGGCTTACGCCATGGCCATGACCAAGGTTAGATTATTCTTTTTTTCCCGCACGGCCTTCATAGATTTAATCCGCACCAAACCAGATCTGGCCATGAATATGATGGCTGCTCTTTCCCGGCGTCTCAAAAAATTTACCTCCATGATTGAGGCCCTGTCCCTGAAAGAGGTTCCCGGCCGCCTGGCCGCCCATCTATTATTGCTCAGCGAACAACAGGGCCGGGATTTTGAGCTTGATATTGCCAAAAACAACCTGGCAAGCCTCCTCGGCACCATTCCGGAAACCCTGTCCCGCATCTTCGCCAAAATGGCCAAAAATGGCTTTATCGAAGCTCAGGGAAAGCGAATCAAAATTACCAACTTATCGGCCCTTGAAGATCTGGCCTCCGGCAGCAGCCGCCTCTGACTAATTATCCCGCGCCAGCCACTTTCAAGTAATCCGGCAAAATATTATGGGCCAGCACCGGATCCATGGGGGCCTTGCGGCGATCAATCTTTAAGCCCCTATCCTCCGCCTTTTTATCTAACACCATAATATCCTGCTTGGCAGCCAGCGGCATTCCATTAACATCAGTAAAAGCTATAAGAGCCGGGCCCTCGCTGTCAAGGACATAGGCCAGCTGGCCATTGATTAGCGAAACCACACTTCCTGAAGGATATATCCCCACCGCCCTGACAAAGGCATGGAGAATAAACTGGAGCAGGGTATCCTTTTGGGCGTATTTATGAAATATATCCGCCACCACCCCAACTGGATTCAAGGC
>VAPL010052347.1_pt1 | contig 14264 bp, 12 predicted proteins | sample 3395061 | NCBI WGS metagenome assembly VAPL01 (sample SAMN08290444, study PRJNA428436) | hydrothermal vent metagenome | isolation source: Deep-sea hydrothermal vent chimney 2 | place: Pacific Ocean: Juan De Fuca Ridge | depth 2182 m m | reverse complement strand
TTTCAAAATATCCTGCTTCAAGTCCTCGAAGATGGTTATCTGACTGATGGTAAAGGTCGTCGGACGGACTTTCGTAATACTATCGTCGTCATGACGAGTAATATCGGCGCTGAACGTATGACGAGCAAGGCTGGCAAGATCGGTTTTGCAGTTACGCGCGATGAGGTTCGCGATGCCAAAGCTGAATTTGATGAAGTCAAAGCAGATGTACTAAATAAACTAGAAGAGAATTTCCGACCAGAGTTTCTCAATCGCGTAGATCGTGTTGTTGTTTTTGATCCGCTCACACATGCTCAGATCAAGGAGATCGTTACTTTACATTTCAAAGATCTCCAAAAGCGACTAAATGAAAAAAATCTCAAGCTGGAGTTAGCTCCAGCAGCACTTGAGTATCTTGCAGAAAAAAGCTACGACCCAAAGTACGGTGCTAGACCAGTGCGTCGCACACTGACAGAAAAAATCGAAGATGAGTTAGCGAGTCGAATTTTGGATAATGAATTTGGCGAGGGTAGTACAATCAAGATTGGTTTTGATAAAAAGACCAAAGAATTGACTTTCAAAAAAGCTCGTAAGGTCATCAAGAAACCTACTAAATAGTTTAGAATTTGAAAGTTATACCAATAGTTGTCATTTTGATGCGGTTTCTCTTATTGGATACTTCTCCACCAAACGTTAGAAAAGTCTTGGGAATTATTTCAATACCAGCGATAAACGGTAGAGCATTTTGCGTTAGATATTTCTTAGATTCTAATAATAAAGTCGGTGAGAATTTTTGGCTAGCAAGAGCTTTTGTCTGTGGATTAGTAGGCTCTACAGCCTGAGCTGACGTTGGTAGAGCTACAGTGGCAGATGCTAGTAAGACAGCGAGTATAGCTGTCCGTGCTGTCTTTGGTAGATTTGGTAGCTGGAGGTGTCTCGATTCTGGTGATTGTAGTGCATTCATGAAGATTCATTTTAAAGATATATTTGCCAGATACCAAGTTTATTGAGTACATTTTTTGACAATCAGGTGTTCGCCTCGTATGCTTGCTAGGCTTTATGGTTAGTCGTTTTAGTAGTCGGCAACGTATAGTCTGGGATCGGACTCAAGTGCTTTTTTTTACAGCAGTTTTTGTTTTTATCATTATTGCTGGCAAGCTGGTTTATCTGCAGTTGATCCATGGAGCAGAGTATCAATTGCTAGCCAATGAGCAAAATAGTCGAGGAGTCGTATTGCCAGCACGTCGTGGCAATATCTATACGCGAGATTTGCGTACAGCAGAGCTTTTTCCATTGGCTCAAAACTCGACTACTTATACAATCTTTGCTGATCCGCTTTTGATCGAAAATGAAAGTGCTGCAGCAGATTTACTATTGCCGCTGCTATATACTGACCTGATAGACAGTCAAACTCTGGACACTGATAGCACAACCGTAAAAGACCCTGATCAATCCGAGTCAGATTCAACAGCGAAAGACCAGACACTAAAGTCTGAATCGGATTTTCGAAACTGGCTAACAGAGAAGCTAGTTGCCAAAGATATAGTACGACGTGAATTGAGCGATGTAACACCTGAACAGGTTGCGCTTGTCCGCGATGCCTATCTGCCTGGTGTCGGCACAGATGGTGAGATCGTGACTATCAACCCGACTCTGGTAGACAACCCAGAAGAGACAGCACGCCAGTTGGCCGAAATTATAGATTCCAAATATACTGATTTATATCCGCTCATGCTGCGTAAAAAAGTTCGCTATATAAAGCTAGCAGGACGTGTATCAGCTAATGCAAAGGACGATGTTTTGAGTTTGGGGATTCGTGGTGTAGGTGCGATACCAGAGTATCGTCGTGTATACCCTGAGGGTAGTTTGGCAGCCCAAGTGATTGGTTTCCTTAATCACGATGAAGAAGGTGTTTATGGCGTAGAAGGGGCTCATAACCAACTACTCTCTGGTAAAGATGGCTTGCGGCAGACACAGGTAGACCCATTCAATCGTCAGATTACAGTGGGCGATATCACTATCAAAGATGCACGTGATGGTGTGAGCTTAGTCCTCACTATTGATCGGGCGATCCAAGAGATCGTCGAGCGTGAACTATCCAAAATGGTAGACAAACAACGTGCTGATGGTGGACAAGCTATAGTGATGGATCCGAAGACAGGAGCGATCTTGGCATTGGCACATTATCCAACTTTTGACCCCAATGATTTTAGCGCAGTCTATGAACGTGAGGAGCTATTAAAAACTGAAAAAAAATATACTTGGACAGATCAAAACACCGGAGAATTACAAGAGCGGACTGAAGAAATCTGGGAGACGAAGTCAGGCGAACCACTTGTCGTAGAGTATGGTACGGAGTACGTAGTCCGCAAGGGTTATCGTTTCCCAGTATTTCGTGAGGGTGCGAAGCGAGTAATCTATACCAATCGTATTGGACCCTCGGTATTCACGCTCAAGGCGATTACTGATCCTTATGAGCCGGGTTCTGTCTTCAAGCCAATCGTAATGGCGATGGCAATAGATGCTGATGAAGTAACTCCTGATACGCGTTCACCATACAGCGGTCCAGTACGTATCGATGAGTATGTTCGAGGTCGACCCGTCACGATCAAAAATGCCCAAGGTAAATACAACGGTAGAGAGACTATGACAGAGGTCATAGAGAATTCTAGTAATATCGGTATGACTTTTGTTGCACAGCAGCTTGGCAGAGCTACTTTTTATGATTATCTTAGAAAATTTGGTTTTGCTGAACGGACTGATGTTGATTTAGAAGGCGAGGATTCTGGTTATCTCGAAAACTATACCAAGTGGTCAGAGTCTGAATTAGTCACCAAAGCATTTGGTCAGGGTATTTCAGTCAATTTGATTCAAATGGCGGCAGGTTACTCCGTGCTTGCCAATGGTGGACTACTCATGAAACCTTACATAGTTGCAGAAGAAATACTAACCGATGGTACACGATTGGTTACCAAGTCTGAGACTGTTCGACGTGTGATCGATGAAGATACTTCAAAACAAATCACAGCAATGCTAATTTCTTCTGTCAAAAATGGTTACGCCAAAGTGACCAAGGTTGATGGTTATTTCATCGCAGGCAAAACTGGTACAAGTCAGACTTATAGTCGAAGTGGTCGTGCGCTTAGTGATCTCGGTACTACGATCGCAGCATTTGGTGGTTATGCTCCTGCGACCAATCCCAAATTTGTCTTGATTGTGAAGATTGATCGTCCACGAGTAGTAGAGTGGGGTTCTGCTGTGGCAGGTCCAGTTTTTAAAAAAATTACTGAAGAATTACTGAAGAATTATTTCTTGATCCCACCACAGGAATAAAAGACTTAAATTTCTTCAGCAGCAATAGCCCTGATCAAGTGCGCTTCACTTTCGAGTGTTGGGATTATCTGTGTCAGACCGACTAGCTCGAGGATGTCAAAAATATTAGAGTTGGCTTCGATGAAGATCATCTTTTGATTACCTTCAGAGAGTTGACCGCGAGTGGCGGCTAGATAGCCGATCACTTTGCTATTTATGAATTCCAGCTCACGTAGATTGAACACTAAATGTCCAGCATCACTACCGATTAGTTTATCGACAGCAGTGCTGAGATTTTCTAAATTAGTTTCGTCGATCTGACCGACGAGAGTCACTATTATATAGTGTTGCTCGTTATTGATTTTAGTCGTGATGTTGAGTTTGACAGACATAGTAGTGTGAGAGCTTAAAATTAAAAATTTAGTGTTTTTTTACTAGTTTGTATTCAGTGAGTGCCGTATCTACTTTGGCGACTTCATGCCATTGACCGGCAGTGGTATAGATTTGGCGTAGCTGTTGCAATACAGTAGGACTGAGTTCTGATAGATTGGTCGCAGTGCTACTTCCGATTAGCTGGCTGAGACGCTGGCTGAGACGCTGGTGGATAATTTGCGCAACTTGTTTTTGGACTGTCTTGGGTATTCGTCCGAGATGTTTTTTGGTGTAGGTCGCTAGTTTAGGGTTTTCATGCAGGACAAACTCTGCCAATACAGCTGGTGCATCTACGTGTTTGAGTTTGGCTAGTGCTAGTGCTGCGAGTAGACGCAGTTCTTCATCTTCATGCTTTAGGTATTTTTCTAATCGTGGGCGTTCTTGGATTGCGCCAATCTCACCGAGCGTGTGGATAGCAGCACGTTGTGTTGCACGATCTTTGGCATCGAGTAGGGTGGTGAGTTGAATAGTTAGTTGAAGTCGATATTGTGGGAATTGCCATAGTGCAATGATGGCATTGGCTTTGACGTAAGGATCTTTGCTTTGTAAGTGTGGTTCTATGTAGTGTGCTGCCGAGACATCGTGAAAGAGCCCACAAACATATATACAATCAGCACGAATGACATTGTCAGCAGTATCCAATGTCTTAATCAAAAACGGTACAACATCTGCCTGATGCATATTGGCAAAGACGTGGATAATTGCTGAACGAATTTCTTTGGAATTTTCTCTCTCAAAAAGATCTCTCAATGAATTGACTACACGATATTGAGTAAATGCTTGTGTAAAGAAATGCTTTCCAAGATTTTGGAATTTACCTAAAGCACTAACTGCTGCCAGTTTGATTTCTGGATTGGGATCATCGAAGCATCTTAGTATTTCAGGGATTGTTTTGGGATCGTGAATATGTCCAAGAGTTTCCAAGATTTTTTTGCGGAGTGAGACACTTTCTTTTTTGTACAATAAATTTTTAACTAAAATCTCAGCCGCATTGGTATGACCTCGTTGCGCAAGTATTTCGATCGAATTGAATTTCGCAGGGTGATCCCCGAACATCTCTAGATTTTTTTTGGAGACGTGCGTATAGCGTTCACGTAGTCGCCACAATGTTATACCCATGATTACCACGGCACTGAGGATTGCGAGATTGATTGCTAGTGTGAGTGCATCTCCGTAAAAAAGTGCCGACAACCCAAAGATCGCTCCTGTACCGAGTATCACACCGAGCGGACGGATGAGACCTTCGAGTAACTCTTTGGCATGATCACGGACACTCTCGCGTAACGCGTAAAAGCTACTATGGTAGGCAGCAGTATAGATACCAGTGGTCGCTTCAAACAATGCCTTGGCTGCTGCTGCCGAGGCAAAGCCAAATTTAAAAGTCATTCCTAGTGTAGTAACAAGTGAAATAATCGGATGTACCTGTAGTGTGCGTATGATACCGAGACGTTCGATGACACGACTAGTGAGGAAAAGCTGAGTCAAAAGTGCTAGCAATGAAAAACCAATATGCAGCATACCCAATCCCTCCGTGAGGAGATTCTCGTGACTATTAGTATTTTCACCGCTTGCGCGCATTGGCTCAGTAGATGTATTCTCTGTAGTCATGGCAGCAATTTCGCGTTCCGCTCCTACACTTTCATCGACAGCCTTAGTGTATTGAAAGTTGAGTAGCGTAAAAAATGACCACTGTAGCAAGACAACCAACAAAAGCCCACGTAGAAATGGAATATTTTTTAGATGACTACCACCTTCACGGATTTTTTGGAGTCTGCTTGTATGTTTTAGTGTCGACTTGTTATTAGTGAGTGTTGGTAGCTGATGTCGTTGTTGATAAAAAATCAATAAAATGGGAAAAATCAAAGCTATACTGCCAGCCCAGATAAAAGTTAGCTGCGGAGCTTCAAAGTGTAAGACATCAATTGCAAATAAGATAATAAGACCACCAACGATACCACCGATATATTCACTTGATTCTATTAGCGGGAAGGCGCGTTGACTTTCTAGTGGTGAAAAAAGATCTTCGATAAAAAGACTAAGTAAAATATTGAGCTGGGCAAAGAAGATTGATTCAGCCAGTAACGCCAGGGTAAAGAAGTAAAGTAGGTTTTCAGTTATATTGAAAAAGATCAGGCTTGCTACAAGCAAGATCGCACCACTGGCGACTGTACTTAGTAGTACTGTTCGGCGTTTTATCCTATGGACAATGCTCGAAAAGGCGATCGTACCTAGAATGATCAGACCAGCATTTGCTATGAAAAGCAGTGGTAAATAGCCGATGCCTAGACGATTTACAAACATCGCAGTCAGCATAGTCCAGCCGATAGTGAAGCCGACTTGAGAGCAAAACTTTAGTAGCCAAGCAAATGAGATACGAGGAAACTCATGCGGTGCGACATTGAAGAGGCTAGCGAACCAAGTACCGAAGCTGGTATTTTTATTTTTAGAGTTCAATTTTGTTTTTTAAGCTCTTTTTATTATAACAAAAAATATAATATAAGTCAAATAAATAGCTAACCTAAAACAAAAAGTAGCCTAAACCAAATCCAACTATTCTACTGTCTGGTAAATAATTTTTAAATTAAAGATTTAACGTCGTCCTCCTCGTTTTTTGGCATTTGCCGCTACGCCTTTTTTTTGACTTAGATCTAGCTGGTAGACAGCACGACCAACACGTACGAACCAAGGTGTTTTTTGTAGATTGAGAGAGATTGTTCCTTTCTTTACTTGACGCTGTTTGAGCACGCCTTTGGTTATTTCCTCTTTAGTGAGTGGGCTTTTTTTTGCTAATAAGTCTTCGATTATCTCAGCGACAGTACCTTGATTGTAGCCCCAGTCTTTCAGGGCATAGAGACCACGACCGATCAGAACGAAGTTTTCATCACGGATTAGCTCATTGTGTACTGCTTGGACTGTAACGACTTTTTTGTCGAAGCCATGATCAGAGATAACATTGGCAACCTCCACGAAGTGAAGCGGCTTGCCATGTTGTTTCATGATGATGAGTGCTTTGTCACGAATACTACGTGGATTGATATGTCGCCAGTTGATTAGACCCCAACCACCTTCGACTTTTTTCAAACGGTGGTCGAGCGGTAGGGCATTTGTAATTGTTTCAGCCTTAAATTGCTTGCCAGCATTGGCAAAGGTGGCGCGCAGCTGATTTGTGAGTTTATCTTCAGCGACAATGTCTTTTTGCTTACTTAGAGCACTGAGAGCTTTGTCGGCGATTGTAGCTATATCAGCAGTAGTAAGCTCAATATCATGCCAAAATGGTTTGAATTGATGAGTGCGTTCTTGCTTTTTTACAGATTCATCGACTGCGAGAGAGAGCCGAATGATATTGCCGTCGACATCAGAAACAGAATGAATTGAATTGAGTACTTGAGAGATTAGGTTTTCTTCCAACATGACTCCACCAGCTCTATCGAGGATTTCACGGGCAATTTCATTGACGTGTTTGAGTTTGGTATTTGCGATCGTGCGTCGTAGTTTTTGTAATGCGATCGACTCGATTTGGCGGATACGTTCACGAGTAACATCAAATTTTTGACCGATTGCTTCGAGTGTTTGGCGTTGACCACCAGTCAGAGCAAAACGCTTGGTGACGACATCGCGCTCTTTTTCAGACAGTACAAGAAAAATCTCATCGACAGTGGAGGAAAGATCTATCTTTACGTTGCTACTGGTAGTTGAATTCATAGCTGGAAAGTTACTATATTTTGAAAGTTGAAATGAAGACTGGTAGAAAGACTAAATTTATTTGACGAGTTTGTCAATATAAGGGTGAAACATCTTTTTGTACAGTGTTCTACGGTATTTTTTGATAAATTTATTAAAGGTTAAGTAGTTGATAATAAAGTATCCAGCTTTATTTGTCAATAGGCTCATACAAAAATATACTAAGTAGCAATTCTTCCCTCTAGAGACTTGTTTTTTACGCATAAATCTGGTAAAATAAGAAGATTTCATAAAAATAAAATTTGACTCCGATAAAACAAAATATCACTTCGCAGTTATTGATTCGTACCAAGATTTTGGTAGTTGGAGTGCTTTTGGGATTGGTATTTTTGACTGCTAGTTCAGCCGTTTGGGCTACGACGTTAGATCTACCCACTAAAACTGCTGTTGATATTGGGATTACTAATATCAGTATCAGTGATACTAATAATGCTCAGCTAATCACAGACTTGTATGACAAAAGTAATTCCACAGGTTTAATCTATAAGACTATTCATATCGCCAAGTATGTCCTCGGTGGTATTTTCATGGTGTTTCTCGCGATCTATGCGATCAGTCTTATCACTGCCAATGGTAATGATGAAAGTGTTACCGAATTCAAAAACTCTATGATTTATACATTGATCGGCTTCATCGTACTTGCGCTGGCTGATCCAGTTTCTCAGGCATTCAATTTTAGTGATCAAAGCATTGGTAACTTCATCTCTGATGGGGCTGCACTCAATAGGTCTGTCGAAATTGGTGGTTACTCGCTGCGTGCTGCTGCTAAGCTAATTCAGTACTTGCTGGGTGGTATGGCGCTACTCTATATGGGCATGGCGGGTTTCCGTATTATCACTGCCAATGGCAACGACGATACTGTCACAACCGCTCGCAAAACTATCATCTGGGCGACGCTGGGTTTGGTGTTTGCTACTATGGTCGTGCCACTCGTAGACAATATCTTTGCTCCTGTAGCAGATAGTAGTCAGAGTATTATTGTTGATATTGATCCTACTTTGTCACTAGATGATCAGCATGCATTATTACTCGAGGCTGGTCGACTGGCTTCACGTGCGGCAATACTCAATCAGGTCAAATTTTTTCAGACTTTCGTCGCAGTGACAGCAACACTTATGCTTTTCCTCGTAGGGTTCAAGATGGTGACATCAGGCGACAACGAAGAGATCATCACCAAACAAAAGAAGATGCTTACGTGGATCTTTCTCGGTATGAGTACGATCCTCATCTCTGAGGCTTTTGTTGCGGTTTTTGCCCCAGAGGTCGGTGGTCAAATTGTAGCACCTGGTATAGATCAAATTGGTACTTTTTCTGAGCAGCTCGGTGGTTTTACCAACTTCCTTTTGACCTTTACCGGCAGTCTCGCAGTACTTGCGCTTATCGTAGGCGCACTTTACTTCAGTACGGCGGCGGTCAATGCTGAGCAAGCTGAGAAAGGCAAGAAGATTATTCTCGCGGCTGTGCTGGGTTTGGTACTTACAATCTCGGCTTATGCTATCGTCAATACGATTCTCTCGGGTAATGCCGTAATACCCGATGCTTCAATTTCTGTTGGTCCATAATTTTATAATGATTTTTTTGAAAAAAATATTCGTTACGATACTCCTCTTGCTCTTCGGGCTGGGTGGCCTGGGTTTTGGCGCGATTTCTACCTTTGCTACGATTGGGTTGCCAGCGGGTTTCACGCAAGATTCTGGCTATGATACCAATGCTAGTAATACTGGCTTGGACCAGCGAGGTGGAGATTTTCAGAATCCTGGAATTGGTGAAATCAATGCAGTACTCTACAATGTCAAAGATTATATCAAATATATTGCAGGTAGTTTGGCGATTCTCTGGCTGATGGTTTCGGCTTTTCGACTCGTGGTTGCTGCTAGTGATGAGGCAATCCAAAGTGCCAAAAAAGGCATTCAGTGGGGCATAGTGGGTTTGATTTTGGTCTTTACTGTTGATATCGCTGTGATTGCCTTCTTCGAAGGTGGAGCAGCTGCGACACCAGGTAAGAGCTTGATAGATATTAATAATCTCGGTGTAAACGGTGGACTCAACAGTACGCTACTAAATGATATTGCTACATATTTTACTTATGATGTTCGTCAGATTTTTGATTTCATCAAGGTCTACGGTGGTGCGGTTGCCGTGCTGCTTATTTTCGCAGCAGGTTTTCAGATGATCACAGCTGGTGGCAATGAAGAGTCTATCGAGAAACAAAAGAAATATTTAATACATGCGGTCACTGCTTTCGTTACACTTGTCATGGTCGACTTCTTTATCTTCAACGTGATCTATCCGATCGGTGATTTAGGTATTGATGGTGTGGTAACCAACTTCAACTCTGATTGCGTGGAGTACTACACAGGAGATCTCGCTCAAGCACCAGCAGGTTGTCGCTCGGCTAGTGAGCTGGCATCGGCTGGCAATGATTATATTTTTGGAGTAGTAAATTTTTTTAGTAGCTTGATTGGGGCGATTGCGGTCTTTTTTATTATTTATTCTGGAGTACGGATTATCGCTTCTTTTGGTGATCAAGAAGTAATTGATAAACATAAAAAAACTTTGCTCTGGTCGCTTGCAGGTCTTGTGATTGTGTTATTGTCTCGCAATGTCTCAAGTTTTTTCCTGACAGATCTCACTACTGGCGATGTCGTAGCTAACCCAATACAGGGTATCGTTGATCTGGCTGGTATCACAAATTTCCTCGCAACTTTTGTTAGCATCTTTAGTCTGTTGGCGATCTTGATCGCTGGTGTTATCTGGGTGTCTAATTTTGGCAATCAGGAAGTCGCCGACAAGGCAAAGAAAATTATTTTTGGAGCGGTAATTGGTGTGATCTTGAGTCTTGCAGCTTATGCGATCGTCAATTCTATTTTGGCTGGTGATCCGACAGGTGGTGCTGCTGGTACTAGCGTAGGTGTCCAAATATCCTTTTAGCACCATGGCTTGATGCTGCGTCAAGCCCCAAAGACTTGATTTTTGAGCTTGAATTTGCTAAAATGATTAGATTTCTTAACAGAAATTAAAACAAAAATTTAACCCCCCTCAACTATGGCTATCGCCAAAACAAAAACTACTCGTCGGGCTTCTGTACGTCGTGTGCACTTTGCGATTCGTGCGATTCGTAATGCCAATCCGCGGCATTTTCGTAGTCACAAGGCAGGACACGTCTTGGCACGGATTTTTTCTCTTTAGGGTGAATTTTCAAGTCTCAAAAATTGTTTAAGGGTTATCCAGATTTTTGCCATAGTTTTTCAATCAAAATAAAATGCCCACCAAAACTAAAAAGAAATCGTTACCGCATTTCACGGTGCGCCGTATCGCCAATCGTAATCCACGTCATGCCCGCAGTTTTCTCCGGATACACCGAAGGCTTTGGTCATTGACACTACTTTTTAGCATCTTACTGATCACAATCGCTGGATTTATGGCTCTGATTGGCGACCTGACAGGTGCGAATATGCAAGCATCTATTTCGATTAGTGGTGCTGGTGACGGCTGGAGTGGGACTATCGGTGCCGGTGGACCGGCGATCAATGGACCGGGTGCGCAGGTTGGTTTTGATGTTTTTAGTACATCGTACTTTGGCAATAAGTACGGTAGTGCTATTGGTATTGTCACTGGTTGGACGAACTTTGCTTTACCGTTTGTCTCGGTGCTTGCGATTGCCGCTCTGATTTATGCTGGCTTCCTTTATATCACGGGCTTGGGTAATGACGAACAAATCCAAAAAGCCAAGAAAATTATCATCTGGGTAGTGATCGGTATCGTTTTGATCTTCTCTGCTTACGCTATCGTCAAGACGGTTATGTCTGGTAATTCTAGTATTTAAATTTTTTATGCTACGTAAAAAACTATCAACTCGTAAACAAAACTTGCTTCAGCGTAAAGCTGGCGGAAGATTATATTTTTTCTTAGTTGGGTTAGCTTTTTTTATCACACTAGTTTTTTCATTTGGTGTCACAGGAGACAGTTTAGTGACTTCGATTGGTAATATCAGTATTGGCGGTGGTGGTAGTATCAGTATTGGCGGTGGTGGTAGTGTCAGCGGTGGTAGTAGCAGCAATATTCAGCCAGGCTGTGGTAGTGGTAATTGTCTTGCGCCTCCGGCGCCAGCTGCCTATAGTGATGGCATTGCTACTGAGGATTCGCTGAAGTCGACTATTCTCAAGTGGGTTAATTTTTTTCTCGGTTTTTTCAGTTTGCTCGCGATGATCGCGCTTATTTTCGCTGGGTTTCTCTATGTCACATCAGCTGGTAATGATGAGCAGGCTCAAAAAGCTAAGAAGATTATCATCTGGGTAGTGATCGGTATCATCGTAGTGCTGATTGCTTATGTACTCGTCAATTCACTTATTAGTTTTGGTCCCAAGGGACAAGAACCTTAAACCAATGATACTCTGTGTCTGATGACAATAATCTCAAGCCGCCAACAAAGTCTCTCGCTGATTTCGATCAACCGGGGACTTTGAACACAAATTCAGCAAAGACTAGCCCTAGTAGCTCTTCTTTTCAAAAACCTAGTCAAGTGCGTCGTACGGCGTTGGGTTGTGGTGGCATCACAGCGGTTCTTTTTGTTTTGCTGATTGGTGTGATGATCGCCGGTTTGGCTGCTGGTGAAGATGCAATTGCTAGTTTTGGTTTTGATCCTGCTAGCTTCAAGAACTGGACGATCAACCTCGTTAATTTTGTCTTTGGCGCGTTGAGCACGGTAGCAGTTGTAGTATTGATTCTACAAACTACGCGACGTTTTCTGACACCGTCTGATCAGATTCAGACTCGGAAGCGAGCGCTCATGGGTGTTTTGGTCAGTAGTGCTGTCTTTGTGATTACACTTTTGATTTGGGTTCTGGTATTCAATTTCTTGAGTCAATTTCAGGCAGTTCCTTTGGCAGATCGTGAAGAGATTATTACCGAGCCAGCTCGTACTACACAACTGACTTCTCCCTTGCAGATTCGATTTTCCGCAGAAAAAATTACTCGTAGTCTCTCAGCTGGTTATGAGGTCATCAGCTATGAATGGGATCGTGAGAGTGACGGTATTGTAGATTATACTGGCGAAGACGTTTGGATTGATTTTTTGGACAAAGGTAAGGACAACGGTGTCTACAATGTCCGACTCGTAGTGCGTATGCAGCCGTATGGTCGCCCAGAGGATCTGACTACTCGGGAGTACAATAAGACTGTCTCAATCGCCAAACAGGAACTCTATGGTGAGATCATCGCTGATCCAGTCTCGGGTGAAGTACCCCTGACAGTCAAATTTGATGCCAGTAACATAAAAGATCCTGATAGTTATGCGATTACCAACTATTCTTGGGATTTCAATAATGATGGTGTGCCAGAGTTTTCTGGACCAAATTATCAACGTGTTGAGCATACCTTTGAAAAAATTGGTGAGCACAAAGCTGTCTTGACTGTAACTTCCGAGGACACAGTCGACGCAAGTGGGCGTCATGAGGAAAAGACTTTTGAAAAAATTATTAATACTATTGAGGTTCAAGAAAAGTTTGATGCGGAGGCAATTATTGATCTACAGCCCAAAGTTGGTGTCGCGCCATTGACTGTGACTTTCGATGCTTCGCAGAGTAATGCTCTCAATAAACAAAAGATTGATCGCTATGAGTGGATCATCAGTGATAGTTCGGGCCAGTTTCTCGATAAATTTTTTGAGCGTCGACGCTCATATACTTTTATAGAGCCAGATATTTACCAAGTTGTACTCCGAGTGATTTATTTCAACGGACAAGTCGCTACAGACTCAGCTGAACTACGAGTCTCTGATCCAAAATTTGCGCCACAGGCTGTGATCCTGACTGATCCAGCTCCAGCTCGTCGTGGTAGTGTCCTGATGGGTCCTGCTCCTTTCAAGGTTTCTTTCAGTGGTCAAAACTCTAAAGATAAGGACCAAAATATTATTGGTTATACGTGGGATTTTGAGAGTGATGGTGAGATCGACTCTGTCGATCAAGTCGCTGAACATGAGTACCGTGATGAAGGACAGTATCGTGTGACTTTGTCTGTCACAGATGCTGATAAAAATATTGTTGAGACTTATATTGATATTATTGTTGGTTCCGAGCTGCCAGTCGTCGATCTCGGACCTTCTACGCTCTCTGGACCAGCACCACTGACAGTGGATCTTGATGCTTCTGGCAGTCGTTTCCCTGGTAAAAAAATTATTTCTTATGAGTGGGATTTCAATGCTAAACAAGGTGGTCGCGGTAAAGAAACTTTTAAATACAATCGTGCGCAAACATCTCATATTTTTGATCAGATTGGAGAGTATCTAGTAAAACTCACACTCCATGCTGATGATGGTACGACTGCGGAAAATACGATCAAAATTATTGCGACTTATCGGTCACTTCAGGCGGTTTTTACACCGAGTCGTGCGAGTGGTTTGGCTCCACTGATAATTACTTTTGATAGCGGTGACAGTGAGGGTGTGATTGACCGTTATGGTTGGGACTTTGGCGATGGCACTACGAGTACAGAGGAGAGTCCAGTGCACACTTTCGAAGAGACTGGTACTTATACAGTTACTTTGCGTATTTATGATGACCAAGGCAATGTCTCGAAGTACAGTCGAGAGATCATCGCACAGTAAATACAAAATATAGAATCTAAAACTCAGAGCTGCTAAACTAGCTTTTGTATGTCCAAAAAATTCATCAAACAAATTGTTGTAGTACTCACACTTGCTGCGTTATTGCTTACTTCTTTCGCAGCCTTCTTCGCCTACTAATTTTTGAATAGTTCTTACGCAGGATACTGCTTGCGATTTTGCGATCGTCCCAAGCCAC
>VAPL010020398.1_pt1 | contig 14273 bp, 12 predicted proteins | sample 3395061 | NCBI WGS metagenome assembly VAPL01 (sample SAMN08290444, study PRJNA428436) | hydrothermal vent metagenome | isolation source: Deep-sea hydrothermal vent chimney 2 | place: Pacific Ocean: Juan De Fuca Ridge | depth 2182 m m | reverse complement strand
TGGTTCATTTGCTTCTGCGTGGGAATGCCTATTCCTAGCAGCCCACCCGTCGCAAAAAACAGCAAAGTTGAATTCATATATCCATAGCGTTATGAATCTAGGCCTTTTTACCCCGTCCAACTTACGACTCGTTAACCATCGTACTAGTTCTGAGCACAGACGTCTGAAAATCCAATGTATTTCATCAGCCCAGTGTTTTATGCCCGAGCTGAAGTCTGTGATATGGTTTAAATTTCTAAGAAAATAAGGTGTATTAATGAACAGTATGCAACCAGATGATGCGGGTATCAAGGTCATACCACCCGTCTATTTTTTTGCGGCGATTGGATTAGGTCTCTTGGTTAATATGATTTTTCCTCTATCTGTGTTGGACTTTTTTATCATAAAAATTATCGGTGTCGTATGTATTTTGGCTTCGTTGATCTTTTCTTTTTGGGCCGTTTTAGGGCAGAAAAAAGCGAAAACTAGCCTGGATGTGCGCACTCCAACGACAAAAATTGTGATGAAGGGGGCGTATAGATTGACTAGGAATCCGATGTATCTTGGCGCGGTGGTGTTTATTTCTGGCATCGGTTTAGCGATTGCAAATACATGGATATTATTAACGGTTCCGCTACTGGTCATCATTCTTAATAAGCATGTCATTGAACGGGAAGAAAGCTATTTGATGGACAAATTTGGCGATGAATACAAAAATTATTGTCACCGGGTTAAGCGTTGGCTATAACATTGAGGTGTCACTTGTTGCGTCGCCCATTCCTTACTACCTAAACAACGTTGGGCTAATGCGTCAAACGGTACCAATGTCCGTGGGTAGCGGATCGGTATTTTTTACGAATTTCGGGAGCGTCCATCAAAAACGCGGGGCCATACGCCGTTTGCTCGAAACAAAAACGTTTTGGTAAAACAGTATACAGCGAGCGAGGTGGAAACGTGCCGGTATCTTTTAAGGCGATACCGGACTCGAAACCATGGTAATAAATGGTTCGAATGCCCAGCTCTCGCTGGATTAATGAGATGGTGGCCATTAACATGGCTTCGGCCCATATTTTTTCGTAAGGTAATAGCACTTCTTTAACATATTGGGTTAAGGCTTGCCGAGAGCCCGCCATATGTTTAGCCCAGTAGCGTCCGGCTTGTTTGTGTCGAGTTTTAGTGCGGGCGAGTTGCGCTTCACGGGCAAGGCGTACCCAGTCACTTTGAATTTCTTCAATCAAAGCACTATTTTGATCAAAATCGATATCAATACGTGACCAGGCCAAGGTTTCACAGAAAAATTCGCGTTGTGCCTTACGCATGATGGGATGTCCTTTATAATTAAAAAGCGCATCTTCTCGTGGTTTCACCAGATCCCGATACATCATATCGTGTTCACGGGCAAAATTTAATTGTAATACCAAATTATATCCACGGCGTGATGTTTGATATCCATTGTCAATGCCACCCCACGACGCTAACGTTAAAATGAAAGGCAGTGGTTTGGGTAAATTGGCTTTCGATAACATTTGTTGTGTTAATATACCATTGCCCGCTGCCGCCAGTGCCGTCTTAAATGCAGGTTGATTGAGCAGTGCGGCATAACGAGATTGCTTGAGGTGCGCAATCGATTGATCTTGTCTTAGATACTGCGTCATTATGTCAACGGCATACTGCCCTTTCGCATACAAAAACTCGGTCTTGCCTCGTGGTAAACACGCAATAATTTCTTTGACTTCTTGTTGATGCATGATGAATTCTCTTTAACCTTTGATACATACTACTTGACGCAGCGTGTGTACTACTTCGATTAAGTCGTTTTGGTTTTCCATGACATCATCAATATCCTTATAGGCACTTGGTATCTCATCAATCACGGCTTTGTCTTTGCGGCATTCAATGCCTTGAGTTTGCGCTTCAAGATCATCTTGGCTAAATTTCCGTTTGGCGGCGGTGCGGCTCATACGACGCCCGGCGCCGTGGGCACAAGAGCAGAAAGATTGTGGGTTGCCTTTGCCACGTACAATGTAAGATTTTGCGCCCATGCTGCCGGGGATAATACCTAACTCATCTTTTCCTGCCCGAATGGCACCTTTACGCGTGATATACACTTGCTCACCAAAATGTCGCTCGATAGCCACATAATTGTGGTGACAATTGATGGCCTCTTTAGTCACGCCAAATTTAGGCAAATGTTTACGAAGGATTTCGGTGATTAAATACATCATCTCGCGTCGGTTACTCATGGCATAGTCTTGTGCCCAGTGTACCGCTGCTACATAATCGTCAAAATGTTGTGCCCCTTCGGTAAAATAAGCTAGATCTTTATCGGGTAAATTGACAATATGTTGTTGCATGTCTTTTTTAGCTAGATGAATAAAATACTGACCAATGGCGTTGCCAATCCCCCGGCTACCGGAATGCAACATGATCCAAACATGAGCATTTTCGTCTAAACATATTTCAATGAAGTGATTACCTCCGCCCAATGTGCCCAGTTGGCGTATCCATGTTTGGTAAGGTTTCTTCTGAATTTTTGTTATTTTTGGATGCTGCCGCAAGATTTGATGCAATCCTTGATTGAGTGATTTTACGGTGGATGAGCGTGCTCGGTCTGACTTATGCCGTTCAAAACCCACCGGTATAACCGATTCAATCACGGAACGTATTTTACGCAAATTATCGGGTAAATCGCTTGCGTTAATCGACAGGCGTAAGGCATTCATGCCGCATCCGATATCTACGCCGCCAGCGGCAGGGATAATCGCACCTTTACTAGGAATCACTGATCCTACCGTGGCCCCTTTGCCTAAATGCACATCCGGCATTGCCGCGATATGATGGTGAATGAACGGCAGTTGCGACATGTTGTACAATTGCCGCAAGGCTTCATGCTCGATGTCTTTTGTATAAATTTTTACGGGCACTTTTCCTTTGCTCATGATTTTTTGAATGGGCATGTCATATCTCCCTTTCACAATAGAACGGTGTTTCGACGCTGGCAATTCGAAATTGGATGGAAGGCGCTCGTTTACGATGAATGCTTTGTGTCACCACCGATCTTATCAAGCCGCGCACGCGTGACAAGGCATCAACGATACCGTTTAATTCTTCATGACCCATCGCTGTTGGAATGAGCAATACCACGGAAAGCATTTTACCACTAGTGGTTAATTCAATCTCTTTCACTGATAGGTCATTTAATTCTGGCTGCAATGATTCACCGGCAAAAAAAAGAGTGATGGTTCTCTCGACTTGTTTGCAGAGTTGTCCCTGTTTACGGCAATCAAAATGGCTGGATTTTTTGCTTTTCCATTTTTTATTGTTTAGTAAACGAGGATCTACGCCATCTTCAGGTCCTAATTCAGCACAGCAAGTATGAGCATCGGTAAGCCATTTGTTATTTTTGTTCATTTTTATTCCGAAAGTGAGTCGACGCGTAATCGTATAAAATAATGACATACGCAATCAGATCGTTTCAATTTTTGACAGGCCAGCAGTAACGCATTGGTGAGCAGCAATAACTCGTAACCAAGCCCGAAAAAGCTAAATTTTTGAAGAGTATAGTAAGAGGCTGAGTCCTTGATCTCTAGACAAAGATCAAAAAAATTTTAGAAATCGATAAACTGGACGAGGCTCAACATACTCAGGTTGTTTGCAATAGATATCATGTCGGCCTCCTTCGGATTAAAGTAGATTAGTTGAAAACTGTGCCGAACTCTAACAAAAAATTGGTTATTGAGTCAATCGTTTTTTGTTAACAATGCTCATGAGGAATGATATGCAAAAAACTGTTCGGTCATCAATCTAAAAGCCTTTCAGGTAAAATTGATTATCCGATAATTCACGATTACTCGTATGGAATACAGGATTTTTTTGATGAAAGTAAGTGTTTGGCTATAATTTTAGTCTCGTTAGATTGAAATTTTCACCACATTGGGATGTTATTCGTTGCTTGGTGTCCTATACTTTAAGGTAAGGAATGGGCATGGAATAACTTCCGTGAGGGCGGTCGCGGAGAAGGCCTAACTATAATTAAAAATAATTATTACTCAAATAATAACAAAAACGTACAGATACCGAAGACCATCGCGTAATAATTATAAAAGATAGTCATCGAAAATTTCTCAGTGGTTCGTCGTCATCAAACTCATTGTCGTTTTTATCTTACTGACAAGAACGCGTGCTATCGTACCTAACACGCATTCGTGATGGATGTTTTATAACTGTGGGGGTTATCCATGAGCTACCAGGCCGCTAAATCTTTCTTGTTGCTTCAAATAAAAGTGTATAGCCTGGTGGGTGCTGTTTTCTTGTTATGGGCCTGTGCTGAATCCATTCCCTCGCAATCTCATACTCAACCTGGTGCACCGGAAATCGAGCCGGGATCGTATAGTGTTTTGGTTAAATTTAAAGATGCGACAGCGGTGACCGATGGTCGGGCAGTGCAACGTTTGCGGGCCGCTGGTTTAATTCGGCCACAACAACTTAGGTTAGTGCCCGGATTGACGCGTTCCTCGTTGCGTCGAAGTCAGGATTTGCAACAAACCTTGGCTGACTTGGAAAAACAAACCAATATCGAATATGCAGAACCGGATTATGTGGTGTGGTCTTTGGCGATGCCTAATGATGCACGATTTAGCGAGTTAGATGGATTAAACAATATTGGGCAACTCGGTGGTCGTATTGATGCCGATATTGATGCCCCTGAAGCCTGGGATTTACAAACCGGCAATGATATTGTGATTGCGGTCATTGATAGCGGTGTGGATTACCTGCATCCTGACTTGAAAGATAACATATGGGTGAACGTTAATGAGATTCCGAACAATGGCATTGATGATGACAGCAATGGTTTCATTGATGATGTGAATGGCTGGAATTTTGTGAATAATAGCAATGACCCGATGGATCGGCGCGATCATGGTACTCATGTCGCAGGTACCTTGGCGGCGACTGGCAATAATCAGGCAGGCATCACCGGGGTCAATTGGCAGGCCAAAATTATGCCGCTTAAATTTATTAATGACCAAGGGGTGGGGAGTGTATCAAAAGCGATTGCGGCGCTTGAATATGCGGTGGCCAATGGTGCACGGATTTCTAACAATAGTTGGGGTGGTGGAAAATTTAGCCAAGCCATGTATGATGCATTGTCGGCGGCCAATGCGGCCGGGCATCTTTTTGTGGTAGGTGCCGGCAATGATGCGAAAGATAATGATGGATTCCCCCATTATCCGAGTTCATATGATATCAATAATGTGATTGCCGTTGTGGCAACAGATAATAGGGATCAACTGGCTGAGTTTTCTAACTATGGGGTTCGTTCAACGGATTTAGCTGCTCCTGGCGTTGCGATTTTGAGTACGGCGAAAAATAATCGCTACCAAGTTCTCAGTGGCTCATCCATTGCTGCACCGTTTGTGTCTGGTGTTGCAGGACTCCTTCTTTCCCAGAATGCTCACTTAACAATTAGTGATATGCGATCAGCCTTACTCAATACTGTGGACAAGCAGGATTCGCTCATAGGTAAAGTGGCATCCGGTGGACGAATTAACGCGTTTCAAGCCGTTTCCACGGTGCCAATCAGCACTTCCATTGTGCTGGTGAGCCCTATGGAGTTAAGCCCTAAAAATCTTGAGTTGCCAGTTGGGGTTAGTCAAAGGCTGACGGTCCGTGGTGGTTTGCTTCCATTAGCCTGGTCAGTGGATAATCCTAATGTGGTAACAATTAATTCGAATACGGGTATTGTGGTTGGGCGATCTGAAGGGGTGGCACAAATTACTGCGACTGATGCCAATGGTGTTAATGCTTCCGTTGCTATTGGGGTCACAGCGACCGCTGCGCTGTCGTTGTCGCCCGCCGGGACTCAGATGCTTGGTGTCGATGAACAGCTGAGTTATGCTGTGCAAGGTGGCCAAGCGCCGTACCGGTGGACATCAAGTAATACCTCGGTTGCAAGCGTTGACACGAGCAGTGCGACGACTGAGACAGCAGTACTCCGTGCTAATGCGCTGGGAACAGCGCGTATTGGCGTGGTTGATGCCAATGGCGCATACTTAGTTATCAAAGCCAAGGTTATCGATCCATCGGTGAGTTTGTTGGCTATTGTGCCGAGCCAAGTGACATTAACGGTGAATGAAACCAGGACGTTAACCGCGACAGGTGGCGGACCAACATATAATTGGGCATCATCCAATAGCAATGTGGCACGTATTGGCACTAGTACAGGGATAGTGACGGCGGTGAGTGTGGGTGCCGCCACCATTATCGTTAGTTCAAACGGTGTTATTGATCCAAATATAGCCAATGTCACGGTGCAGGCCGCTGCTTCGACTCCATCGCCGGGGCCATCGCCAGGACCAGGGGTAGGATCAATCACGGTGACATCTCCGGCAAGCACGGTGAGTGTGGGGCAGACTTTACAGTTCGCTGCCACTGGTGGGACGGCACCGTATACCTGGAGTGTCACTAATAATTTGATTTCGTCGATCAATGCCAACGGGTTATTGAGTATTCCTACCTCCATTCCTTTTGGCGGGCAAATGAACGTTATTGCAACGGATGTCAATAATGTCGCTGGCCGAAGCGGTGCCATTGTTGTCACGGCAGCAGCAGGTACGCCACAACCCACACCACCGGGAGGTACACCTTTGCCTCCTGGCACCACCCCTCCCGGTACGACACCGACGCCGGGTCCTGCGCCTACCCCGACACCAGCTCCCGCCCCAGCGCCTGGCGGTGGTGGCGGTATGGGTGGGATGGGTGGGGGCATGTAGCCCCTAAACCAAGCTTTTCTTGAAACTCCTTTCCATTAAATCGTCAGCGATGGCTGCACGCATGATTGAGAGGTCGGTGACACCGACGATAGGATGGCTTGATGAATTTGTCGTCGAGCAAATCAAACATACATTTCACATAACGCTGGTTGCTCATGGGGAGAGTTGTGTGAAGTATGGATAAAAGTACCTCAAATACGGGTGTCTGTTTTTGCGGTATCACACAAATCCGTCCCATGAGCGTCGTTTAAGCAGTTTTGCCCGATGACGCTAAGGGCAAACTTCTCGCCAAGCACCGAGTTCCAGTTTTTTCACGATAAGATTCATCCCCAAGCTTGCCGCGCCTGAGCAAAGAGTGTCCATATCACCCTTATACTCCACACTTACCACAGGCTTGCCAGCATTAATAAACGGTAACAACATGTCACATTCATTAAACTCAAAACACTCTTCGTTCAGCGCAATATCAAAATAATCAACAAGATCTGGAATTTGTACTAAATCATTTTTCAGCATGACTGCCAAACCACGCTGATGAGCTTGCTCTGCTAACCAACGATTAAAAATCAACTGATCATTGGCCGTCAGAGGAAGTCCGGTATTATTGACGATAGAGTCCAAGTTATCAGGTTCAACCCCATCACATTTCTTTGCAACCGCTACCTTAAGCCGATCGAGCAAAATAGGCCCCACAATATCCATTTGTCGAAAATCAACCCATCGCTCACCAGGCCAGCCGTCTCGGGGCGCACCTAATATTGATTCAGGATAACGATCGGCATCATCTCGCCATTCTTCCCAAAGACCGGCATTAAATTCACAAATCACCCGCCGTCCCAAAGCGTGAAGCTCATCAATGGTTGACTGAGGTGTATCAAACAGATCAATCACAAAAATATCAGCGTCTACAGAAGTATCAACCAAACCAGTTAATTGATATTGCCAGGTGACGCCTAAGCCAGGTCGCCACCAGTCTCCATTTGTGTTACCACCGCCTGTATTGTTACTGCCGGTGTTATCACCGCCTGTATTGTCGTCGCCTGTGACTTTTAGCGCTAAATAATCCATTGCGCTAGCATCATTGCCCGGACTGGTATAGCGCATCTTTATACTACCGTTCTGTGCAATAAAATTTTTAGCGTCACCAGGCACCTCAAATTTCAGCATGATCCAACGCCAATTAGGTGCCTGGCGATTCGCTCCAATCGCTATCCACTTGCTGCGCTTGTTGTCCCACAACGCCCAACGCCATGGTTGTTCGTGATATTTCGGGCCACGAAAATTGATTTCCAACACTAATTTACTAACAGACTCTCGTGCCATCGTCGCCGGTAAAGTGAAAGAAAATTGGCCGCGATACCCGGCCAATACAGTATAATACTCTTGATATTTATCCCAATCATCATCATCGCCTGACTGATCTTGAGTCACCAAAACATCAAATAGCTGTTCACTGCTGATACCGAGTGTATCACTATGTTTCACCATGATCGCTGGCCGTTCAATCGCCAAGCAAACAGTCGTAAAAAAATACAGTGAAAATATCACGACTAAACGAAATATATAATTCATAGATCCTTCCTTAGTTTGTATTATGAAATAAATAACCTTGTGGTCGATTACTAACTTTTCTCGTTAGTAATGACTATCCATAATGTTTCCCTGTCGCAAATCATCGTTAAGTGTTTTAACGCCTGTTCCTTACCAAGGCAAAAGCGTCCGAACTACTTTTTTACCCTACTGCAAATAAAGTTGAAACGCTATAAAGCAACACCCATGTTATCGACATTACTTAAATCGATATAAAAACGACCGGGTATTACATTGATAGAACCAGTACCTATCACACTCGCTTTTGTGCCTGAAAGGCGCTAATAAGATTCCTACCTAATAACTAACTTGACATCGTTCATTTCTTCCCTGCCTGATCAAAAAAAAGGACACGAATGAAACATTGCCAAGAGTGAATAAAGATACCAGATTGTCATATTATTGGAAGAGGAGAAAACAAAAAAAATGACAGCGATATGAATCAATGTGTATCCTTCAACCAATTCCCTGGTTGAATATCGAGCTGATTTCCTAAGGGGTATCGCTCATAAGGCGAATTGTGTGACGCCCCGCATAAATCGATATCCGTATCTAGCGCATTTTTAAAATAGCTTCCTAGACACTTATACCCTGTTTCCCCCTCAGCCCTTTAAAGGCACCAAAAACTGTTTTTTTAATCAGTTAATAGTTTTTCTGTCGAAGCATGAGGATGCTTCGGGTCCCATTGACATTTAGCCTGAGGTTTCTTTGGTCCTCGTGGATGTTTTTTAAAAGCAGATAGCTTGATGTTCTTAGCAGGCCCAATAAATACCTGAGCGAGTTGAGCCGTGGTTAACGTTTAAAAAGCATGCCATTGTGCTTCTGGAATGGCGATCATCATACCGCCATAAACGCCTGATATTTCACCCGCGGTAAGTTTAAATTGATTTCAGAGAAAAACAGCCGATACTCGACATTGGGCCGCCTCGCGTTTGAAAATCGCGATGAGAATTGATGTCACTGGGGGGGGGCTCTGAAGGAGGCCATACTTGTTGTGTTGCCGACTGACGAAAAATTTCTGTGGAATCCAGGGATCAAGTGAGATTAAATGATAGGCGGCTCAATATTGGCTATACAGTATATTCCAATAGACAAATGAGTCTGAAGGAGGCCGCATAATTATGCTCGTTTTTCATCCTGTTCAAAGATCAAGTTAAACAACGCCTCCCGTTCAAGTTTCAATATCCGAGCTGATTTATTATCACTTACTTTAGTGGCGAGTTCATCCAGTTTCTCAAAGGTGGCATTATTTTTAACCAAACAGCTTTTAACGATAGCACTACGCGCCCATTTCTGATTAAACCCGGCGGTCATCACCGGGTTTTTCACTCTGATTATTCCGGCAAACCGATCATGTTATAACCTGAATCAACATGGGTAATTTCACCGGTAATGCCTGCGGCCAGATCAGAACACAAAAAAGCGGCGGTATTACCGACATCTTCGATGGTGATGTTACGGCGCAGCGGCGCGTTTCTGGCGACATGATCTAACATGCGACGGAAATCACTGATGCCAGCGGCGGCTAGGGTTTTGATTGGGCCTGCCGAAATTCCATTAACACGAATGCCATTCGGGCCTAAGGATTGTGCCATGTAACGCACATTGGCTTCCAGGCTGGCTTTGGCTAAGCCCATCACATTGTAGTTTGGCATGGCACGCACGGCCCCCAAATAACTTAAGGTTAATAGGGCACCAGGCCGACCTTGCATGAGGGTACGACCCGCTTTGGCCAATGCCGCAAAACTATATGAGCTAATTTCATGAGCGATACGAAAGCCTTCGCGATCCACACTATCGAGATATTCTCCCTCAAGTTGTGAACGGGGTGCAAACGCAACGGAATGAATGATGATATCCAAATGTTCCCAAGTTTTACTGAGTTGGGTAAACACATTGTTTATTTGTTCATCACTGATGACATCACAGGGAATGGTGATTTGAGAATCACAGTTTGCGGCCATTTTTTCGACACGACCTTGCAGTTTTTCATTTTGATAGGTGAATGCTAACTCAGCGCCTTCGCGGTGCATTGCTTGAGCAATCCCCCAGGCAATCGAGCGAGTACTCGCCAATCCCACAATCAATGCTTTTTTGCCACTTAAAAACCCCATATTAATACCTCATAAACTTGATGAATTGAATATCTTTGATGCTAATTTCAGCCTGAAATATAGGCAGAAAGGTTAAATAGTGAACATTTATTCAAAATGCTAGTACAAATGATGCCAGGACAAAGATTTTACAAGATATTTTAACAAAATCGACAATTTTTACCGATATTTGGGTAACCTAACGTTTAAATATTACGATGACCAAAGAAAGATCAGATTTTACGATTACGGTGAAATTTATCAGATACCCGGTTTGTATGAGCAAATCTTTTATGACCGTTTGAAATGCACATCGCCAACTAAAGTCACCTCAATGCTTGAAGCTGCAGTAAAGCAATCTCAAGATAATTTTACTGAGCTTCGCTTCGAGTCTTGGATTTAGGTGCCAGCAATGGCATGATGGGATAAGCACGGTGTTTCGCGCTTAATAGATATAAATATCATTCTCGAAGCGTATGATGCAACCATCCGAGATAGACCAGGAATATAGGGTGCCTATTATGTTGAGAATTTTACGAAATATAAAAGATTGGCTGATTTAGTGTTACATGTCTTTCTCCACCAAATTCATCATTGAGGGCAAGTCTCGACGCTTTGGTCTCAAGAAGGTATCGACTTTGGTGAGACAGACTTACCAGAAGTGATACCCGATGAAAATTGATATTGTCAATGTAGATTATTTGAATCCGCATCATGCGAAAGATATGCGCCTGCTGATGAATGTTTATGCAATCGATCCCATGGGGGGTGGCAAAGCACTATCTAGCTCGGTATTGGATAATCTTGCCAATGAATTATCTAAATTGCCTCATGCTTTTAGTGTGATCGGTTATGTTGATGAGGCGCCAGCAGGGCTCGTCAATTGTTTTGAGGTGTTCTCTACCTTTTCTTGCAAGCCCTTAGTGAATATTCATGATGTCATTGTCATTAATAAGTTTCGAGGTCAGGGACTTAGTCAAAAAATGCTTGAAAAAATAGAGAAAATTGCGAAACTTAAAGGGTGTTGCAAGCTAACATTAGAAGTTTTGGAGGGAAATAATATTGCTCAGACATCGTATAAAAAATTTGGGTTTTCAGGTTACCAGCTAGACCCACTGATGGGGCATGCTTTGTTTTGGCAAAAATCATTGGACAATAAGATATGACAAGTGATTTCTGCAGTTTGTTGCGATGATATATTGCTCTTGTTATCCGACATTGGGCCGCCTAGCGCTTAAAAATCGCTAGGCTTCCCATCATTCGGATAACAAAATTAAAAAGGAAAATAAGTGCAAATCGTTATTCTTAGACATGGAAAGCCAAAGATCGAACCCCGTGGTCGATTAAGCGCATTTGATTTTGGGCAGTGGGTGGCTGATTATAATAGGGCAGGTCTCGACCGGGCCTATGCTCCTTCGTCAGATGCCATTGCTCAAGCTAAGGCATGTGCTGCCGTCGTGTGCAGTAATCTGCCACGATCTATCGATTCTGCTGCCGCGCTTGGCATTAAGCACATCGAATGGCAAGATGGGCTGTTTAGAGAGTGTGAGATGCCTTATGCAGGCTGGAATTATCCAAGATTATCGGTGCTCGGATGGTCGTTGGTATTTAGAATGCTGCAGGTGCTTGGTTATTCACCGAATGCGGAGTCTTTCAAAGAAGCGAGGCAAAGAGCCGGTGATTGTGCGCTTCGATTGGGTGAGTTGGCGAAAAAACATGAATCAGTATTGTTTGTTGGTCACGGTTCATTGAACTGGCTGATTGCGAAGAAGCTATTACGCATGGGCTGGGTGGGGACAAGTCATGGGAGTCGCAAGTACTGGGAATTTAGTGTTTATCGTTACCACGAAATCTAACATCATATTAGCAGAAGTAAATAATGGAAAATGAAACGAGAGGAATGCTATTGGGCGTTATTGGTGTGATTGCCTTTGGTTTAACCTTGCCTGCAACGAAACTTGTTATTCCTTATCTGGATCCTTTATTTATTGGGTTTGGACGCGCTGTTTTGGCAGCTTTGTTTGCCGTTATTTTTCTTTTTTGGTTTCGTCAATCACTGCCGACAAAAAAACAAATTTATCGCTTAATCATTATTGCGTTGGGTGTTGTTGTTGGTTTTCCAGTTTTTTCATCATGGGCAATGCAATACGTTTCTGCTTCACATGGTGGCGTTGTTGTGGGTTTAGTGCCATTAGCGACCGCCATTGCGGGGGTGCTGATTAGTCATGAAAGACCATCTATTGCTTTTTGGCTGGTAGGATGTGTTGGTTGTCTCATCGTTATCTCATATACCCTTCTACAGGGCGCTGGTGAATTACATATCGCTGATGTCGCCTTGTTTCTGTCTGTAATTTCAGCCGCTGTCGGTTATGCGGTGGGAGCTAAACTTTCTAAAGAACTGGGTGGATGGCAAGTCATTTGTTGGGCGTTGGTGATCGCTTTTCCATTTATATTGATACCCGCTATTATTCGCGCCCCTGAAGATTTATTTGCATTACCTTTTTCTGCGTATGCCAGCTTTTTATATCTGGCATTAATCAGTCAATTGTTGGCTTTTTTTGTTTGGTATAAAGGTTTAGCGCTAGGTGGTATCGCAAGGGTAAGTCAAACTCAATTATTACAACCTTTTGTGACAGTATTTGCATCTGTATTAATGCTTGGTGAATTAATACAAACGCAAACCGCGATATTTGCATTGCTCATTGTTGCGACGGTTTGGCTGAGTAAGCAAATGCCAATTAAGCGAAAAATATAGGATGAAAAATGTGATGACTTTAAAGCGATTTATCAAAGAGGCTATTCTAGCCATCATGAGTTGCTCTGGTTTCTGGCGAGTCTACTGAGGGAGATAACGATGAAATACGATGTAAATTTACTTAGCAAAATGAAGAATGTGACACCGATCGCTATGTTGACGGCGTATACTTGTCCCGTCGCACGTTGCTTAGAGCGTGCTGGAATTCCAGTGATTTTGGTGGGCGATACGGTCGGCATGGTTGAGATGGGGTTTGAGAGTACCCGTGACGTCACCATTGAACACATGCAATATCATGTGGGTGCGGTTCGTCGCGGAGCACCCAATACCCATATCATTGGTGATCTCCCGTTTAACAGTGATCGAGATCCGGAGGTCGCTTTATTGAATGCGCAACGCTTAATTGATGCCGGCGCTGACAGTATTAAGTTAGAGGGGCCAAAATATGATGTTATTTCACATTTAGTCACCAATGGCATGGCTGTCGTCGGACATACCGGGTTGACACCGCAGACGGCGGAGAACTTCAAAAAAGTGGGTGTTGCAGAAGACGATGCAAAACGAATTCTTGAAGAAGCGGTTGCCATTGAAAAATCAGGTGCGTTTATGTTGGTGCTCGAACACATTCCATCCCATCTCGCGGAATCAATTACCGCTTATTTAAAGGTTCCCACGATTGGCATTGGTGCGGGGTCGGCCTGTGATGGGCAAGTCCTTGTGATCAACGATGCCATCGGGCTTGGTGATTATTGGCCACCATTTTCGAAACAGTATGCCCAGGTCAGCGAGGTAATTCTAGCGGTAGCAGAATCTTTTTCTCGGGAAGTACAGAAACGGGAATTCCCTGACAATATAGTGACGTTGAATGTTTCAGGTAAGCGCTAAACTAGGGAATGGGCACGCAATAACCTCCCGGTTTCGCCTCCCATCTTCCGCCTGTCTTCGCCCGTTCTTCCATCACAAAAGCTTGAAATATACCCGTAGCGTTTGAGATTTAGGTATTGAGTGCGAGACATATTTTTGTCCTGACTAGGCGAAACGACGAGTAATATCGAGATTATTGCGAGGAGTTCCAACACAGTC
>VAPL010101830.1_pt1 | contig 14276 bp, 9 predicted proteins | sample 3395061 | NCBI WGS metagenome assembly VAPL01 (sample SAMN08290444, study PRJNA428436) | hydrothermal vent metagenome | isolation source: Deep-sea hydrothermal vent chimney 2 | place: Pacific Ocean: Juan De Fuca Ridge | depth 2182 m m | reverse complement strand
TTGGCAAACAGACTATTGTCGCACTTTCTGAGTGGTTAAGTTTTCGAGTTGATTTCGTAAAAGAACCAACTCAAGCATTATTTTTAAACCGTCAAGGACGGCGCATTTCTCAACGTAGCGTTCAGCTACGACTTAAACAATGGGCTAAAGCACAAGACGTTGAGCTTAATGTCCAGCCTCATATGATTAAGCACTCATTAGCTGGCCGCATGCTTGAAGGTGGTAGTGATATTCATGCGGTTCAAGGGTTTCTTGGGCATGAGGATGTCTCCAGTAGCCAAATATATACACATATTGATTTTCAGCAACTAGCTTCGGTCTATGAGCGGGCTCATCCTCGTGCGCGTAAAAATAAAGCCTAAATAGTTGGTTTAGCCGGTATTGCGCGCTACTTAAATATTCGACATAAATTCATTAAATGACAGGGTAACGCAGGCTGCGCTAAAGCTATAGTCAAATGCTTCCGATACTCTATATATATTAATAGTTATCGGGACGTTGCGTGCAATCCGAAATCGAATCAGTAAAGAGTTATTCCAAATATTACTTAATCGTGATTGGTTTTTTGGTCATTATTTTAATGGTGACCAGTGGTTTTTTTCGCATAAAAGATTTTAATGAATATCAAACAGCCATCGCCGAACGCGCGGTTAAAGTTACCTCTAATGGTGTCGCACAATTATTGATTGAACGAGTACGCCAAGTAAAATTATTAATCAGTGATCAAGTTGATTATATTCGATTGTATTCTGAAAATTCGACTAGCCTTTTTATCCGAGATAAATTAACCGACCAAATTGAAAACTATTTTCCAGCTTATGTTGGTTTTGTTATTACCAATCAAAATAAAAAAGTCATCGTTGAAGGTTTTAGTGATGCTACCGGATTGATTTGTTATGAAAAGAGCAAAGCAATAACGGATCGATCTAAAGTTGAAATAATAATGCACACTGATGCAGTTGATTTTCATTATGATGTAATTTCAAATTGGGGGGACGATAAATCGGGAGGTTTATTTATTATGAGTTTTAAAGTTGATGATATAATTAACTTATTAAAGTTTGCTCAACCTCACTTACATGAATTATTTATAACAAGTGTTGCCCCTCATGAAGTGTATATGACCGCCGCCGGATCTCAAAAAATATTAAACCGAAATATCAATAAGCTTATTCCAAATGAAATAAACCGTATCATGCAATCTCAAGTAATTGATAATACTAATTGGATGTTAATTGACGTCCGTTCTGAAACACTATTTAGCGATTATAATACAAAAGTTTATTATCAAATAATATTAGTGACTGCTTTATTTTGTATTTTACTATTTGTTGCATTAAGAATTATATTTTCCGAAGAGAAAAAACGTTCGGTAATAGAGCAAAAATTAAGGGATTCAAAAGATAACTTACTGTCGACAAATATAGAATTAAAAAAGGTTGCTGTAACCGATGCTGTTACCGGTATTTCAAGCCGACGAAGCTTTGATGAACGCATCTTACAAGAAATTAGTCGTGGCAGGCGTAATGAAGAACCTTTAGCCGTTATCATGGCTGATATTGATCACTTTAAATTATACAATGATACTTTTGGTCATACTTATGGTGATGAAACACTCTATAAAGTTGCACAAGCGATAAAAAATGTTTTAAAAAGACCAACCGATTTTGTCGCGCGTTATGGTGGTGAAGAGTTTGTGATTTTATTGGTTAATACTCAAATTGATGGTGCAAAAATTATTGCAAATGAGATACGAAATGCCGTTCTTGATTTAAAAATTCCACATTCATCGGGTAATGAGGCATTTGTAACATTAAGCTTGGGAATTAGTGTTGCTGAAAATCCTTATTCTATTGTCACCACCAAGCAAATAGTAGAGCAAGCAGATAAAGCATTATATCAAGCTAAGGATGCTGGCCGAAATCAAGTTTGCATGTATCAAGCTCAACCGGATTCTAATGTGCAGTCAATAATCTAATTTATCTCAAATCGATATAGGGATAACCGCTATTCCACTAGTTGTAATGAATTTGGCAGCCGGGATCTATAGCATTTAAACCTCAAAATTTATAAGTTTAAATTTCTTTTTTCCGTATGCAAATCAGGGTTAGTTACGGTTTTTGTCTGAATACTGAATATTTCCTTGAATATTCATGCTAAGTTTGCTAAAAATACGCCATGGATTCTAACGACCTAAAAATCATCGAAGATCTTCGTGGCTTAATATTGGATGCCGCCGTAGAACGTTTTCAACGCTATGGTTATGGTAAAACCACGATGGCTGAAATAGCCAAAGACAGCGATATGTCAGCCGCTAATTTATACCGTTATTTCAAAAACAAACAAGATATTGCTGCAGCGTGTGCCGGTCGATGTATGACTGAACAGCAAGATTTAATGCGCGAAGTGGTACGACAGCCTTATTCAAGCGCTGCGCAAATGCTTAGAGCCTTTGTTATTGAAGGCTTAAAATCAACCCACCAAATGTTTTTGGAACAACCAAAAATCAATGAGTTAGTTGAATTTATTGCCTCTGAGCGGCAAGACCTCGTGCATAAAAAAATGCAGGCTCAACATAGCTTAATTGCAGAAATATTAGCTCAGGGTAATCAATCGGGTGAGTTTGATATTACTGATCTGGTTGTCACAGCACGTGCTGTGCAGAACGCATTAGTTAAATTTAATGTGCCCCTGTTTATGGCACTACACCCCATAGATGAGTTTGTAGCAATGGCCAATGAAGTTGTTGATTTGATATTACAAGGGCTCCATAAACAACCGAACCAAAACTGATTATAAGATGTAAATTGCGTTAGTGATTTAGTCTTGGCAGATTTTATATTAAGTGACTGAATATTGTATAAAATATTTATCATTAAATATTAAGTCATGTGTAACAACGGTAAATTAGGTAATCGAGAGGAATACTGTATGAATAATTTTGAAGCAAATTTTGGCAAATGGGTATTAAAGTTTCGACTGTTGATTATTCCGTTGGTTTTAATCGTGGTTGCGATTGCGGCATCGGGTGGAAAAAATTTATCAATGAGTACTAACTATCGGGTATTTTTTAGTCCTGATAATCCCCAGTTATTAGCATTTGAAGCGTTAGAGGCGACATATGCAAAAAATGACAACGTGATGTTTGTATTGTCACCAAAAGATGGCAATGTTTTCACGCAAAAAACCTTAACGGCAGTTGAAGATTTAACAAAACGCGCTTGGCAACTACCGTATTCCTTGCGAGTTGATTCAATCTCAAATTTTCAATATACCGAGGCACAAGGAGATGATTTAATCGTTCGCGACCTTGTCGAAGATTCACACTTATACACACAGGCCGATTTACAAAAAGTTAAAACGATAGCGCTTAAAGAGCCGTTACTGAAACAACGTTTAATATCTGCAACGGGTGACGTTACCTCAGTCACCGTGACAATTCAGTTACCGGGTAAAAATGAGACCACAGAAACTCCTGAGGTTGTGGCTGCAGCCCGGGCGATGGCCGATGAAATTAGAAAACAATATCCGCATCTGGAAGTGCGCCTCACCGGTATGATCATGATGAATAATGCTTTTGCCGAAGCAGCGATGGATGATATTACCTCTTTAGTGCCGATAAGTTATTTAATAATGATTATTATGTTAGCACTGTTAATTCGAGATTATCATGGCGGTACGGCTAAATTTTTTGGATTAGCTGCTTACTTATTTGGGGCCATTGGCCTAACTGCTTCTGGCGCAGTGCCAGCAATGGCGAGCGTGGTGTTGTTTGTCATTCTATTTTTAGCTTTATTTTATTTTTTCCCCGGCACCATTACCACGCTAATGGTTATTGTGTTATCAATTATGACCTCGTTAGGAATTTTTGGACACATGGGCATGTTAATGTCACCGCCAACAACAACGGCTCCAATTATTATTTTAACCGTAGCCATAGCAAACTGTGTGCATATCTTAGTAACCATGATGCACGAGATACACAGTGGTAGTACCAAAGAAAATGCCATTATTGAAAGTTTGCGCGTTAATATCCAACCAATATTTTTGGCCAGTGTGACTACTGCAATTGGTTTCTTAACCATGAATTTTTCTGAAGTGCCACCATTTCAACATTTAGGTAATTTGGTTGCAATGGGCGTATTAATGTCCCTAATTTTATCGTTAACATTTTTACCCGCTGTTATCTCATTTTTTCCTATTCGTTCAAAGCAAACTGGAAATAAAGATATGTTGGTGATGGCTAAATTTGGTGATTATGTCGTTAAGCATCGTCGCCAATTATTTATAGGCATGTTAGTGTTAATTGCTGTTACCGTTTCATTTTTACCTAAAAATGAATTAAACGATGTGTTTGTTAACTATTTTGATGAAAGCATTCAGTTTCGTGCTGATACTGATTACACCACCGAACATCTAACCGGTATTTACTTAGCCGATTACTCGCTTGAGTCGGGTGCGCCTAATGGCATTAGTGATCCTGAATTTTTGCAGCAAATGGAAGCTTTTGAAAAATGGTATAGACAAAATCCCAATACCGTACATGTGAATACCATTACGGATGTGATGAAACGTTTAAATAAAAATTTACACGGTGATGACGAGGCTATGTATAAACTACCTGCTGAACATGATCTCGCAGCACAATATTTATTATTATATGAAATGTCGTTACCGCGGGGCTTAGATTTAAACAATCAAATTAATATCGATAAATCGGCAACGCGTTTTACAGTGACATTAAAAACCATGTCAAGTAATGATATTATTACTCTTACTAAAGCTGCTGATGATTGGTTAAAGAAAAATGCGCCAGCAATAAAAGTGGCTAATGCGAGTGGCCCAACGGTAATGTTTGCAAATATCGGCAGCCGAAATATTCGTAGTATGTTACTAGGTACAACGATTGCGTTAGTATTGATTTCCTTGATATTAATTTTTGCATTACGTTCGGTTAAAATTGGGTTAATCAGCATGATTCCAAATTTAGTGCCGGCGGCAATGGGCTTTGGTTTATGGGGCTTATTAGTTGGCGAAGTTGGTTTAGCGCTATCGGTGGTAACAACCATGACACTTGGTATCGTGGTGGATGATACCGTGCATTTTTTGAGTAAATATTTACGCGCACGACGTGAAAAAGGTTTGTCGTCACCTGATGCCGTTCGTTATGCATTTAAAACGGTAGGTATGGCATTAATTACAACATCAGTTATATTAGTATTTGGTTTTATGGTATTGTCATTATCGAATTTTGAGTTGAATTCAAGTATGGGGCTATTAACATCCATGGTGATTGTTTTTGCATTGCTTGCCGACTTATTATTTTTACCACCATTATTAATGAAAATAGAGGGAGCTCAAAAATGAAAAATTTAAACCTACTCAAATTAATAACGTTAACATTATTACCAACAACGTTACTTATCAATGCTAATGTCATGGCCGAAACGGCAGAAGAAAAAGGCAAAGCAATCGCCATTGAGGCAGATAAACGCGATAGTGGTTGGAAGGATGTCAAAACCAAGTCTGTGATGATACTTCGTAATCGTCATGGGCAAGAAACAACCCGACGAACGCACGGTAAAAATTTAGAAGTTGAAGGTGACGGTGATAAAACACTAGTGGTGTTTGATAATCCTCGTGATGTTAAAGGCACGGCATTTTTAACATGGTCGCATTCTTTAAAATCTGATGATCAATGGTTGTTTTTACCGGCATTAAAACGTGTAAAACGAATTTCATCATCAAATAAATCGGGCCCATTTATGGGCAGTGAGTTTGCATATGAAGATATTTCATCAAATGAAGTGGATAAATATACTTATAAATATATTAAAAATGAAAAACTAAATGATCGTGATGCCTTTGTGATTGAACGTTATCCTCAATATAAACACACGGGTTACACCAAAATGGTGACTTGGGTGGATGTTGCTATGTATCAACCGGTTAAAATTGATTTTTACGATTTAAAAAATTCATTGCTAAAGACATTAACCTATCATGATTATAAGCAATATTTAAATAAATATTGGCGACCAGGTCAAATGAAAGTAGTCAATCATCAAACGGGTAAAAGCACAGTTTTAAATTGGAAAAAATATGAATTTAATACTGGTTTAAGCTCACGTGATTTTGATCGAAACAGTCTTAAACGCGCAAGATAATAATTACCCGTAATAGTTAAGTTGATGAAATTAGTAATGAACAATTATTTTAACCGCAAGATTTTTTATGCCAGCTTACTTGCTTGTTTTATCTCTCCATTAGCAGCAGCAGAGTGGTCAGGAAAAATAACATCGGAATATCGTTTATTTACCGAAACGCCATCCGACAGCAGACAACATGGAAATAATGTCTCAATATCGGCTGAACCGGAGTTTTATCACGAATTTCAAGATAACCAAAGTTTGTTAGTGAAGGTATTTACTCGGTGGGATGAAGGTGATGAGCAACGTAGTCATAGTGATGTACGGGAATTTTTATGGCAAAAAGTGGCAAATAATTGGGAGTTAAAAGTAGGAATTGGTAAAGTCTATTGGGGCGTTACCGAGTCACAACATTTAGTTGATATTATTAATCAAACCGATCTTGTTGAAAGCTTTGATAGAGAGGAAAAATTAGGACAAACTCTAATTAATTTAAGTTTAATTCAAGAATGGGGGAATTTAGATTTTTTTATATTACCCACTTTTAGAGAACAAAGTTATCCTGGCACAAAAGGTCGGTTACGATTCACTCCAAGTGTTGATACCAGCCAAGCAGCTTATGAATCAAAAGATCGTGATAAGCATGTTGATTATGCCTTGCGGTATTTTCAAAGTCTCGGTGAGCTTGATGTTGGACTCAGTGTTTTTCAAGGCACGAGTCGCGATCCTCGATTTATTTTTGGACTAAATAGTCAGAATCAAGCGGTATTGATTCCTTTTTATGATCTAATAACGCAAACCGGACTAGATTTACAAGCAACACTAGACAGTTGGTTATTAAAATTAGAATGGATTCATCGCTCAGGCCAAGGTGTGACATTTAACGCGGCAACGGCTGGTTTTGAATATACTTTTTATGGCATATTCGAAAGTGATACTGATCTTGGTTTAATCATGGAGTATTTATATGATGATCGCGGTGCTGCTGCAACAACGCCTTTTGAAGATGATGTTTTATTAGGGGCTCGATTTGCCTTTAATGATACACAGAGTACCGATTTATTAATTGGTTTTATATCCGATGTTGATAATGTTAATCCTTCGGTTAGTTTAGAAGCCAGCCGTCGTTTAACGGATCATTTTAAGTTAAATCTTGAAGCTCGTTTGTTTAAAGAAGCCGCAGCAAGTGATTTGATTAATGCATTTCGTAATGATGATTACATACAGCTCGAGTTGGAATATTATTTTTAATAGTGCGTCGGTGGTTCTGGCATCAATCCAATTCACAAATACTTTAAATTTAAAACGTAGCTTGGGATGAATGTTTTTCGAACCCCAACCTACAAAAGCATTTTGTGAATATTTTAATTTGAAATTAATATGTAATATTTATTTATTGGGTTTTAAATAACTGACATTATCTTTTTCTTGTTTTAATAATTTGGTTGCGGATTCCTTCGTGATAGCTTTGTTAATTAAATAACCTTGAATTTTATCGCACTTTAGATCAAATAATAAATCTTTTATTCGATTGGATTCTACGCCTTCAGCTAATACTAATAACCCCAAATTGTGCGCTAATTCTATTGAGGAGCGAACAATAGTTTCATTATTTTCGTCGGTGTCCATATTTTTAACAAAAGATTTATCAATTTTTAGAGTATCAACCGGTAATTGCTTTAAATAGGCCATTGATGAAAATCCTGTGCCATAGTCATCAACTGTGATGTCCAGCCCCATATCATGTAATTTAATTAAAACTTCTTTTGCTCGTTCTGAATCAGCCATCATTGCACTTTCAGTAATTTCTAACACGAGTTTGTGTGCGGGTAGATGGTATTCCGATAATATGCTTTTAATGTAAGCTTCGAGTGATGGATCTTGGAGATCCCATACGGATAGATTTATCGTGACATAAACATCTTCACCTAAGTTTTGCCATATCTTACATTGCGCTACCGCTTGTTTAATTACCCAACGGGATATGTTTTTAATGATACCGGTTTGTTCTGCAATGTTAATGAAGTTACTCGGTAGTATGATGCCGTAGATTGGATGTTGCCAACGAATTAGCGCTTCGAATCCAATTATTTTCATCGTTGCTAATGACGATATTGGCAGGTAGTGCAACAACATTTCATTATTAATTAATGCCGTTTTTAAATCGGTTAGTAAAGATAGTTTTTCAATATTTTGAATATCTTTTTCAGGATCATATGTTGTTATATTGGTGTTGGTTCGCTTAGATTGATACATTGCAATATCAGCGTGTTGCATTAATGAACTTGAATCATCACCGTGGTTTGGAAAATTGGCTATTCCGATACTCATACCGACATATAAATTATGTTCTTCTATATGGTAAACATTGTCTAATGTTGAAATCAATTTTTTCGTTATTTGTTTGACGGCTGAAGCTGAAATATTGGGTAGTACTATTGCAAATTCGTCACCTCCTAATCGGGCAACAGTATCACTATCGCGCAAACAGTTTTTTATTCGCTCAGCAACAGTGCATAATAATATATCGCCAGCGGCATGTCCCAAGCTATCATTTATTTCTTTAAACCTATCCAAGTCGAGTAGTAGTAATGATATTGATGTGTCGTTGCGTTTAGAGTTAAGAATAGCGTGATTTAGTCTATCCATTAATAGCGAACGATTGGGTAAACCGGTGAGAGAATCATGCATTGCGAGGTGTTCTAGCGCGACTTGTCTAGAGTGAACTTGATATTGCATTTCATTAAAAGAATTCATGATTCGTTTTATTTCGCTGGTGTTTATATTTTTTATTTTTTCTGTTGGTTTTCCTTGAGCTTCAAGCTTTAAGTTTTTTGATAATAGTTCAATTGGGTGTAATAAATTTTTATACAAAAATAAAGTTGTTAGTGTTATATAACCAATAACAAATAATGCTAGTGTTAATAAATAATACGAGATACTAGCCATTGATTTTTTTTGGATATCCAAATCAGATTTAGAGTTCTCATGTAGTTTTCGGCTGATATATTCTAAATCATAGTTAGCTTGCTTAAACATTGGATAAATTTGATTGCTTAATATTGGGATATCCTTGCGCCAGTTAGAACTAGTATTAATTTTATATACTTTTTTATAACCTTTGTACCATTTTTTTGTCAAACTTGAAATGTTATCAATAAGAATTTCAGTATTTAATCCGATTTGTGTATTGTCATTATCTGTTGTTAATTTTTTTGTTAACGTTTGTATTTTGTTATAATTTATTTCAATATTACTGGTTAAATTGAGTAAGTTTTTTTCATGTAAGGAGCCTAGCCTATTAATTAAATAAACCCGGTAGTCGTTAATTAAACGTCGCCATTGATCTCTAATTGATATCAGTAATAAATATTGTGTTGTTCCTATATTATGATCATTAACCTTTTCTTGGATGGCACTTGTTAGCAGGGTTATTAAATTTCTGTTTGAATTTAACATCGTTTGGTTTGAAATTACGAGCGAAGGATACATTTTATTTGCATTGGTTCGTATATACAGTAATTGTGATGCCTCGTTCTCCAGATTTTGAATTAATTTATCAAATTCGATTATAGAGTGCGGTAGTAAATTAGCGGTTATCCAGTGGTGTTGTTTTAATTTAGATAAGTTTAAACGTATATTTGAAAATGATTTATTCATGATATCGCGAGAATCTTTGTTTGGTGATATCATGTATAAATCAATAGCACGGTTTGCTTTTGCTAGATCGATATGTAAAGTTTCTACAATTTTGGAGATTTCAATTCGTTGGCTAATGCTATTGGTTAATATTTTTGCTGTCGATTGTATTCTATCTTCCGAAATAGCAATGGTTAAAATGATAACAAGCACTAATATTACTAATATAAATAAGTATCTCGCTTTAAAGCTACTGAAATCAAGCAATTTCATTTGTCACAAAAACCACACTTTTTGTTTAGTCATTCCATTTATAATTGTCGGCAAATAATGTTAAAACTATAATTTTATATGTGGTTATTAAAAAAATAATGGCTTTTTTGGGTAATAAATTGCCGCAATAAATCGATTTATCAGAATTTATGATAGAATTACTAATTTAATGTTCATCAATGGATATTTCATATGGCTTGTTTAGTTCAGTATAAAGAAGGCGTGGCAGGCCTTAAATTGCATATTAATAAACAACAATTTACGATAGGGCGCAGTAATGATAATGATATCGCTATTGAAGATGATTTGATCAGCAATCATCATGCGGTTATTGAAGCTGTGGAAGGCCTAAATGATGATGGTGTGGTGGATTATTACATTAAAGATTTAGATAGCACGAATAAAACAATTGTTAATGATTCGGCTATATCACTCTACAAATTGAGTAGTGATGATTTTATTGCAATTGGTACGCATATGTTTAAGTTTGCAGATGATGAACATGATGATTTGGAAGCAACTTTAAAATTACATAAGTCGTGGTTTCCAGGCGTTTACTACACGAGTAAAAAGTCTAAAAAGAAGAAATCAAATAGTGTTAAATAAGTAACGGCCGATTAACCAAAAAAAATAATACTGAATGAGGCCTAAGCTATCCCAAGGTTATTTAGGATCGCCTTTTTGCATAATTTCATGTGCCATCATACCGAGTGCTTGGGTTGCGATACGCATTCTTTCCATTTTAGAATCGGTACAACATAGTCGGATGTGGTTAGTGTAAAGTTCATTGGGGGAAAACCACGAACCTAAACCAATGCCAATTTTTTTCTTTAATGCCATTGTGGTCAGCATTTTTGCATCTACCGATTTAGGTAATTCTATCCATAAAAAATACCCCCCCTGAGGATTGGTATAACGAATCCCTTTCGGAAAATATTCATAAACCCATCGGCGTAACTGGGTCATTCTTGCTAAATATACCGTGGTGGCTTTATTTACCGTTCGGATATAACTACCACCCTTTAAGAATTCTTTAAATGCATGTTGAATATACGATGGGTTCATCAAGGTGCTAACGGCTTTGTTGCGTATTACTTTTTCATAATATCTACCCGGCTCAATCCAACCAATTCGATGGCCGGGCCCCAGTACTTTTGAAAAAGACGAACAATATAAAACGTTACCCTCATCGTCATAGGACTTAGCGGCTTTTGGGCGGGGGCGTTTATAAATTAAATCACCCATGGCATCGTCCTCAATTAATGGGATACCCGCATTAGACAAAATCTTAATTAAGTGCCGTTTGTTTTCTTCGGGCATAATGCCGCCAAGAGGATTTTGACAGTTTGGAATTAGTAAGCAGGCTTTAACATTGTTTGTTTGACGCTTAATTAAACGTGTCAGTGCGCCTAAATCAGCACCATCACGTGGGTGGGTGGGTATTTCTAAGACTTTTAATTCCAGTTGGCATAAAAGTTGGCCAACGCCAGGATAAATTGGCGATTCAACAGCGACGGTATCACCTTTGGTAGTGATGGCTTGTAATGCTAAGGCCAAGGCACCTTGGCAGCCTTGGGTGATGATGATATTTTCTGCATTAACCCGACAGCCGGCATCATACATGCGACTGACTATTTGTTGGCGTAATTCGAGATCACCCATTGGTGTTGCATACTGACACGATTGGCTTGGAAATTCTTTTAGCGCCTTAGTGACATGCCGCGCAATTGTTCTGTCAGGTATTAATTCTTCAGCCGGTGAGCCTATTGCGCCAAACTGATAAATATTTTCAGCATAAAAATCTTCATACAGTGATATCGAGTCTTGGCTATAAGGTGCATCTCGCGGGGTATCTATAGGTTGACTAGCGGCAGGTTGAGTATCAAATTCCCGAATGCGGGAGCGAACATAGTAGCCAGAGCGAGGTCGGGTAGCAATTAAACTGGCATCTTCCAACACCGAATAAACTTGCTGCGCGGTAGTCATGCTAACGTGATATTGCTCACATAATTGGCGTAAAGAAGGCATGCGAGTGCCGACGCTATACGTTCCTTGATCAATTGCCTGTGTTAGTTCTTGTGCTATTGCGTCGTATAAGAATTCAGATTTTGACATAGTTCCCTTGTCACCCTGGTTGAATTTTTTCCATCAGTTTCATACTAGTGTACAAGATTTTCTATCAGAATAGATCTGTTGATCTTCAAAAATACGAATAATTCTTTTGTTAAAAGAATAAGTGTTTAGTGTGACTATCGTAGAATGAATATGGCTAATTATTAACCATATCGGATAACAAGAGTAAGAGGGAGGCCGTCCCTGGCCATGGGTGTATACTCTTGCAAGTAACTCGGTTTTATATAAACTTCCTAATCATCCTGATTAAATGAAATCTATATTTAAAATTTATTTCATACTGTTATGTGTCTTATAATACAGAGCAAAAACAGTTAAGGGAATACACAGTTGTTTTTATTTCTACCAGTACAGTTTAATTGTTTTGTTTTATCTGAAACATTTTAGATAACAGTTAACACTAACAAGCAGTACAGTTGTACTTAATCTCATATTATTATAACGGAATCGCCATCTGTATACTATTCTATACTCATTCTAAATAGCTAGATGTATCCATTAATTAAATTATTTGGCAAAAATGTGATGTACATTTAAGTTTAATAGGTGAAGCTAATTAAATAACTGGTAAATTTACGAATATTGAGTACGCCGGTGTCCAGGATTAGGTATTGGCCTTTAATCCCAACCAGAATTCCTGAAATATTTGGCGTTTTATCAAAATTAAACGATTTTACTTTTTCAGGAAAACTACCAACCGGAAAATTCAAGTTAACAATTTGCTCATCGAGTTTTTCAACCGAGTCTTCACCATGTTCTGAGATAATTGCAGTGACTGCGTTGTTTGTTAATTTTAAAAGTTCATCACGTCGTTCGTTTAGTGCTATTGGTTCAGCATTGCCTTTTAACATTTTTCGCCAATCGGTTTTATCAGCGATGTGCTGTTTAAATGTTGTTTCAATTAATCCTGATAATAATCGGTTTTTAACGCGAAATATTGGCAGTGCTTGTGTCGCACCTTGATCAATCCAGCGTGTTGGTGTATCGCGTGTAATACCCACTTTTACTCCCGAAGTATTAGCCAAATAGACTGTATGATCTTTAAAACAATGTGTTTCGCCCCATATTGAATCTCGGCAAGTGCCTAAATGAAAGTGGCAGGTTTCAGGTTTCATAATGCACATATCACATTGCGGTAGGGCACGCATACAGACAAAACAATATCCTTGCGAGTAACTTTTTTTAGTTGCCTTGCCACAGTGTTGGCAATGAATTTCACCATTAAAATCCAACGTAATTTTTTTACCAATCAGATCGTTTAATGGCACTTCATCATCATCTAGTGGCAAAAAATACTGAATAGGGGAGGTTAGATTACTGCGTAATTTTTGTAGGTGACCCGATTTTTTCATTTTGAACTCTAATTTAAACTTTAATTTGCTTATTATCTCATGATACAAAATAGTAAATACAGTTATAATTAAAGAAAATCGGATGCTTTTTGATAAACTAATTTAACAACACCGTTTTGAGGTGTATATTCTAATGAGTTCATTTGAATAGGATTAACAGCGATATGAAAATTTATAACAAATTAATATTAGGAATGATATTTTTTGGTGTTATAGCCTGCGGCGATGGTCCTAATGATACTATCCCGGTGTTAGGCAATCCGACAAGTTTTACTGAAGTATTTACTGCCGCGGATAATACTGCATGGCCGAGTTCTTGGACTACTGTCAGCAGTGCTGCTACGGTATCTGTTGATATTCAAAATAATCGAGGTCGGCTTCAAAGTAATCTTTATGATGGTGTCTCCACTGTAACTGCTTTGACACGAGTCATTAATAGCTCGGTAAACTTACAAGATGTTGATGTGGTGTTTACTGTTGAGTTTGAAGACTTTGTCAATCAGGGTGTTGGTTTTTATGCACGTCAAAATGGCGGTTATCTTACTGAGTTAGCGACTAATGGTCAGGGTTACAGTGTTTTTTGGCAGGGTAATACCATAGGTGAGTTTGGTTTGTGGTATGAATTAAATGGTGTTGAAACATTAATACAAAGTGTCGAAAATCCACTAGCGTCTGTTTTAAATAACACGGCTTATCGAATTCGATTTCAAATTATACAAGAGACTAATAC
>VAPL010026964.1_pt1 | contig 14285 bp, 7 predicted proteins | sample 3395061 | NCBI WGS metagenome assembly VAPL01 (sample SAMN08290444, study PRJNA428436) | hydrothermal vent metagenome | isolation source: Deep-sea hydrothermal vent chimney 2 | place: Pacific Ocean: Juan De Fuca Ridge | depth 2182 m m | reverse complement strand
CTTACGCACTGCCCGAACAGGGAAAACGAATAATTGAATTTATGGATACGCTGGAGCTGACGCGTGTAACACTCGTAGGGATAACAATGGGCGCAAATTTGTCCGCATGGCTGGCCTCACATTATCCGTCCCGAATAAACGGCCTGGTCCTGATATCCCCATCCGCTTATACAAATGCTCTTCAGCACACAGGCTTATATGGACTGTTAACAAAGCCGGGAATATTAAATGATATAGGTGTTTTTATAGCACGAAGAAAACTTTACAGGAAACTGTTCCCAAACAGCCGGGCGTTGCATTCTTTCACGGCGACCTCATCTTATGGGCAGAAATGGGATGCAGAATTAAAAAATATTTATACGCCAACGATAATTTTATCCTCAAAAAATGACAGGTTAATACCGATAAAATATGCGCGCGCCACTTCCTCCGACATCCGAAATAGTATTTTTATCTCTTTATCAACGGCCGCCGATGATAATATACCCCACGCGCAACCTGGAATAGTTGCACAGACTGCTTGCCAAATATCAAATGATGTCAATCTCCAACAAATATCAATGAATATTCGTGAACATCTGAAAAACACCAAATGATAAAGCCGGATAATAAATGTTAAGACTGATTTTTTAGAATATAACCAATAAACCGCTTAAATCTAGTTGACAAATATCGTAAATGACACTGTTTTGGCCGCCACCACCTTACAAATGATTAGTTGCAATTTTATGATATCAGTCCAAACCATTTTCCGATTACAAAAATGACTATTTTTCGCCATCCCCACCATAAAACTCTCTCATGCGCAAAGTCATTCTAATATTCTTTTTTATCAGCTCATTATACCTGGCAGTTCTGTATTATCTTGACACTGTTTTGCCGGGATCATATAAGGCGACTCCTGTTAAAGGCACTAAAATTTTACAGCTGAGCGATGGCCAAATACGTTTCCAGGACTCAGGCGAAGGGAACGAAGCTATCTTATTTCTTCACGGCTTTAATGCTCAACTGGCACACTGGAATAGAGTATGGAGAAAAACAAATAATTGCGCCAGAATAATCCGCCTGGATATTCCAGGTTTTGGTGACTCAGATAACTGGCGGACTGATTCATTTACTCTGTCCGCTCAGGCTGCGCGCATTATCGAATTCATTAATATTCTTGGGATAACTCGTGTAACTCTTGTCGGTGTTTCTATGGGTGGAAGTTTGTCTGCATGGATAGCTGCACACTATCCTGAGCGTGTTAACGGTCTGGTTTTGCTTGCACCATCCGGATATACTAACTCATTAAGCCATAGGGGGTTGTACGGGTATTTAATAAAACCCGGGATTCTTAACAAGCTTGCATTTTATATTGTCAACAGCGGCCTGTATAAAGCGTTATTTCCAAATAGCCGAGGACTGCAAGCACTGAGTGTTACATCTTCTTATGGTGAAAACTGGGTCAGAGAATTAAAAAACATCAGATCTCCAACCATTATATTATGGTCTATTAATGATCATGTTGTACCAGTAAAATACGCCCGTGCCATTAATAATAAAATCAAGAACAGTTTGTTAATACCTTTAGGAGCTGATGTCCGGCATAATATACCGCATGCACGACCTGAGTTAATAGCCAATATTAGTTGCCAAATTCAGCAGGGCACTGATATCAAAAATATATTAAACAATATCAAACAACACCTTATCGAAAAAGGTGACCAATAATTATTTATGTCACTTGAAAGAAGCTGACTCAACGGACAGTTTATAGTAAAAAATAAAATATATGCATATAAGCATTATAACAGACATCAATGAATTTAAATCGCTGAAAACCGAATGGTCTACATTGTTCAATGACTGCTTTGAATGCTATCCAATGCTCTCTCATACCTGGCTTTGCGCATGGTGGGAAGCCTTTTCTACGGACGACAAGCTTTACATAATAACTATCTGGTCAGATAATAAAATAATTGCCGGGGCACCACTCATGTATAAGGAAGCCCACATCTTTGGCAAAAAACGTAAAGTAATTTCTTTTCTTGCCAATGTATTTGTTGATCGTATAACTTTCTTATTGATTTCACCATTCGAAAATTCACTAAAAAATATTGTTGATCATTTATATAATGACGCACCTGAATGGGATCTTATTAAATTCAGACCAATGGCCGATGATTCACCTGTTACTGCACAGTTTCTGTCTTTAATAAGGGATAATTCACACTGTGTCGGTATTGAAAAAGAGTGTCTTGCATCACCATATCTTACTTTACCTAAAAATCGGGACGAGCTGCTTAAGAAACTTTCGTCATCATTTCGTCAGTCTGTCAGACGAAAAGGCAGGAAAATACAAAAACTTGACGATGTAAAATTCAGCATTTGCAATACTACCAGTTGCATAGAACCGCTAATGGATATTTCATTAAACTCGTGGCAACATGACAATGGCACTTCAATGGCATCAAATAAAGATGTCCGCCATTTCTATGAAAAAATTATAGTCGATGCTGCTGATAGCAATACTCTCCGTGTCGGACTCCTTGAGATTGACAAAAAACCTGTTGCCTTTGAATTCAATCTTATTTGTCGCTCCACCCTTCATAATTTCAAACTTGGATTTAACAAAGAATACGCCCGTTACTCTCCTGGCATTCCGTTAAAAATGTATGTGCTTGAATCAATCATGAATGATAAAGGATCAGAAAATAAAATAGCCGAATATGATTTAATGGGAGCCAAAGAACCTTATAAGCTCAACTGGACGAAGAAAATAAGACTTCATTCAAGCATTACCGTTTTCCAAAACAAGTTCGACCTTTTTTTAGTATATATCTATATATATAGAATAAAACCAATTTTAAGAAAATTGCTCACCTGGTTTAATATAAAATAGCAACAATTTCTGGTGCACCGAAATGAAATATTTAAAAAGATTCAAGCTTCTGCTGGAATCATACAGGCAATATGGACTCATTGAAATGCTGCGTATAATGTGGTCTGGATTTGTCAATCTGGGCCATACGCGAGTCATTTTATTTGCCCTGTCAGAACCAAAACCTGTACCAAAAGCTTTTGAAGCAGCCGGCAATCATATACTTAAGTTTGCAACACCTGATGATATACAGGCGCTCATGCATAATCCTGATTATGAATTTGCCGATGTTGATGTTGAACGGGTAAAAATGGGCGGTAAATGCTTACTGCAAATGGATGGCGATACCCTTGTCGGGTATGCCTGGGTATGGCCAAATCACTTGCCGTATATCGTTGACGGCATCCATATAAACCTTCCCGACGACACCATCTATAACTACAAATCCTACACCGCTCCCGAATACCGTGGATATGGTTTTCAGGCATTACGTCATCTGGAATTGCTTCGCCAGTTGAAACCTAACGGTATTAGACGCCTTTTTGGTTTTGTTGACCACCTCAACAGCAAATCATTACGTGGCGTAAAAAAAAGCGGATATATTAAAGTGGGCGAATTAAAAATCAAACATAAAGCCAATGGAAATGTATATGTCAATATGCACATTGAGCAGCACTTTTGGTCTGCCAAGTCACGTATTTGACGCATATCAGTTATGAAAAAAGGTAACATTTATCATACGCTGAAAGCAGTTTATTGGTTCTTCGTTGGCAAGATCATTTACGATATCTTTTTATATCATTATGGGAAATATAAGCACAAAAATCTTATATCCACCTGTATACGCTCTCAAACCCACACATACACAAGCTTTTATCGATCTCCTGCACAATTAAACGCACTACTTGGTCCCGTTCTTGATTTTTTAAAAATTTCCGGAACGGATAAATTGACTATTTCTGTTTTCGCAGGTTCCAATGGCGCGGAAGCCTACACTATCGCTTCGATTCTAAGCAAATATAAACCTGATCTTGATTTTGACATAACCTGTTCCGACCTTCACGAAAAGACAACCGCCAAAGCCATTTCGGCAAGCTATAAACTGTACGAAATTACCCAGGGACAAAATATTCCTGAAGATTTCATTGATTATACTTTTAATAAAACAGGTGACAATTACACTGTAAAGGATAGGATAAAAAAACATGTTAAATTTGTTAAAGCAGATCTTCTTGATCCGCATCTGGCAAATAACTTTGTGAACTATGATATTATTTATTTGCAAAATGTCTTGTTCCACTTACCTGCAGAACAGGCAAAACAAGCTTTTTCTCATGTTCTACCATTATTAAAATCCCGTTCCGCCCTCTTTATTGACGGCATGGAACTTGATATGCGCGAAGAACTGACGCGGCAACATAACTTGCAGCCACTGAAATATAAAGTAGCTGAAATATACCGCTATTCTAGAAAACACATTCCCCGAGACTGGTGGAATTATTACTACGGCAATGAACCCTATGTTTTTTTCAAAAAATGGAACACTCGGCGTTACTGCACAATATTTCTATCATCGTCGGATTAACGATCTATGACTAGCTGGTTCGTTCTAAAATATGGGTAACGACCACTGCACCACTGCCGCCGATATTTTGCGTCATAACAACCCTGGCATTCTGAACCTGGTTTTCTCCCGCTTCTTCCGCCAATTGGCCAACCACCTCAACAACCTGGTAGATCCCTGTCGCGCCTACAGGATGGCCTCTTGATTTCAACCCCCCCATTGTCGACATAGGCAGGTTTCCGTCCAGAGCTATTTCCCCCTGCTCGGCCATATGGATTGCTGTTCCGGGCAAGGCAAATCCTGCACATTCCAGAGAAAGCGCAGAAATAACGGTATAAGCATCATGAGCCTCAAAAATATCTATATTCGAATGGGGTATTCCCGCCTGAGTTAAGGCTCTATAAGTCGAGTCTTTAATTGCACGAAAATTTATTGCATCTTTGCGTTGATAGATACCAACACTGTCCGTACCCATTGCAGATGCGGAAATACGGATAGCCGCGTCTTTGCGTTTACGATCCCCTGCACCAATAATTACAGCTGCTGCACCATCACAAACAGGTGATGCATCAAACAAACGCAACGGGTTAACAAGCGGCCTGGAGTTGACATAGGCATATTTATCTATTTTTTTATGAAGCAGTGCATTCGGATTGGACAAGGCATTTTGATGCGCAGTCACGGCAAAGGGCGAAAAATCATCGGCCTTAACGGCATATCGCTCCATGTATATAGACATCAATTTTGCGTTCAAAGTCAGGAACGTCTCTCCCTGCGCTCCTTCGTTGGGCCAGTTAGAAGCCGTAGCCAGGGCGCGGGAAGTTTCCTCAAGGCTGGTATGCGTCATTTTTTCCGTACCGACAACAAGAGCGGTATCAGCAAAACCACCAGCCACAGCCATAAAGCCGTGCCGCAGGGCCGCCCCGCCTGAAGCGCACCCAGCTTCATGCGTATAAGCTTCAATACCGGACTGGCCAAGTGTTTCCGCGATTAGAGGAGCCAACACCTGTTGGTTCGAAAGAATTCCCGAAAGCATATTACCGACATATAAAGCATCAACACGATCAATTTCTGCATCTTCCAGCGCTTTACCGGCAGCTCTTGCCGCCATCTCCTGGACTGTCGCTTCCGTTCCTTTGCTAACGGGAACCTGACCAACGCCAAGTATTCTGACTTCTCGCAAAACTTATCCCTTTATTTTTTTCAACAGGCCCGTTAATACTTTCTCACCGTAGTGAGGTAAATTAACAGGATTCTTGTAATATTTTATAATAATTGTTCTATATTGTTAGTCGACTTTTAATATGGCCCTGGTCTGCAAATTTATTAGTCCTCAATTTGAACAATAATTCTTTTTATAATCTCCAGACCTGTATCGATGCCAGTCATATCTTTATACAGCTTTCCATCCGCACCTGAATAATGTCCATGTCCTATCGGTCTCATTATATATATCTTTTTTTTCGAATTAAGATCGATTTCTGCAGCGTAAATTACTGAAGGCTGACCGGGATGTCCATCCCCGCTATAAACTGGATCATCAGGAAACTTGTCTTTTGTATAATAATCATTAAAATCAAAGGATCTGTTTACTTCCGCCAATACCTTAAATTTATGCAATCTGTTTGGGTAATAAGATTCTATATCATAATGTCCCCGCGGCGTTGCCCCAGTTACTGCATCAACCTTGAAAGTATCGCCAGAATGTTGTTTTTTATATTTAAAAAACCAATATGGCAGTGCTTCAGGCCGGGATATGGTGTTGCTTCGAAATGTAAAATTTGAGTATATAGCCGGATATGATGTTTTTCTTGTTGTATATAATGTTTTAATAAGATTTCCTTTCATGTCTTCCAGCCAGAACGCCATTTGCGGACCACTTGTTAAACTTAAGCCAAACAAAAACGGTTTTTCCCGCCCTCTGTAATATTTTCCCGCCTTTACTTCTATGGTTATCTTTCTTTCATGATCGTTCTTTTTTGTTTTAATAATCTGATATCGCCCATCCTCCACTCTTACAGTTCGTTTAAGTTTATTGCTAAAATCCAGTACCGATGAAAAAGGCTTAACCCAAAAATAAACGCCACCTGCAAGTATTGCTGTGTTTAATAGTATAACCGTAATGATAATTCCTGATTTCTTTTCCAGAACATAACCGGACAATGAACCCAGGTTGTTCTGAACATGAAAAATGACTATAAAAATAAAACACAGCCCCAACCAGATGTGAAACCCGGAAAAAAACGAATTATACGGGATCACAAACAAAAGCAATCCTGTAACAGCCAGGAACACAAATACAAGCGCCCCTGTCAGACTAGTCCACTGCCTTCTATTAATGGTTACGGGTTTATTAATTTTCATTGGGCTGCAATCATTAAAACTGCATTTTCATCCAGTCAACAACTCTGTTTACTACTCGTTTTCTGCTGTTTACCCTGGAATAGGTATGATTGGCATATGGGTAATATTCCAACTCAAGGTTGTCTTTAAAGTCCACACCAGAAAAGACGTCTCGCAATTGTTGCTTGTATATATAATATTCATCAACGCCACCTGTATATATGTATAACATTTTAACATTGCGACCGGATAATATAGAAAATTCGCTGGCAACTTGCTCTTCAGGCGGAAATTCCCTGCTGTAAGCATTGGCTTGATTGGGCGTTCCCTCATTTTCATTGCTATGATGATTTGGCATTAATTTACGAGTCAAAAACTTTAATGAACGCAGTCTTCTTCCATAATAATGAAAATAATAATTTATATTACGATAACCATAACCATCAAGATTAATCGTTCCTATGACACGATCATCAGCAACTGCGGTTCGATGAGAATCATCAGATCCAGAACAAAGTCCCATCAACACAAACTTTTCGACTCCATAACATTTATAAAGATAATCCATAGCTGTTTTCACATCAACAACAGCCAGGTCACCCTCGCTGTCCCTAAGCTGCATTTTACTGTCGCCTATTCCCGACAGATCAAATCTTAAAACAGTATACCCCTCTTTCTGCACGGTTCTCGCAACATCGACAGAAAGCCTGAATGGACCTATTTTATGAAGTAACCCCGAATTCAATATAATTAAAATTGGTGCATCTTTAACCGCATTACCTTCCGGCTCAGAAATTACGCCTATGAAACCATTGTCCAAACCAAAAGTTATTGCCTTTTCAGTCATTGTTTAACCCATCAGCAATAAAGTTATTTTTGCAATGGCATCACTGGGAAGTATAGCAAGATTAAACTGCCGATAATCCTCCCAGTTTGTTTTGTCTTCAGTAAGATGAAACTCTATATTCTTTTTGTCTGTTTCCGTTGCAGAAAGAAAGTCTTCGTATTCACGTGAACTGTTCGTACTCACCACATCTATATTTCTACAATTAGTTAGTGGAATTTTACCCAAACTACTATTTACAATGGCCTTCTGCAGCTCTTTGTTGAATACAAAACCTGCTATTTCATCCGCATCAACATCCAGTTCCGAATCTGCCGGATATGGGAAATGATTCTTTTCTGAGTTTAAAAAGTTTTCTTGTATATTCTTAATCCCAGACAGGTATTCAGTACCGGAAAAAACCGGGTCCCATAACACAAGCCGACTGACCTTCATGCCACTATCAATAGCAAGGGCCGCCAATATTGACCCGAAACGAAGTGATACAACGGAAATATGTTTAACTCCTGTTTTCTTTTTCAATGTATCAGCCGCCGCCTGAACATCCTTCACCCATCGTTCTGCGTTCCAGTCTTTCGTATCGCAAAGCGAGTCACCAGTACCAAAATAATCGAATCTCAGAACCGGAATACCTTCAGCAACCAACGACCTGGCAAGCAGACGAAAAGCCCAGTGGGAACGGATATATTCCTGAGCCAACGGGTAACAAAAAATCACACCTGTATCCCGTAATCTGTTCTTCGGTATATGACATACGCCATAAAGACTGTTGGATTCACCAAAATAAAACGGCGTATTTCCGGGCTGCAGTAAAGCGGATCTATCGCCGCCTGTTACCTCAGAAATATCTGCACAGGCTGATGGTTCTTTCTTTTCTGCATCAAGGCCATGCATCTGCAGAAAATCAACTATTGTTTTCTCCGTATTGTCAGCAAGCCCCCTGTATATTTTAGCCAGTAATGACTGCCAGCGCCGTATCTCTGTTTCTGAAAATAAATCTGAGTTATATTGAAACTCCAATACCAGCCCGTCATTTTTTGTCGTTACTGCATTGACAAAAACTTCAAAGCTTTCAAAATATCGCGGATTCACATCATATTCGACTTCAAGTGTTGAATAATCAAGTTGATCACCTTCCATTTTCGGACTCATATTCAGGCACGCCTGAATAAATGGAACACGAGCCGGATGTACTGATACAGACGTCTGAATGTCTGTATCGTTAAAAGAATAGCCGGCGTTTTCTATCGCATCCAATATAGTCGTCCGCAATTCGCTCAAATACGCTTTCAGCGTCGATTGCTGCTCCATTTCACTAATAAGGGGAACATAATTAAGGCAATTACCAACCAGAAATTTTCTGTTAGAGGCTGCCTGGCCAGCCACAGGCATGCCAACAAGCAGGCGATTCTGCCCCGTTAGCCCTGACAAAAGCAGGTTAAAACCGGCCAGAAGCACTGTAAAGTAGCTGCACCCCGTTTGTGAAGCCATTAACATCAGGGCACGCGCAGTTGAACCATCGATAACCAGATCGCTTCTTGCTCCATTATATGTTCTATGTGGCGGCAATTTTTGCATAATCGGGAAATTCAAGTTTGGCGCGGGTGCCGATAATTTTTCTTTCCAGAACATTTCCATCTGTTTATACGAATCCGTCTGTCTAAACGCTTCCTGTTCTATCACATAATCACTGAACTTATCAGCAGCTTCCAGTTTCGGCGTGCCGCCTGTAATCAGTGACGAATATATAAGCCCCAGATCGCGGACAAGTACATCAAGAGACCATCCGTCACATATCGACAAATGCGAAGTCAGGACAACTTTATAAATCTCGTCTGATATTTTAATTATCAAGGCACGAAACAGCGGTCCGGCACAAAGATTGAAAGGTTTTATAAAATCCTGCTTTAATATTTCATCGATTTTTGATGCAATTTTGCCGCCGGAATATGCAGAACAGTCAAATAGCGGAATATCGATTTCAGGATTTTCCTGCAGTAACAGGTTAAGCCCGTCGACATCGTAGCAATAACGCAATGCATCATGACGCTCAACCAGCGAGCCGATAGAATTACGCATTTTTTCAACGTCAAACGTTGAACCTTTTAAGGTAACAGTGACTGATTCATTGAATGAACAGGAGGCATTATTACCGTCTTTTCCGACCAAGTTGAAAATTTGTCTCTGGAAACAGGTTGCCGGAAGAATATTCGCATTGATTGATAACCGCTCATCCTTGTTTGCGGTATTCTCCGGAGTGTTCTCTGCATAAGACACCTCCAATTCGGGTTTTTTCTGCTGTATATATTGAACAAGCATCTGCACACTGGAATATTCTTCCGTTAATTCCCTGAAGCTTACCTCAAGATCAAAGTCAGTCTTAAGCTTAAAGGCAATCTGCGTAAGAAATAACGAGTCCATCCCCATTTCCGGAAATGTCCTTGATTCATCAAAGTCATCACCAAACTTTATGTCCGACATTTCCTCCAGTATATAAATCAATTGTTGTTTTATTGTTGTTTTTTCAATTTGTTCTGCATCAGCAACCTGTTCGCCGATTACTGTTATTTCATTGGCCGGCAGCAAATCATCATTTTCTTTATAAACCACATCCTGTTTATTTATACCGACAACAGGATCAACCCAGTAACGTTTCCTGGCAAACGGGTAGGTTGGAAGTGCAATTCTTTTCCTTTTTTCATCTGACCAGAATTTTTCTTTATTGATTTTTATGCTGGATAACCATAAAGTCCCGAGCGCTTTCAACATGGATGTTTGTTCCATGCAGTTATCAGACGTATCACTCAGCGAAGCGACCGCAACCTGTCGTTTGAAATCTTTGATCTGCTGTTTTGCCAGCGTAGTGGTAGCGGCTCGGGGACCCACTTCAAGCAGAATTCGATCCGGATCTTCCCATATCCTGTGTACAGCTTCTGCAAACCTCACCGGAGAACGCAGGTGCCTCCCCCAATAGGATGGATCGGTAATTTCATTTCGTGTTACCCACTTTGTCGTCAGGGTGGACACAAAAGGTATCACGGGAGCCAAGCGTTCTACTTTAGCAACAAGTTCGGTAAACGGTTCAACTGCCGGCGCCATCATTTCCGAGTGGAAAGCGTGTGATGTATGAAGCAGTGTGCATGCAATATCTTCTTTTTCCAGCTCTTTCTGGAAATTTTCTATTTTGTCATCCGGCCCCGCAACCACTGAGAGAGAGGGTCCGTTTGATGTGGCAAGGGACAGTCCCTGCGGAAGTTTGTTTTCAACATCTTCAGCCGCCAGTCTGACAGAAAGCATTGAGCCCCTGGGCAACTGGCTCATCAAACGACCGCGCGCGGAAATTAACTCTAACGCATCATCCAGGCTGAAGACGCCGGACAGGGTGGCGCAAACAAACTCCCCGATACTGTGACCAACCATGAGATCAGGATAAACTCCCCAGGACTCCCACAATTTTGCCAGCGCGTATTCAATTACAAAGATAGCAGGTTGCTGGTAGTAAGTGTTTTTGAGTGTTTCTGCGGCCTTGTCAACATCGCCGCTTTTTGGATATAGGATATCACGCAGATCACAACCGATATGCGGGGCGAGTATTTCAGAACATTGGTCAATTATTTTTTTGAAACAGGCTTCCGATTTATATAAATCCAGCCCCATGTTGATATATTGTGAGCCCTGCCCCGGAAACATAAACACGATTTCCGGATCTTTTGTTTCAAGCAGACGTGCTCCTGAAAACTGTGGGTTAAGTGTTCGCAGGCCGGTTATTACATCAGCCGTATTTTCACAAACTATAAAGCGCCGATGATTAAATGAAACCCTGCCGTTTTGCAATGTAAATGCTGCATCTGCAATATTAATATTCTGATTCTTTTCAAAATAATTTGCCAGATTCGCGGTCATGTCTTCGAGCGCGTCTTCGGTTTTGGCGGATAAGACGATGAGCTGCCGGGATCGTGAAGGACCGGAATCAGCAGTGTCCGGTGCCTCTTCCAGAACTGCATGTCCGTTGGTGCCGCCAAAGCCGAATGAACTCACCGCCCCTCGCCTTTTGATTCCTTCCTTCGGCCAATCGGTTAATCTGGAAACCACATAAAAGGGGCTGTGCTCAAAATCTATTTTTGGATTTGGTTTTTTATAATGTAATGTTGCCGGAATTTTTTCATTTTTAAGTGCAAGCGCTACCTTGATTACCCCCGTAACTCCTGCTGCTATCGTTGGATGCCCCAGATTGCTTTTTACAGAGCCGATACCGCAAAACTGCTTTCTGTCCGTATAACGACGATATACCTGTGTCAGCGCCTCAACCTCGATGGGATCACCAATGGGGGTGCCGGTACCATGAGTTTCAACATATGATATTGAATCGGCATCAACTCCCGCTCTCGCCAGAGCCATCGCTATAACCTGTTTCTGGCCGTTTATACTCGGTGCGAGATAACTTATTTTGTCGGAGCCATCATTGTTAAGTGCTGTACTCCTGATAACCGCGTAAATGGTATCATTGTCTTTAATCGCATCGTCCAGCCTTTTCATAACAATGATTCCGGCACTGTCACTAAACATCGTGCCTGTCGCATCCGCATCAAACGGCCGGCAATGTCCGTCTATAGCAAACACACCGCCATCTTCATACAACTGACCGCTGTATTGCGGGGTCTGCAGAGAAATACCGCCAGCCAACGCCATATCGCATTGCCGGGTTATCAGACTGAAAAATGCATTATCAATAGCCGTCATGGCTGTTGAACAGGCGGTATGCACGCTTACAGCCGGGCCGGTCAAATTGAGCTTATTGGCAACGCGCGTGGCAATGTGATCTTTCTCATTGCCTACCATGATGGGGAATTGACCCACCATTTTAACCAGCTCGGTGTGCCCCTCGACATTAAGAGAATAATAGTAATTATTTCCCATGCCGGCATATACGCCTATAAGCCCGTCAAATGACTCTGAGGTATAGCCGCTGTTTTCCAATGCCGACCATGCCAGCTCAAGAAAAACCCGCTGCTGTGGGTCCATCGTTTTTGCTTCAGATGGATTTATACCAAAAAAAGCAGCATCAAATTTGTCACCATCAGGAATAATGCCTCTGGCAAAAACATAATTCGGATTATTGGTTATTTCCGGATCAAGCCCAGGACCCAGTTCGTCTTTTGAAAAAAACGTCACTGACTCAATATCGTTACATAAATTGGACCACAGCTCATCAACGTCATATGCTCCGGGAAAACGCCCGCTCATACCAATGATAGCCACGCCACCTTGTGCATATATACTGTTCTCTGCGCTCTCACGCTGCTTTTCAATTCTGTCTATTGTTTTATCTATCTTTCCCTGTTCGCTATCTTTTTCTTCGATACTCGCCGCCAAAGTCCAAACCGATGAATATTGAAACATATTAACCATCGGTATCTCTATGTTTTCCTGCTCTTCCAGCTGCACCACGCTCATTAGCGCCAATAACGAGTTGCCGCCGAGATCAAAGAAATTATCATTGATGCCAACACGATCAAGGTTGAGCAATTCTTCCCATATTCCGCACAAAACTTTCTCCATTCTTGTTTTTGGCGCAATATATACCTGTTCAAGCTCGGGTCTTTTTAATTTGTCTTTGGGAAGCGCATTTCGATCGATTTTACCATTTGGAGTCAGCGGCATTTTATCCAGAAAAATAAATGCTGCCGGAACCATGTATTCAGGCAGTTCTTCGGCCAAAAAACGTCGCAATTCATTAATACTGAGTTCCTTCTCGGTATCAACGACTAAATATGCCAAAAGCCTCTTTTCCCCCAGTGCTTCTTCACTGGCAATAACTGCCGCCATTAAAACTGCTTCGTGCGTCAGAATAGCCGATTCTATTTCGCCTAACTCTATTCTCATGCCTCTGATTTTTACCTGGAAATCGATTCTGCCGAGATACTCAATATTGCCGTCTGGACGATATCGCACCAAATCTCCTGTCTTATATAACCTTGCATTCGCCTCCAAACTAAAAGGATTGTGGATAAATTTTTCCGAGGTTAATTCTTCTCTATTCCAATACCCCAGCGCCAAACCAACCCCGCCAATATGAAGTTCTCCGGTTTCCCCTATTCCAACCTGTCTGAGATTTTCATCCAGTATATATATCTGAATATTTGCAATAGGTTTACCGATTGGGATAATGTTTTCATTTAAATCTTTCTTACATTCCCAACAGGTTACGTCTACCGCCGCTTCGGTTGGCCCGTACAGGTTGTGCAATCGGGCGTCTATCCTGTTAAAAAAACGTTTAACCAGGTCATATGGCAACGCCTCTCCACTACAGAATACCTGTCTAAGCGATGTGATTGCCTCAACCCTGGAAGCAGTCAAAAAAATATTCAACATGGACGGCACAAAATGAAGTGTTGTTATGCCGTTATCAATAATTGTGTTAACTAAATAGGCCGGATCTCTGTGTCCCCCCGCCTCGGCCATAACAAGCCGAGCGCCGGTCATTAGAGGCCAGAAAAACTCCCATACCGAGACATCAAAACTCATGGGTGTTTTCTGCAGGACACGATCATTCCCGGTAAGCTGATATTCATCCTGCATCCAGAGAAGACGATTTACGATAGCGCGATGGGATACCATCGTTCCTTTCGGACGCCCGGTCGAACCGGAGGTATAAATCATATATGCCAGGT
>VAPL010378491.1_pt1 | contig 14287 bp, 7 predicted proteins | sample 3395061 | NCBI WGS metagenome assembly VAPL01 (sample SAMN08290444, study PRJNA428436) | hydrothermal vent metagenome | isolation source: Deep-sea hydrothermal vent chimney 2 | place: Pacific Ocean: Juan De Fuca Ridge | depth 2182 m m | reverse complement strand
ATGAAGGTAAGTTGATCCCCCAATCTTCATTGTTCTTCTCAAAAGTGATTCCATCCTTATTTTTATAGACAGGATTCACAACCTTTTCAGGTGGGATTTTGTTTAATAATTCCCACATTAAGGCTTCAAAATCTGGCTCAGTTTTTTCCCTTTCAAGTTCAGTTCGTTTCTGACTATAGTTATCATAATCCTTATTGTTGGTGTTTTTTCTAATTCCATTTGTCACAAAAAGATCTTTAAACCCATCATTGTCCAAATCCACAAAGAGAGGTGCCCAACTCCAATCCGAACTGGAAACCCCTGCCATAGGAGCAATATCTGAAAAGGTTTGATTACCATTGTTCAATTGAAATGTGTTGCGTGAATATTGATGGTGTCCTCCTACTAATACCAATATATTAAATGCTGAAGGATCCATAGAAGCCATATTAGTTTTTCTTCTATAATTAGTGGATGATTGCATATCCAGGACAAATAAATCCTGTAAACCATCATTATCGATATCAGCCATATCAACACCCATAGATGAAAAGGATACGTGATTCATGGATTCTAATGCCGTTTCCCTGAATGTACCATCACCATTATTGAAATATAAATAATCTCTGCCGGCAAAATCATTACATACATATATATCAGGGTAACTATCGTTATTTAAATCACCAACGGCCACACCCAAACCATCATTGAGTAGAGACTGATGCAGGCCAATAAAATCTGTTACTTCTGAATAATGACCATTATCGTTTTTATATAATTTGTCTCCGGTCAGCTTATCAATACCATACTCATTAAATTTTTTAGTTAATTCTTTAACAGGTTCTACGGCATGATTTAGCAAAAACATATCTAAATCTCCATCAAGGTCGTAGTCAAAAAATATTGAATGAAGGGAGGTTCCAGAATCACTCAAGCCATATTCCATTCCTCTTTCTGTAAACGTCAGGTCTCCATTATTTACAAAAAGAAGATTTTTTCTATATTTCAAGTCTAACCTGCCTGATCGGCAAATATAAATATCGAGTAAACCATCCTGGTTTATGTCAACCATGGTTACCCCGGTCTTCCAGCCGGCAAGCTTGTCCAATCTGGATCGCCTGGTAATATCTTCAAATTTAAATCCTCCCTTATTCAAATACAGTTTACCTCCATTTTGGTTGGAACTAAAATATATATCTACCAAGCCATCATTATTTATGTCTCCCACAGCCACGCCTCCACCATTATAATAATTGATATTGCTTAAAACATTATTATTAATATCTTCTTTCAAACTATTTACGAAGTCAATACCTGAATATTTAGGATCGACTAATTCCAATAGTGTATCAGGTTGTGTTTTCTCAGGCGAGGAACAAGCATTCAGGATAAATAAGATGGATAAACAATAAAAAATCGAATTGCGCATACTACTTCTACTCATACTCTTTAATACTTAATTTACTGATTTGGTGCTAAGGAATTATTATTCGACATATTAATAATTAAAATTGAGGTTCATATACTCATCGGAAAAATAAATTACCGAATTTCTGCCTTTGTTGGTGTTATCACCAACTAACTGAAATACGCTTCATGAGCTTGTTGGTCAAAAGACCACGCCTTTGGCGTACCAGACACAACAAGGGCTCAGTTTAAAAATCGGTAATTCTATTTTCTGAGCAGTAATTCAACAAAATTAAAACCTCTGTAAACCTAAGTATAAAAATGCCAACAGCAAGACTCTTCCTTTATTAAAGCTATCAAGCCTGCCTGTCCGGCAAGCAATTTCAAGTTACGTCACTACGAGCGTAGCGTGGCAGTCTGTCTATTTTCTCTGGGCTCAAAATTAAAGATCGCTTTCCCGAAAAAACGGGACAGGCTGTGCCTCACGAAGACGGAAAGCTTAACTAATTGAAATTGGTCCAGCGAGGTAGGGAATCATTAACCGATTTAGTATTGGATCTCAGATTAGTATTGGATAATCTCTGGAAAGTTATAGTGCCTATCGCCAACCTTACAGTTCTAATTTACTGCATTGCATTTGGGTATTATTGTAATGTAGAATTAAACTACTTAAGCACAGGCTCAGTTATAACAAAAAAAACAATCCCGCCTTCCAGTGAGATTGTTTTTTTGTATTTTCATTCAATATGTCTGACTAATCACCCGGATTAATCTGATCATTGGCGTCAACCTCTACCTGAGGGATAGGGAAATAAGTCTTATCGGCCTTAAGATAACTAAAGTCGCTACCCGGATATTTACCCTCCAAACCGGCTTTCCATAATTCTATATACTTTCCGCTCCTAATCAAGTCAAGCCTTCTATGACCTTCCATAAAGAGCTCTTTTGCTCTTTCTTCTAAAATGGCGTCACGCAAAGCGGTCTGATCTAACCCTGCTATAACGGGTATACCGGCTCTGGTTCTCACCTGATTAACCAACGCAATAGCTCCGGGTTGATCGCCGGTTTCATTCAGCGCTTCTGCTCTGGTAAGTAAAATATCAGCATAGCGTAAAATTGGATAATTTGTTCCTGAGGCACCTCCTTTTGCAGGTTCAAATCTATCATGACCGCCTGAATATTTTATAAAAGGCATAGAGGTAAGCTCTCTAAGGTCTATTATATTTGCGGCAGTATCAACAGCTAAAGCATCGTATTCAGGTGTACCAGGTAAAGCGAAATACCTGTCGCCATCTTCGCTTGTTCGTTTTCTGCCATCTTGAAATCCATTTGCAATTAAGCCTCTTCTTTCATCGTTCAAGTCAAACGACTTATAGAAATCATTAGATACTCTAAGGTTACCCCAGCCCCCTCTTTGCCAGTCTCCGGATAGTGCAAACCAAGGTATAGTATTCGTTGCTCCTGACTGACTTGTTTCAGATTGAATTACAAATATCCATTCGTTGTCTGACCTATTTACATCATCATACAACTCAACAAGACTACCGGCAGGAAATAAGTCGTAATCGCCCGTTCCTATAATTGTATTGGCGTCGGCGGCAGCTTCTGCCCAATTTTTAGCATTCAGGTGAACTTTAGCCCTTAAGCCTATTGCGGCATCTTTTGTTGCCCTGCCAACACCACTATAAACTCCGGCATTAGGTAACACGGAGATTGCCTCACCTAAATCCTTTAATATATGTGCAATAATATCCGCCTGAGGACTTACCGGTAAATTTTCAGATGAATTTGTCACATTTAATATTACATCTTTAAAATTAAATGTCAGATCGTAATAAGCAAGGGCTCTTAAAAATTTAAGCTCTCCTATAAAACTGTTTTTGACACTTTCATCTAAATCCATCCCTTCAAGGATACCTATTCCAAAATTGGCTGCTCCAACTACTTTATAAGCTCCAGACCACAGATCTAAAATAAACTGTTGATTACTGTCCCAGGTACCGGTTTCATAGGCGTCACCACCACCAGACCATACATCCTGTCCATAATCTGTAGGCAATTCACTTACTTGAATATAATTGTGTTGGTAATAAGAAGCCCAACCCGAATTCGATCCGTTGAGCCCGGCATAGGCCCCAAGCACAAGCACTTCAGCATCTGCTTCAGTTACATAAGCGTTGTTTGCTAGCAACTCAGAATATACTGTTTCCGTTAATTGATCTTCACATGACATTATACTTATCGACATAAGTACTAATGCGAACAAGGAAATTTTTATTTTTTTCATAATCATTATATTTTGTAATTAATTAAAAGGATATCCTTAACCCTGCTGTGTAAGTCTTGTAATTTGGGAATCCATTGTCGTCAACTCCACGACCCACAGCTCTTGAAGAACCACTATAGTTAAAACTAACTTCTGGGTCAAATCCAGAATAATTCGTAAACGTAAGTAGGTTTTGGCCCTGAACATAAATTTCTACATTACCCAGCCATGAAAGATTGCTCGTGTTAAACTTATAGGTTAATACAACATTTTTTAATCTTACATAAGAGGCATCTTCAACAAATTCAGTATTTACGTAAGAGCCATACTCTCCGTAGAAATAATCAACGCCGGGGCGCGTACCCGTAGGATTCAGTGTGGAGCTGTATCTTTCACCTGCTCTATTACTGGATAACTCATCGATCATTACCCCTCTGATATTGAGCACATCATTACCTTGCACTCCCTGAAAAAATACATCCAGACTAAGGCCTTTATAACTAAACCTGTTGTTAAAGCCCCAAATAAAATCCGGTGTTGCATTTCCTATATTGCTTCTATCGTCCGCATTAATTATACCGTCTTCGTTAATATCAACATACTTAGCATTACCAACTACTGAGTTGGGTTGCGGGTCATACGTTTCACCTTCTCCGATAACTCCAGCATAGGTATATCCAAAAATGTTCCCCATTTCCCCACCTTCAATCATTTGTCTGAATGGCTGTTCTCTTCCGGCTCCTGAAGGTCTTCTCTCAATCCATAATGTAATAGGTGCGTCTCCATCAAGTTTAGTGATTTCATTTACGTTTTTAGATAAATTAGCGGAAGCAGTCCATTTGAAATCTCCATCGATAATGTTACCGCCAAGTGTAAGCTCAATACCTTGATTATTAATTTCTCCAACATTGGCTCTTATAACACTGAAACCAGTAGAGGCTTGAGAAATGTCTTTATCAATGATCAGGTCACTGGTGTTGGTGCTATATACTTCAGCGGAACCAAACAACCTGCTACCCCAAAAACCGAAATCAAGACCTATATTAATCATTTTAGATGTTTCCCATCTTAAATCTGGGTTGGGGGCAAACCTACCACTAACTGTCAATCCTGAACCGGATCCCTGGCCGTCATAGCTAAATAATGTTGTAGAACCTACCCTTGCCAGTGCAGTGTATGGTGAGAAACTGTTATTTCCTGTAATACCATAAGCTACCCTGACTTTTAGGTTATCCACAAAATTGGAACCACTTAAGAACACTTCTTCAGAAATCCTCCAGGCTGCAGAGGCAGAAGGGAAGGTTCCCCATTTGTTATTTTCGCCAAATTGAGAAGCGCCATCAGCCCTTAACGTTGCTGTCAACAAATACTTATCTCTATAACTATAGTTGGCTCGTCCGAAGAAAGAGATGATCCGGCTATCTGATCGCCAACTACCTACAAATTGGTCTGTGGCAGACCCTAAATTATAATAGGATGTTTTATCCGTTGGAAATACACGGCCCGTTGAGGAAAAACCAAAATTATTAAAGTATTGGTTGGAAGCTCCCGCCAATATATTCAAACTATGCTCATCCGAAATAGAGGGTGTATAATTAAGGGTTCCCTCTACAAGAGAACTTGTAGATTTTGATTCGCTAATACTCGCAGCAGGGTCCGGAAACCATGCAGAGTACGGACCGGGATAATAAGTAGCAAATGTATTAGTAGAATTGTCATAACCTACATTCACCTTGGCTACTAATCCTTTTGTAATTTCATAATCTGCCCAAAGAGTTACATAAGTTCTAAATCCAGTGTTATTTCTTTCAGGAACCTCCATTCTGGCAATTGGGTTTATCCAAGGCCTTTGATCTCTTGAAAAAACCGTATTGCCATAACTACCATCATCGTTGTAAGCAGCCCTTCCCGGTGCAACCCGTAATAACTGGTACATCACAGAGCCATTACGAAAACCTGCTCTATTCCATACTTGGTCAGACTTAGTTTGTGCAGTATAAATATTTACACCCACATTAGCTTTATTCCCAAACTTCCTATCTACATTCAAACGAACCGAAGTACGGTTGAAATCAGTATTATGTAATATCCCCTCTTGCGTAAAAGAGTTTGCTGATAAAGCAAAACGAGTAGTTTCATCTCCACCGGTAGCGCTAATGGTATGGCTTTGAATTGTAGCATCTCTTGTACCTTCCTCAATCCAATCTGTATCATTTGGTAAAGCTAAGTCTGTAGCATCATACCAAGGGAAACCGTCATTCACACCATCAGCATATATTGCATTTCGGTTTGCGGCATAATCATTCCAACCTAAAAAATCCACGGTATTATTAAGTTGTTGTACGCCGGCAAACCCATCATAACTAACACTTGTCTTACCTCTTTTTCCTCTTTTGGTAGTAATCAGGACAACTCCTGAAGAACCCCTGGAGCCATAAATAGCTGCTGCAGAAGCATCTTTTAAAATATCAATAGATTCAATATCGGCAGGATTAATAGTAACCCCCGCTGCAATAGGAAAACCATCTACCACATACAATGGCTCGTTGCTATTTGATATCGAAGTATTGCCCCTGATCACAATAGATAGCGCTCCTCCAGGCGTTCCGTCACCACTGGACACTTCTACACCCGCAGCACGCCCTTGTAACATTCCTGCTGCAGAAGTTATAGCAGCTCCGGTAGTCATATCCTCTTCTGATAAGGAAACCACAGCACCTGTCAAATCTTTTTTCTTTACCGAACCATAACCAATCACTACTATTTCTTCAAGAGCAGTAATGTCAGGCGTCAAAACCAAGCTGATTATCGTCCTATTGCCTACAACAATCTCTTCGGCTACATAACCGACAGAACTGAATGTAAGGATAGAATTTTCATCCGGAACCTCTATAGAATAATCGCCACTTACATCTGAAACTGTACCAATATTAGTTCCTTTCAATATTACATTAACACCTGGAAGTCCATCAGGGTCTGCATCTGAAGTGATTTTACCTGTTATTTTAATACTTGCAATTTCAACTTCAAGCCTTCCAATGCCCTTCTTTAATTCTGATTTAGAAATTGGTGAAATAGAAATACTATTATTTACCTGTCTAAACTTAAGCTTAGACTCCTTTGATATTTTAAGTAATACATCAGCAACAGAATTTAAGCCAGAAATATTCAGGCTTATTTTTTGCTTCTTATTGATTTCTCCTTTTATATAATAAAAGCTAAAGTCAGTGCTATTTTCAATCATTTTTAGTATTTCACCAACAGTTTTGTCTTCTCCCCATACATCAATGTATGTCTCACTGGCACTTTTATATTGAGCATTTGAGTCAAAACCCATTAACATCCCCATACAAAAAATCTGTAACACCAAACCACATGCAGATAATTTTATGGTCATAATAATTAATCGTAATAGTTTATTTTTCATAACTTTGTCATGTTTTGTTGAACTTTTTTGTTTTACAAAATTTTACAGTGTTCCTGATTTGTAGTTTTGGCAAACGTGTTTCTCAGGAATCATAATAATTTCCCCGGATGTAACTGCATTCGGGGTTTCTTTTTTTAGCTCGTATTATTCATATCTCATTTTTTTTAAAAGGTTATTTTTGCTTTATCATCTTTAATGTCAAATTTAAAATCAAAACTATATCCTATCACTTGCAAAATATTATACAGGCTTTGGTTTTTAAATTTTCCAATTCCTTTTTTACCGTCCGCTCTATACCCATTTTTTACTTCAAATTCAACTTCAAACCATCGTTTTAAGATTTGAAGGCTTTCTTCAAAGTTTTTATCTTCCAGATAGATGTATCCATCTTTCCACGCAACAACCTCATCAATTATAAATAACTGCTTCACAACCTCTTCATCTTCAAAAACTGCCTCCTCTCCTGGCAACAGGATTATGCCATCATCAATATTTTTTAGCTTATTCACCCTTTCTACCTTAACTTTCCCCGTAACAAGAGACACATCACATTTATTTCTATTTTGATATGTTCTTATATTGAAAGAAGTACCTAGGGCATAGGTTAATAATGAATTGGTCTCAACAATAAATGGTCTATTTACATCTTTTTTTACCTCAAAAAAGCCCTCCCCTTCCAGATAAATTTTTCTGTCGTGATCGCTAAATTTTTCAGGAAATCTAATTTTACTTTCTGGAAATAATTTTATTACTGTCCCATCTTCAAATTCAAAAGAAGAAATTTTTCCTTTTGGGGCAATTTTCTCAATAAAGGCAATTTTTTGGATCTCTTTTTCAGAGAAATAGTTTTGATAACTTTTGTAGGAAAAAACCATCATCAATAGCAAAGTCACAGCTGCGGCTATCGAGTACCAAAGAAGCCTATGTCTATTTGATTGCTGATTAGGTGATTTTTCTATTTGATCAGTAATGTTCTCCCAAAGCATATCTCTTTTCCCTTGGGATATGGAACTTGTTTCGAATCTAAAAGACAACAATACCTCTTTGGCGTCTTCAATACATTGATTTCTCTCCGACCCTTCATTTCCCCATTGAACCCAAAAATCAATACATTCCTGATCTGGATCAATTAGCCATTTATGAAAATATTCGTCTTTAATTAATTCTTCTACAAGAATTTCTTTACTATTCATTCAATATGTTTTTTGACATTTACTATTAAGACGGCACGATATCAAAAACCTACTTACTGATTTCAGAAAAAAAATTAAACTGAATGATTTGCTCTTTTAAGAAAGGTTACGGTAGATGGAAAGGTTGTGATAGATGGAAAGCTTCGTTTCCTATATAAGAAGATTGCCCAATAATAGGATAACAAACAAAATACTATTTTTTATTGTTTTTAGCCCTGTACTAATCAAATTATAAACTGACTGAGTATTAATTTTCATTATTTCGCCAATTTCAATGCAGGAAAGATTATTAAAAAATCTTAGGTAAATGGCTTCCTTTTTTTGATCAGACAGATTATTTAATCCAGTCAAAATTAATGCTTTTTTTTCATCGCTAAGGTGGGAATCATTATTAGACTCTGTGAGTAGGATATTAAAACTATTTAAGTTTTCAATATTTAATATTTTCTTTTGCTTCTTTATTAAATCCAGTAATTTTCTTCTGTAGCTTATAAATAAATAACCTTTTATATTGTCTACGTTACCAAGATTTGCACGTTTGTTCCATAAATCAACAAATAAATCCTGAACACCATCCTGCGCTAATTCTGCAAAAGGTGCAAGCGTTTTTCCATATTTAAATAAAGAATCAATATTTCTCTCATAAATTAATTTATAAGCAATAAGGCTTCCTGCTTTGAAAGCAGTCCACAACTCTTTGTCAGTTTGCTTAATATCTTTTACCAAGGGTCCATCATTAATATAAACGCTCTTCCCTCTTTTCTGACGAATGTTTTTATTAGGGTTTATAAAACTTTTGGGCATAATTATTATAAAGACCAATAAATTTATTAAAATATTTTAATAAAATCCAAACAAAATACGCTGAAATAATTTTTCATCTCGAATGAAATCCAGGGACTTAGGAATAACTCGAATATTTCTGTGGGTAATTAATAAACGCTCAAGACACCAGCTGGTAAAGATAGGGCAGTCGGGCGGATAGGCCTGTTTAGAATATTTTATAATATTACTCTGAAAATCTTTGGCAACAGGTTTTTAGCTACATAAATCAACGCAGAGTCAAAAAAATAATACAATAACTATAAATTAGAATATGTATCTTTCATTTTTCATAGAATTCCTTTGCGTAAAGTGCTGTATTGTTGTAATTCCGCTTAAATTAATCGCAATGCAATATAAGAAGAACTGCCAACCGCAGTCAGTCACATAGGGCTCAATGAAATACTTGCAAAATAAACTGTATTATTTTTCCACTTAACCTTCCTACCTCAGGTGGGTTTGTGGTAGAACCAATTTATTATTATGAATGTCTGTAAAATTTCTTTATTCTTATTACTCTTCCCACTTTCAGTCTTCTCTTTTACAGATGAAAGTCATTATAGCACTACATTTGGTACGACAAGATATTTCAGGGTTTTTACACCTCCGGATTATGACCCCGAAAATATTTCTAAAAAATATCCTGTAATATATTATTTCAATGGCTGTGGAGGAAGCTATGAGCGTAGCGGCACATACAATTATGCCGATTTTGGTTTACCTGAGCCTATCGCAATTGGGCGGCCTTATGACTCAGCTTACAAATTTCCAAATAACGCAGATTTTGAAAATGTAACCTACCACCATGATGTTATCATAGTTAGTGTTGATGGGAAGCTATATGACCTGCCAGATGCGTGTAAAGTTTATTTCCCCTCAAGAGCTGATTCTTGGGACGGAAATTATTATAATTTTTCGGCTTACATAAGAGAACTTATTGATGTTGTTGATTCGCGCTACAACTCCAAAGTTGGTCCACAATTCCGGGCAGTCTCCGGGCTTTCTATGGGAGGACAGATGGCTATTTGGATAGCTGCTACAAATCCTCATTTGTTCAGCAGTGCCTCAGAATTTTGCCATTCACCTTCCTATTACGATGTTGGAGGCCCATCATATCTTACTACAATTGATACCCGACAACTGTGGAGAAATTTAAGAGGACTACCTTTTCGACATTCAACAAATGACAGGGATTATTTAAAATACTATACCAATCAATTGTATGAAACATATTCTGGAGCTGGGTTTGAAAACGAATATTATCTTGTCGATTTTTGTAATCATCATGCTGCCAGAATTGATTTGCAATTTGACTTTCACCTAAAGCATTTTTCTAAACCTAAAGAAGCTGTTCCTTGCTTTTCATTTATAAACCTATATCCCAATTTTGAGGTTTGGGGTTACAATATATCAAGTTCAAAAAATGGAAACGGTTGGATATATCTTCACGACGTCGCTAAAAATGGGCTAGGAATCTATACAAGAGAACGACTCCCTTGGGTCAAGAGTCTTCCGGAATTTGATGTTTCGTTAACCACACCGCCCATTTATAAGCCATATGGGAATTATACACTTTCGAGATATTCCTACCGTAACGATGCATTTACCAGCCAAAATTTAAAAGCGGATTCCATTGGTAAATTAAACATTGCTTCTCGTGGAGGGATTGGTGAGGAGATAGGTATTCTTGGAAATGAACTTCAACCTCCTGTCTTTGTTCTTACGGATACCATCAATGAAAATATTTATCTGACAAATAATATTGAAACGCCACTCTCATTTGAAATTATCAATCTTTCAGCAGATCCTCAAACAATTGATTTTATCGTTTCAACTGAGAATATTGAACTACTATCTATAGTTAACCAACCAAACCAAGTGATTATCCCTGCCTTAAGTAAAATTAGCATAGATACATTTATTGTGATCAAAGGGAAATATCTGGCTGATTATAAAAATACAGGGTATATTAAAATTGGATCTTCCATAGATGGAATTGTCCAGGATAGAGAACACATTATCCAGGTAAACGTCAAAAAACAAAGCCCGGTACCAGAGACATTTAGCATAAAGATTTTTGATGAAAAATCAGAGGATCTTACATTATTTAAGTATAAATGGAACAAATGGAATACCCCTATTTCATCGGGAAAAATATCTGAAGGGACAGGAAATGGTAATGGAAAGGCTGAGGTGGGAGAGACTTTTTCTATTTGGATTCAAACTCCTTCGCAATTCGAAACAAAGGATATTTCAACCTGGCATCCTACAGTTCCAATTAACAGAAAAGATAATCCTGATATTATTGTTGAAAATATAATACAACATCGCTATAATACGGGCAGAAATATTCTTTCTTCTCAACTACAACTTACTAGGAAGCCTACAAAAAACAGTCCAATCAGGATACCGCTTCGTGCAGAATTCTTAAAAGTCCAGCCATTGGAAAATGATTGCCACAGAAGCACCGCCGATAATTTCACCTATTTTTATTACGATTTACTCTTGTATCAAGATGGTTCCATCGAAGTAGATAAATCTAATTTAGGAATTTCGAAATAATAACCTGGTATTTTGGTGGTTCTTTTACACACCACACTGATTGTGTTAAAAATACTCGTCATGGCGATGCTATGTCTGTCGGCGAGACAAGAAAGTTGGACTTCAGAAAACCAAAGTATCCTAAAAAATGAGACTCCAGTGGTTTTTAAAAAAAAAATCTCCATTTATCATACCAACAATCAGCTTCGGACTCCGGACTACTCACTATTTCCACTAAATTAACAGTAGAGCCAATAGAAATAATTTGCGATATGACTAATTAGGCTTATAAAATGAGTCTTTCTCGTTGCCATATTCCGCAACTGCTCCAACCCCCGATATACTATTTCATCAGACGTAGATAGCTTGAAATTCCTCTATTTCCAAATTCATCTTCGGGTGTTACAACAATATCGTTTTCTCCTGAATGCAAAATCCAGATATAAGGAAGATTTGAAATCTGAATTACCTCTTGCCATCCATACCAACCAAATAATGACTAAAAAACGGTTGTGTGTTACCAAATTCAGGGGAAATATTATTTTCTCCTGTTCGGGTTGCCTTCATCGCTGCTTGGTTCATGCTCCACCAAAGATCTCTTTCTCTTCCCTTATATGTTTGAATAGAGGCAATTCTTGGAGGCGTAGCATCATCGATCCAGTGCAAATGACTATTGAAATTTATTCCATTCCCAAAATTGCTAAACCATGGTTCTTTTTTTGATACATAATTATTACGATCTGTCAGACGAAGAAAACCACTCACCATGTACCCGTGAAACCAACCCCAATCATAAGACGCAGGGTCAATTTTTTTTTGCCATAATGCCACCCGCTATCAATACAATCAATTGGAGCGAGCATTCCTTTTTTTGGGCCAAAGCTTTAGTATAAAATCAGACATTTTAATTTTTATTTTTTGTTGTTGCTAACTAAATGGCATAAACCAGATTATTTGGTTTATGCCACATTTCCATAGGCATCATCAAAGTTAAACCACGTGGTCTCTTTAGCATCTTCACGCTTTTCGGGATACTGTCCGGTGTCTCCAGTTTCTTCTATCCAATTATTGAGTAAGACCCTCATTTTTTCAAGCGTCTTCTGATATTCAGGGGCATCAACAAGATTATTAAATTCATACGGATCCACACTTAAATCATACAATTCCTCGGGAGCTTTGTTTTTTACCATATGCAAAGCCTGAATTGGGGTTAGTTTACCTTCTTCATAAAGCTTTTTTATTACTTTAAGTGTTGGATTATTTATCATAACCCATCTGGTTTCCTGGTATCCCTTCTCCGGCATAAAATTGCGTATATATTTATACTGTTCACTTCTCACACACCTTATCCGGTCCACACTGCCGTCAATCCTATCGCGCGCAGCATAAATATAATCTCGTTTTTTTGTATTTATACCAATAAACCCGCATTATGCATTAGAAACACAAGGACATGGTAACTTTCTGTAATTCAAGCTTATAAGACCCATGTCACAAAACCATTTTGGTTAGAATAGGAAATTAGATAAAATTGTACTGTTTTCTAATGCTTTGCATTAGAACTCTCTGATTGCCTCTAATCAATGATTTCTATTGCGTAATCGTCTAAGCAGTTGAACTTTAATAAGAATTATCTTGTGTGACAAACCCTAATGCATAAAGCGGGATAAAGGGAACCCCATCCATATAATCAGGGACTTTAACGTCTGCTATTTCAAGAATGGTTGCTGAAATATCAATGGCACTTATAAGGTCATCGTTCACTTCACTGGCTTTTAGATTTCCGGGCCAGCGAACAATCATTGGTACATGGATACCCCCATCGTATAACCAATATTCTTCGCGATAAATGTCTGCCCCATTATCTGAGATGAAAATAACTATAGTATTATCCTCAATGCCTTCGTCTTTTATTCTTTGTAAAATTTGGCCTACCTGTACGTCCATTTTTTCTATTTGAGTGAGATATCTTGCCCAGTCATCTCTGATTACGGGGTGGTCGGGAATAGTTGGTGGAAGAACAACATCTTTTGGATTAACAGAATCTGCAAAAGCTGGCAGATAATAGAAAGGGGTTTTGGGGTTTTCCATTTCTTTGTATTTTACAACATCGGGAGAGTTAGAGTACCAGTTATTTCCTCTGTGAGTGATCGGCAGGGTTATCTGTGCAAAAAAAGGCTGTCCCGGCTTACGGTATTTCCAATCATCACCATCGAAACCAGATAGAGTTCCTTCTTTGGGACTAAAATTAATATCTGTTTTGTTGGAATAACCACAACCAAGTGCTGTATAATAACCAGCTTTTCGCAGATAATATGTGATTGCTTTATAAGGTTCAGGAAGCCTCCGGTTCGTATTCATGCGAAGATTTTGTGTATTGGTAGATATTTGATACGCACCTGTCATCATTGCTGCTCTGGAGGGGGAACAAACCGGTGCGGTTGTGAAAGCCTTGTTATACAAGATGCCTTCCTTTGCCATGTTGTCAAGATTTGGTGTCTTTACTGTCGGGGTTCCATAACAACCTAAGTCAGGGCCAATATTTTCAGCCATAATCCAAACAATGTTAGGGCGAACATTTTGTTTATGGAGGTTATTTTTACTTTTTGGATAACATCCGTAAAATAAAAGAACCACTAATGCCATTTTGCT
>VAPL010611937.1_pt1 | contig 14298 bp, 15 predicted proteins | sample 3395061 | NCBI WGS metagenome assembly VAPL01 (sample SAMN08290444, study PRJNA428436) | hydrothermal vent metagenome | isolation source: Deep-sea hydrothermal vent chimney 2 | place: Pacific Ocean: Juan De Fuca Ridge | depth 2182 m m | reverse complement strand
GTCGTCACCGGCGTACGACCAGGAGGCATTTCATCAATGATGGAACTATCCAAGTCCGCGTAGAAAGTCATTGCCAACGTTCTTGGAATAGGCGTTGCCGTCATGATCAGTTGATGTGGGTGTCCCCCTTCAGTGCTGCCTTTTTCACGTAATGCTAAGCGTTGATGCACACCAAAACGATGTTGTTCATCAATAATGACCAACCCCAGTTTTGAAAAAATAACTTCATCTTGAAACAACGCATGGGTTCCAACAACTAATTGTGCCTGGCCTTCTTCGATACTCGCTAACGATTCTCTGCGTGGTTTTGTTTTAAGGCTACCCGACAGCCAAGCAAGCTTAATGCCCATTGGTTCTAACCATTGACGGAAATTTTTATAATGTTGTTCTGCTAATAATTCTGTTGGCGCCATCATCGCAACTTGGTAGCCTGCTTCAATAGCAGTAAGAACTGCACACGCAGCGACCGCCGTTTTGCCCGAACCCACATCACCTTGCACTAACCGCTGCATGGGGGTATTACGTTCTAAGTCTTTTCTGATTTCAGCGGCCACACGTTGTTGTGCCTCCGTTAAAGTAAAACCTAAGCCTGCTAAAAATTGTTTTTGCAGCTTACCCGCAACATTTAATGCTGGCGCATGATGCGACTGCATTCTTTCCCTAAGCTGACGCATACTTAAATGTTGTGCCAACAATTCTTCAAATGCCAAACGTTGCTGCGCGGGATGTCTAGAACTGGTTAATTCATGAACTGAAATATCTGCTGCGGGTCGGTGCAAACAACGAAGTGCATCTCCCAAACTAGGCAAAGCAAGTTTTTCTAGTAACATATCCGGCAACCATTCATGCAAACCATCAATGTATTGAAGACATTGCTCGGTTAAATCACGTAGCTTAAGCTGATGCACACCATCAGTAGTAGGATAAACGGGAGTTAAATGTTCTTCTACTTCATTATTAAAATTAACAGCAACAATTTTATATTCAGGATGGATCATTTCCAGTGTTGACGCGCCTTTACGCGCTTCACCGAAACAACGCACCATAGCACCTCGTTCAAGACTGGCTTTTTGTGCTGCATTAAAGTGAAAAAACCGTAACGTAACCGTACCGGTTCCATCACTGATACGCGATAATAAACTCCGGCGTCGACCAAATTTAATTTCGGTTAATAACACTTCGCCTTGAATGACGGCTGCATCACCCGGCCGAAGGCTACCAATAGGCACCACACGGGTTCTATCTTCATAACGAAATGGAAGGTGAAATAGTACATCTTGCAACGTCGCTATCTTGAGACGCGCTAGCTTCTCCGCAACTTTATCACCAACGCCGCGTAATCGTATAACAGGAAGTGAAGCCGGGTCAGCACTCATCGTAATGACTTTATTATTTAATCACCAACACGGCATCCATTTCTATTTCAGCTGCTTTGGGTAAAGCCGCAACACCAATGGCAGCACGAGCAGGATAAGGCTCGGTGAAATAACGCGCCATAACTTCGTTAACAACAGGAAAGTTAGCAAGATCAGTAAGAAACACATTCAGTTTTACAATATGTGAAAAATCTCCCCCCGCAGCATCCGTGACGGCTTGTAAATTCTCAAAAACCTGTACAATTTGTGTTTCAATGTCGCCGTCAACCAATTCCATGGATTCAGGAATGAGCGGGATCTGGCCTGACAAATAAACGGTGTTATCCACTTTAACTGCTTGCGAATAAGTACCAATTGCCTGTGGCGCATTATCTGTAGAAATTATTTCGCGTACCATATTACCTCCCAATATTTTAGTTCTTTTTATCTACGTACAATACGCATGACTTTTCTGTTCGCATGAATATGACGCATAATTTGTGCAAGGTGATGTCTGTCTTTAACGCTCAAAATAAAGTTCATGGTACTGTACTTACCTTCGCGTTCTTCCATTTCAACATTTTCAATATTTGCGCCCTTATCAGAAATTGCCGCAGCAATCGTTGCCAATGAACCGCGCTGATTAGAAACATCAACACGTAATGCAACCTGAAACTCACCTTCAACCTCATCTTCCCATTGTACATCAATCCATTTTTCAGGATGTTTACGAAAGTCACCAACATTTTTACAAGTTTCGATATGTACCACAATACCGCGACCGGAACTTAAGAAACCGACAATGGCATCTCCAGGTATAGGATGGCAACATTTAGCAAAACTCACTAGCATACCTTCGGTACCTTTAATTTTTAATGCTGGTGAACCAGGTTCACCAGCAGAACTTTCTGTCATCGCCGTTTCTTCTGGCACCAAAGTACGAGCAACTAATTGTGCCATTCGCGTGCCTAAGCCAACATCAGCCAGTAAATCCTCTGGCTTCTCAAATCCATATTGCTTGAGTAACTTATTTATACGCCGCTTCGGTATGTCTTTAAATTCAGTGCCAAAAATAGCCAAAGCTTTATCCAATAATCGTTGCCCCAATTGAATCGCTTCATCATGCTGAATATTTTTAAGAAAATGACGTATATTTGATCGTGCCTTTGCGGTAATGACAAAGTTTAACCATGCTGGGTTTGGTCGTGCATTGGGTGCGGTAACAATTTCGACATGCTGCCCATTCCACAGTGGTGTACGCAGTGGCGCTAAGCGACGATCTATTTTTACCGCAACACAAGAGTTACCGATATCCGTGTGCACCGCATAGGCAAAATCGACCGCCGTTGCACCACGCGGCATTTCCATAATCTTACCCTCTGGTGTAAATACATAAATCTCGTCGGGGAATAAATCAATTTTAAGATTTTCAATAAATTCCAGTGAGTCGCCAGCACTTTTCTGCATTTCAAGAATATTTCGCAACCATTCTCGAGCACGCACGTGATCGGTTGAACCTACTGCATCACCGGTTTTATAACGCCAATGCGCCGCAATGCCATTTTCTGCTACTGTATGCATCTCACGCGTGCGTATTTGTACTTCAATCGGCACACCATAGGGACCAAACAAAACCGTATGCAATGATTGATAACCATTAGTCTTTGGGATCGCAATATAATCTTTGAATTTACCGGGTACTGGTTTGTATAAATTATGCATCACACCGAGTGTTCGGTAACAGCCGTCCACCGAATCAACTACAATTCGGAATGCATAAACATCGAACACTTCCGACAAAGATGAAACACGTGTTTTAATTTTCTCGTAAATACTATAAAGATGTTTCTCGCGTCCAATAACATCGCCAATCAAGTTTTCTTGAAATAAACGTCGCTTAATCGCTGTTTCAATTTTGCTCACAATCTCTTTACGATTACCGCGTGCTTTTTTTAGGGCTTCCGATAAAACCGCATAACGCATCGGGTACATGGATTTAAAACCTAATTCTTCCAATTCAACGCGCAAGGTATTCATACCCAAACGGCTCGCAATGGGCACATAAATATCCAGCGTCTCCCGCGCGATACGGCGTTTCTTATCCGGTCGCATATGACCCAAGGTACGCATGTTATGCAAACGATCCGCCAGCTTAATCAAAATCACTCGAATATCGCGCGTCATTGCCAACATCATTTTACGAATATTTTCAGCTTGCTCTTCAGCTTTAGTTTCAAATTGAATTTGTGTGAGCTTACTCACACCATCGACTAATTCGGCAACATCCTCGCCAAATATTTCACTGATGTTTTCTTTAACGGTAGGGGTATCTTCAATAACATCATGCAAAATCGCTGCAATAATGGTTTTGTGATCCATGCGCTGCTCACCCAGAATTTGAGCTACAGCAATTGGATGATAAATATACGGCTCACCAGACAGGCGATGTTGTCCCTTATGGGCTTCCGCTCCAAACAGGTAGGCATTATAGATTTCTTTAACCTGATCATGTTCAAGATACTCCTCGAGCATCTCGCACAGGTCACTAATAAGAAACACCTTCGCCCCCTTTTGAGGAATACCCATCAATAATAACTATTGTGTGGGGCGGAGCGCGGTGTGTAAAGCGTTAAAAATTTATTCGGTAGGAGAAGGAAATTCAGCATCCATATTGGCTTCAGCTTCCAAGGCAGCCGCTTCAGCAGCTGCACTGGCATCGGCGTCAATCTTATCCATAATATCGTTGCTAATCAGCCCTTCAGCAATTTCACGTAAAGCAACAACGGTTGGCTTATCTTTTTCTATGTCAACCAAGGCTTCTTTGCCATTAGTCAATTGACGAGCACGGCGTGTGGCAACCATTACCAGATCAAAACGGTTATCAACATTATCAAGACAATCTTCTACAGTAACGCGTGCCATGCTCTTCTCCAAAAAATATTCAGTTAACCACTTTAATCGATTAGCCGCTCCCAAAAGAACGGCGGGCGAAAGATTGTACTTAAATCAGTGCATTCACGCCAGCAAATCCTCGATCATATTAGCGATTTGTGGCTGTTTTTTCTCACGTTTTAGCCTTCCAGCGGTAAAAATTGCCAATAATTCCTCCAAAGCTGCCTCAAAGTCATCATTAACGACTAAAAAGTCGAATTCGGCAAAATGCTCAATCTCACTCACCGCATCACGCATACGCCGGGCAATAATCTCGTCACTGTCCTGACCACGCCCTTTTAGGCGCTCTTCGAGTGCCTGCCGCGAAGGCGGTAAAATGAAAATACCGGTTGAATCACCGAATGCATCACGAGCCAAACGAGCACCCTGCCAGTCAATTTCGAGAATAACATCGGTGCCCTCAGCCAAGTGCGCCTCGACCCATTCATGAGAAGTACCATAAAAATTACCAAATACTTGTGCATGTTCTAAAAACACGCCCTTTTCGACCATCTCATTAAAGGTCTCAACAGTAATAAAATTATAATGGGTGCCATCCACCTCGCCCTCACGCATCGCGCGGGTGGTGTGCGATACCGATACCATGACCTTATCATCTCGCTCTAATAAGGCATGAACCAAGGATGTTTTACCCGCACCTGAAGGTGCCGAGATAATATATAAGGTGCCTATGGCTGAATTTGAATTATTTTGCATTGTTGTTCACTACTATCTCGTTTATCTTTTTTATCATGCCAGATCACCAAACTCCGACATTTACCGGCATAGCTGGCTTTATTCTATATTCTGGATTTGCTCACGCATTTGTTCAATGAATACTTTCAAATCCACTGACGCGCGCGTTGTATCAATGTTAATCGACTTTGATCCTAAAGTATTGGCTTCCCGATTTAATTCCTGCATTAAGAAATCCAATCGCCTACCTACCGGTTTATCGCCTTCTAAATTACGGCGTACTTCATCCAGATGGGTGGCGAGCCGATCCATTTCTTCGTCAACGTCCATTTTCTGAACCAGTACCGCCGCTTCTTGCTCTAATCTAGCATCATCAAGTTCAACGTCCAAACCAGCTAGACGTTCAATAATTTTATTTCGCTGTGCTGTAATAATATCGGGTATCCATTTACGCACATCGGTCACAATCACTGCCATCGCGTCTAGGCGTTCAACAATCATTGTTTTTAAGCTTTCCCCTTCTCGTTCACGCGTGGCAATTAAATCATCCAGCGCTTCTTCAAATAACTGTAATGATTGTTTGCGTAAACTACCCCAATCTGCTGTTCCTGTATCTATCACACCTGGCCAACGCAAAATATCCATGGCATTAACTGCGGCAGAGTTATAGAGCATGTGATCAATCTCACGGCTGGTTTCAACCACCTTTTTAGCCAGCTCCGTATTAATCGTTAAATTTGTCTCACCGGTCTGCTGTGCTTGAAAACGACAATTACATTCAATCTTCCCCCGACCAAGACGTTTCGTTAGCCGTTCACGGAGCTTACTTTCAATCGCCCGTAATTCCTCAGGCATACGAAAACTCGGCTCCAGATAGCGATGATTAACAGTGCGTACTTCCCAACTCAACGTGCCCCACTCGGTATTGCTGTCACAACGAGAAAATGCGGTCATACTACGAATCATATTGGTTACCTACTAAATTAAGGGCTTTATTAACATCTTGTGCTAGGCTTTACGCTTATACTAAACGAAACTCACGTAAATTAATGATCTCAACGGCGAAAAGCTTACCGAATGATACCCGTATTGATAACTATGTTATCAGCAAGACGCTTAGCCGTGGCGGTTTCAGCTATGTTTACCTCGCCAAAGAAGTTGATAGCGGTCAGCGTGTCATTCTCAAAGAGTACATGCCATCAAAGTTAGCGAAACGTGATACCGAAATGCGCGTGGTGGCGATTGGTGACGAAACTATCGATTATTTTAGCCATGGTCGCAAGCTGTTTCTTAAAGAGGCGCAAGCCCTTGCTGGTTTAAAACATCCTAACATTGTTGACGTTATTAATTTCTTCAGTGCCAACGGTACGGTTTATATTGTGATGGTTTATGAACAAGGCCATAACTTACATAGTTACATTAAGAAACACCGTGGTTTTCTCAGTGAACAGTTTCTGCTGACCGTTTTTCCGTCACTGCTGGACGGGCTGCAAATGATTCATAAAACTGGCTTCCTGCATCTGGATATTAAGCCTAGCAATGTTCACTTACGCCCTGGAGGCAGTCCATTATTACTCGATTTCGGCGCGGTGCATCCGATTATGCAAACCCGCCAAAGTCAATTTACACAGGTCATCACCCCCGGTTTTTCACCTATTGAGCAATACAATAACAGTGGCTATGTCGGCCCGTGGACCGATATTTATGCGGTCGGTGCCAGCATGCGCAACTGCATTGATCATCGTACGCCGCTTGAAGCCATCAAACGCCATGAAAACGACACTTTAAAACCCGCCATCGAGGTGTACCAGAAAAAATATTCTGAAAAACTACTCAAGGCGATTGATTGGGCGATGGAGGTCGATCCATTGCTTCGCCCACAAAGTGCCGCTGAACTATTAAATGTCTTACCCCGATGGGAACATAAGGAAGAATCCGCCTAAGGATTGCTAGACATGGAACTAGAAATCACCCAACTCAACCGGCTTGGCAACCGTGAAACCAATGAAGACCGTCTTGTTGTCGTTGAACGAGAGCAATCGGTATTATTAGTTGTTGCAGATGGTATGGGTGGGCATCGTGGTGGCGATATTGCTGCGCAAATTTTTGTTGATACGCTAGAACGATTTTTCCGTAAAGTAACCCTGCCCTTATCTAACCCTAAAATATTTCTCGACAAAGCCATTAACGCAGCACATAAAATCATTTGTCAGGAAGCCGCGGATTCCAAAACCAAGATTGACCCTCGTACCACCTGTGTTGCCTGTATTCTACAAGGACAATCTGCTTATTGGGCACATGTGGGTGATAGCCGCCTGTATCTTATCCGTGATAATAAAGTGCTTGCTCGCACCATTGACCATTCTTATGTTGAAGACTTGTTTCGACAAGGGCTCATCAGCGAAGCCGATATGCTCACACACCCCAAACGCAGCTACCTTACCCAGTGCATTGGTGGTACCGACCATGTTCCCAACATTAGCTATGGCAACATGGAAACATTGAAAATACAGGATATTTTTATTCTCTGTAGTGATGGCTTCTGGACAGCGATTAATCAACAATCACTACACGAACTCGCTAAATATGTTGATTTAGAAAAAGCCATTAACAATCTCGCCACCCTTGCCGAATCCAGTAGTTACCCGCAAAGTGACAATATCAGCGCTATCGCACTACGCATTAAAGGTTTTGCCGACCGGCAAGTTGAAATAGCAGACTCTAAAAACACTTCACCGATGAAAACTGATAACGTTGATCATGCTGTGGCCGCCATTACCCAAGCACTTGAAGATTATCAGAACGAAATGGATTATGATCCCGACACGAAATAACCCTGTTACACAAAACAACTGAATCAAGGAAACACATTATGCGCCCCAGTGGTCGAGCCAATGACGAACTACGTCAAATTAACATTACCCGCAACTACACCAAACATGCCGAAGGCTCAGTACTGATTGAATGTGGTGACACAAAAGTATTATGTAATGCCAGTGTCAGTGAACGCGTGCCTAGTTTTTTACGCGGCAAAGAACAAGGCTGGGTCACGGCTGAATACGGTATGTTGCCACGCTCTACCACCGAGCGCATGGGACGCGAAGCCTCACGCGGTAAACAAGGTGGTCGTACCATGGAAATCCAGCGCCTAATTGGTCGTTCCCTGCGTGCCGCCGTGGATATGAAAGCCCTTGGCGAAAACAGCATCAACATCGACTGTGATGTCATCCAAGCCGATGGCGGTACTCGCACAGCATCGATTACAGGTGCTTATGTTGCCCTCGCTGATGCGATTGCCCACATGCAGGCGAAAGGCATTATTAAAACCAATCCATTACATGGCATGATGGCTGCCATCTCTGTAGGTATGTATAACGGTGAAGCCGTATTAGATTTAGACTACCCCGAAGACTGTAACGCCGAAACCGACATGAACATAGTGATGAATGAAGCCGGTGAATTTATTGAAATTCAAGGTACAGCCGAAGGCGTTGCATTTAAGCGTGACGAACTGAATAACATGCTGGCACTCGCTGAATCCGGTATCAGCGATTTAATTAAATTCCAGCGTGAAGCCTTAGAAGGGTAAACCATGCAAAAATTTGTACTCGCCAGCAACAACAAAGGTAAAGTCCGTGAGTTCAACGACATGTTTGCGAACATGTTGATTAATGTTGCGCCTCAAGCCGAGTTCGATATTAAAGAAATCGAAGAAACCGGACTGACCTTTGTTGAAAATGCCATCCTTAAAGCACGCAACGCTGCCTTGCACAGTGGCCTGCCCGCGATTGCCGATGATTCCGGTATCGAAGTCGATGCCCTAAAAGGTGCCCCCGGTATTTACTCCGCGCGCTACGCCGGTGTCGGTGCCAGCGATGAGGAAAATCTCACCAAATTACTACAAGCATTAGAAGGTGTCCCCACTGAAGAACGCACTGCTCGATTCCAATGCCTACTGGTTTATATGAGCCATGAAAGCGATCCCACTCCCGTGATCTGCCAAGGTACATGGGAAGGTAAAATCCTCGAAGCACCTCAAGGCGAAAACGGATTTGGCTATGATCCGGTGTTCTTTGTCCCAGAACAAAACTGCACATCAGCGCAACTGAGTAGTGAAGTAAAAAATAGCCTCAGTCACCGTGGTCAAGCCTTGAAATTACTTGCCGATCGACTTGTGAAATAAGTGTTGCAACAATAAAAAATAAATTATTTATTTTATTTCAATAAGTTAGGGTTATTTCATGCTTATATTAGCAAATGAGATAGGGTGATCTTGACACAAAATGTAACATTTACCCTCTATCTAAATTAAAAATTATTCGTATAATTTACCCATAGTTTGTAAAAACTTACCGGCATGCTTCCCCCCCCCCCTCTCCCCCCTGCATGCCGGATTTTCAAAAGCGCGGCTTATGCCGCGCTTTTTTTTGCTGCGACTCATCGGAGATGGGTGCAGTATGCATAATGAACCCGATAGGGTTCTATGCTCGCCCCTTCAGCCATGGAAAGATTCAAACAAAATTGCAATGAAGCTCCGAAGGGTGGCTCATAGAATCTCTTCGAGCTTCATTATGAGTACCCTAACCTCTTCCAGAGGTTCAGGGCATCTATGAGTGGTGAAATTCCAAGCCACCAAAGCAAAGGAGACTGCAAGAAACTAAACATAAGTCGGATAAATCAGAACTAAAAAAATTAAAACCTAACCACATTATCCTTCACTAATATTTTCACACACACCTTAAACGGCAACCCACTCTGCCCCTGCAATTCATCACCGCGCCTCTTAAGCTCCTGCAAATTTGGAATAGCTTTCTCAGAAACTGGCATCAACAATACAGCATTCTTATGATCCGGCACTCCCATACATAAAGGTAAATGACCAAATTCTTCACATAATAATTTTAATAATGCTAAAAAACTCTTTTCAGACTCAGGAATAACATTCAACACAATAACAGCGTTATCATTCATACTATGATGACAATGTTTCCAAAACTCTTTTTTAGAAATAAATCCCGGTAAGGCATTATCTTTTACAACATCGATCAACAATAAATCATATTGTTCTGAATTTTGAATAAATTCTTCGGCATCATTAATTTCTATTGTCAGATTTTGATCGGGATATAGTTCAAAATATTCTGTCGCAAATTTTACTACAACTGCGTCATTATCAACGGCATGTATATTTATTGAAGGGATGTGTTTTCTTAAATAACGAACTAAATCACCGCCTCCTAGCCCAAGCAAACAAGTATTCTCTGGTGGCTGATCAAATTTCAACAATTGCCACATCATCATAAAAGGCTGATAAGGCAACATGAGCTTTGCTGGTTTTTTTCGTAACATGCAGCTTTGAATTGCTTGCTCATCATCGAAACACAACCAGCGAAATAAGCTATTCTCGAAAACCTTAATCATTCCTTGCTCGGTTTTCTGCTTTGTTAAAAGTGTTGCGTTAGAAAGTTGATCAATGATCATCTAACACCGTGACATCAAATGAAATTTGATCGTTCTCTTTCTGTTTAAACATGGCACCATTATGAATTTGATATTGCCCTGCTTTTTTATCCGCAAAAAAACGTTTCAAACTTTCAGTAATAACAGGAAAGGCCATCTCTTCCCAAGGGATTTCTGATTCAGAAAACAAAGCCACTTCAAGGCTCTCTGTTCCCGCGGAAAAATTAACTTCTTTAAACTCGGCTCGATATAACATATAGACCTGATCAATATGCGGTAAACTAAACATAGTAAATAGCTGGGTTATTTCAACATCAGCCCCCGCTTCTTCGATAGTTTCACGTGCTGCCGCTTGCATCGTGGTCTCATTATTCTCCATAAAACCTGCGGGCAACGTCCACAAACCGTAACGGGGCTCAATAGCACGCTTACAAAGCAGTACTTTATTATCATGCTCAACGATACAGCCAACGACCATTTTAGGGTTCTGATAGTGAATAACATCACAGCTACCACAAATATATCGAGGCCGGTTATCACCTTCTGGGATACTAAGTTGCACCTTTTCACCGCATTCACTGCAATACTTCATTCGACTTTCTCTCTATAAACCTTAAGCAACGCTTTACTACAGGCTCAGCTTGTCATTAAATAGCACTTCATACAAATTAGGAAGAATGCATGTCTATCTCTCATCCAGTCATTGCCATTACCGGTTCGTCTGGTGCAGGCACCAGTACGATTCGTGACGCCTTTGCTGAAATATTTCTCCGCGAGCATATAAAAGCCGCTTTTATCGATGGTGATAGTTTTTTACGTTATGAACGTACAGAAATGGTAACGGTAATAGAAAAAGCCAACCAAGCAGGGAAACCTGTTAGTCACTTCGGTCCTGATACCAACCGCTTTGATCTCTTGGAAAAATTATTTCAACAATACGGTGAATCCGGTACAGGGCAAGTTCGAGAGTATGTTCATGAAGATGATCAAAAACGCCTGAACCAGGCAGCGGGAACATTTACCCCTGAAATAGATATTCCAAATGATACTGACCTACTTATTTATGAAGGTCTACACGGTGGCGTTATATCAAGAACGTGGACACGCCGCCGCATGAGCTCATCCCATAATCCTGTCGTTGTTGAGCGACGCAATCAAGCTAATAGTAAAAAAGGCATAGACGTTGCGCAGCATGTCGATTTCCTAATTGGCGTTGTGCCAGTCGTTAACCTTGAATGGATACAAAAGATCCATCGTGACTCTAAAATTAAAGGTCATGCAGCAGAACAAATCACAACGACTATTTTACGTCGTCTACAAGATTATATATATTTTATGACACCACAATTTTCTTTAACGGATATTAATTTCCAACGTGTGCCGCTGGTTGATACGTCAAACCCCTTTACTGCCGTAGACGTCCCTACTGCAGAAGAAAGTATGTTGATTGTCCGTTTTAGAGATCCTGAAAAATACCCTCTTCAAATATACCTGGAAAAATTTGAAGGCGCCTTTATGTCACGACCCAACACCTTGGTCATTCCCGGCGGTAAACTTCGTATGGCATTAGAAATAATTTGTACTCAACGTATTCAAGATTTAGTTACTGCGAGTAAACAAGCATAAAAAAAGCCGCTCACTTTTCAATGAGCGGCTTTCCACAAGAAAATTACTACTTAATTAATACTGATTAACTCAATATCGAAAATCAGCGCTTCATTAGGACCAATCGAGCCACCTGCACCTTTTTCTCCATAAGCTAAATTAGCAGGAATATAAACCTGCCATTTTGAGCCTGTTGGCATAAGTTTTAATGTTTCTTGCCAACCCTTAATCACACCACTTACAGGAAATGTTGCAGGACTGCCACGTTTAATCGAGCTATCGAATACTTTACCGTTAATAAGTCGGCCTTCGTAATGTGCGACGACGGTGCTGTCTGCCTTAGGAATATCACCATCACCTTTAATTAACACTTTATATTGCAGGCCACTATCTAATGTTTTTACACCGTCTTTTTTAGCGTTTTCTTCAAGGAATTTTTTTCCTACTACAAGATTTTTACTACTTATTTCGCTGTGTTTCTTAAGCGCTTTTTCTTGAACACGTGCAACCGCAGCTTTCATTTCTTCAACTGTCAATGCGGGTGGCTTACCCGAAAACGCATCATGAACCGCTTTCGCTGCAGCATCAGCATCTAACAATGCCCCTTGTCTCGCTAAATTCTGGGCAATTTGATAACCCAATGTATAACTAAACTTCTTTTTATCCGTATCAAGAGCAACTTCTGCGGCCTGTACTTGCGTTAACATCACGCCACTTAATATCAGCGCGACACCTAAACGCCTTAAAACATGTATTTTCATCATTCTGGTTCTTCCTTAAAGAAATAATCTATAAAAATAATACTATCATTATTATGGGTGAATATCCTGTCAGGGTTTTCTGACAAAGAACTCCAATCTGCCTATATAGACGCGTACAATATGAAAATGTTCAATTTTACTGCCTTACCCCCCTTATCACTTTATGTGCACATCCCTTGGTGTGTACGAAAATGCCCTTATTGTGATTTCAATTCTCATTCGAGTGATGGCGAACTACCTGAAAAACAATATATCGCCAGCCTGTTTGCCGATCTTGAACATGACTTGCCTGATATCTGGGGGCGGCCAGTACAAAGTATCTTTATCGGTGGCGGTACGCCTAGTCTATTTTCAGCTGAAGCTATTGATGAACTTATTGGCGGTTTACGTATGCGCCTCAACTTGGATCCCATGGCTGAAATAACGCTTGAAGCTAATCCGGGTACTATTGAAACAGGACGCTTTGCTGAATTTAAAAATACGGGCATCAATCGCCTATCCATTGGCTGCCAAAGTTTTAATAATGAACATCTACAAAAACTCGGGCGTATTCACAACGCACAGGATGCAATTAATGCAGCTGAATCAGCCCATGCGGCTGGCTTTGATAATTTTAATCTTGATCTCATGTTTGGTTTGCCGGAACAAACACTACAAGCAGCAATGAAAGATATCGAGCAAGCCATTGCCTTGTCACCGAGCCATATATCCCATTATCAACTTACGATTGAACCCAATACGATGTTTCACCATAGCCCTCCCGTGTTGCCAAAAGATGAAACCAATTGGGCGATGCAGGAACAATGTGAACAACTACTTGTTGAGGCAGGCTATGGTCACTACGAAATTTCTGCTCATGCAAAACACGGCAAGCAATGCCAACACAATCTAAACTATTGGCAGTTTGGTGACTACCTTGGTATTGGGGCAGGTGCTCATGCCAAAATAAGCAGTGCCGCTGAACAGAACATTACACGCAGCTGGAAACATAAACACCCTGATAAATTTCTTGCTGCCTCGACTGGCAAACATATATCAGGAACATCGATACTTTCCAGACAAGATGCGGTGTTTGAATTCATGATGAATGCATTACGATTAAAACAGGGGTTCACTAAAACACTCTTTACAGAAAGAGCCGGCCTACCCATTCATCAAATAAGCAAAGCCTTAGACGTGGCTGAACAACGTCAGCTAATTACCCATGATATTTCACGCATACAAACTACTGAACATGGCTGGCATTTTCTCAATGATCTCATTGCGGTTTTCTTAGAGGAAGAATCATGATTGAAACTCGCTCAATAAGTTGTCCCTACTGTGGTGAAGAATTTGAAACCACTATTGATTGTTCGGCTGGCGATCAAAATTATATTGAAGATTGCTATGTGTGCTGCCAGCCGATTGAGTTTTCGATACAAGCAGGCGCAGATGGAACATTAAACCATTTTGAAGTTCGAAGTGGTAATGAGTAAATTCCTAAAGAAAAT
>VAPL010125228.1_pt1 | contig 14310 bp, 15 predicted proteins | sample 3395061 | NCBI WGS metagenome assembly VAPL01 (sample SAMN08290444, study PRJNA428436) | hydrothermal vent metagenome | isolation source: Deep-sea hydrothermal vent chimney 2 | place: Pacific Ocean: Juan De Fuca Ridge | depth 2182 m m | reverse complement strand
TCTGCCAATGTCCCGCTAAAACCGGCATAAATTTCGGTCTCGCTCAAAGCGCGTTCCGCTTCTGCCAGATTTATCTGACGCCGCGCCAGAGTAGTATTCGCTTGATCAGTTTTCGCCTGTGAATTCGCCAGCGACTGCCGCCGTGACAGTACCGCCTGCTTGGCGCTTGATACCGCCAGTTCCGCATTTTCAACCGCCGCAGTCGTCCCGGCCCCGCGCCCCAACAAATCTTCTTGACGTGCCAAAGCCTGTTGCCGCAGCCTCACCTGATCCTGCGCCGACAACAGCTCATCCCCGGCCAGCGCCAAACCCCGTTCTGCGTCGCGCAATCCTGCCTCGGCCTCTTGCAAATCAGTGCGCGCCAGAACCAGTGCCGTTTCCGCGTCCGACGGATCAATCCGCGCCAGCAACTGCCCGGCCGTCACGTTGCCGCCCTCTTCAAACCCGTCCGCCAGTTCAACAACCATCCCACTGGTGGTCGTCCGCAGGTCCAATGTTCGCCGACTTCGCACCTCGCCAAAACTGGTCAGCACCGGCACAATCGTCTGGGTTTCTGCCCGTATCACATTCGCAGCAAACACCCGTTCACGCGCCGGACGGGCGCGGTCTTCCTGTTCTTGGCGGACCTGCATAGCCCGATAAAATGTATTCCCCGCCCAGGCCAACAGCCCAACCGTCAGGGACAGCAGAAATATACCAACAAGGCTTCGACGCAAAAATCGCATTCAATGGGGCCTTACTCAATTTTCTTCAGACAAGGCTAAATATAGCCTTTGGGCCAGATGTGTCCAATTCTCAAGGGTTTAAACGCGCGCAGGCGTCATTTCCGTCGTTTATGCTCATCCAATCGCGGAAGTATTTCCACAAAGTTACAAGGCTTATGTCGGTAATCAAACTGCTGTTCCAGTATCTCATCCCAGGCATCCTTGCACGCCCCCGGGCTACCCGGCAGGGCAAACAGATACGTCCCGTTTGAAACACCTCCCGTGGCCCGGCTTTGAACCGCAGAGGTACCGATTTTCTTCATTGAAACGATGGTGAAAACAGTGGCAAACGCTTCAATCTCTTTCTCGTAAACATCGCGATGCGCCTCGACCGTAATATCGCGCCCGGTTAACCCGGTACCCCCTGTTGAAATGATCACGTCAATCTCGGGGTCGGCGCACCAAGCCCGCAATTGATCCGAAATCTCGCCCCGCTCATCCCGCAGTATCATCCGCGCAGCCACCGAATGCCCCGCTGCTTCAATCCGATCCACCAATATCTGGCCCGAGCGGTCTTCGCCAAGAGCCCGCGTATCCGACAGGGTCAGCACCGCAATCCGCACTGGGATGAATTCTTTGTCTGTCGTAGACATTCTAGCCCTCATATATCAAACCAATTTACTGTTGGCCCCAAATTGTGGACCTGGCTATTTCCCAACAACCCCGACTGACCCCAACAATCGTGGACATGTCCGCAAAATACCAACCGGGGATTCATCCGCACAATGGCATCCCTGAGGCTGGTTGATCCGATCGACCCAGCACTGGCGTGTAGGTCAACAACTCCTTTAGGTGGCGAGTGGGAAATCAGAATATCAGGCGCACCACCAAGCGAAAACAGTGCTTCAGCTTCGTCTTCGCTCAAATCAAACGACCCCCAAGGCAATGGCGGCAACGGCGGGATCGCTGCACCAATTCCAAAAATATTCACGCGCCCAACTTCACATCTATCACCATGCAATACTGTCGCGGTAGTAACGGCACAAAGCTCTGTAAATGTTTCGTTGTTGCCGGGAACATAAATCGACTTGGCTGCCAAAGGTGCCAGCACTTCCATCACCGCAGCCAAGCCCTCGCGGCGCTGCGCAAAATCTCCTGCACCGATTACCAGATCGGCATCGTTACCAGCGGCAACAATCTGTTCGCAGGCCGCCAGGTCCGTGTGTACATCCGAAAATGCCAGTATTCTCATACCTCGTCCCCCAATCGTGCCTGCAACATTAACAAATCATGCCAAGCCTCGCGTTTGGCCGCCGGATTACGCAGCAAATACGCCGGGTGGAACATCGGCAACGCAGGCAGACCCAAGGCCGACACCCAGTTGCCCCGCAGCCGGGTAATTCCCTTACGCCCCAACATAGCCTGACAGGAAGTATTCCCCATCAGCACCAACATATCTGGCTTCACAAATTCAACATGTTTCTTCACAAACGGCAGTAGCATCGCAATCTCATCGGGCGTCGGTTCACGGTTCTGCGGCGGACGCCACGGCAAAATATTGGTAATATAAATACAAGCCGCCGAATCCGGTGCATCCCGGCTCAGACCAATCGCGCCGAACATCTTGTCCAGCAACTGCCCGGCGCGCCCGACAAACGGCAGGCCCTGAATATCCTCATCCCGCCCCGGCGCTTCGCCGATGATCATAACCCGTGCATCCGGGTTGCCGTCAGCAAACACCGTCGATTTTGCGCCGCGCTTCAGCTCGCATAGCTCAAAATCTTCCAAAGCCTGCTTTAATGCGCCCAGATCACCTACACCCCCGGCAATCTGACGCGCCAGCGCCGCGGCATCCACACCAGCATCCGCAGGTACATCCGCAACCGCCGCCACCTTCGCCACGCGCTTTTTCACCACCGTATCCGGCAATTCATACCGGTTCACCGGCTGCTCGCAGATCGCCTCATCTGCGCCCAGCTCAACCTGCCATTCCAGCAACGCTTTCGCGCTATGAAAATCCAACTCTGATTCCATGCGCCACAGGGTAAACCCCGCCCCGGCCATATGAAACCCAATTCATCGGCAAAATCCCGCGACACCCACGCTTGTCTGCCCCCCCGACACCCCCTATAAGCCAGAAAAATCGGACAACAGGATCATTATGACATTCCGACAGAAGCACCTCCTTGGAATAGCCGAGCTTCACGTCGATGAAATCCGTACTATCCTCGATCTGGCCGACAAATACGCCGACCAGAACCGCCGCCACGATCCCCAGGAAAAAGTGCTGGCGGGCCTTACTCAGGTCAACATGTTCTTCGAAAACTCCACCCGCACCCAGGCCAGCTTTGAGATCGCCGGTAAACGGCTGGGCGCCAATGTAATGAACATGGCAATGCAGGCCAGTTCGATAAAAAAGGGCGAAACCCTGATCGATACGGCGCTGACCCTGAACGCCATGCACCCCGACCTGATCGTGGTACGTCACCCCCATTCGGGTGCGGTGAACCTGCTGGCGGAAAAAGTGAACTGCGCTGTACTGAACGCCGGTGACGGTCGCCACGAACACCCGACACAGGCGCTGCTGGACGGGTTGACGATCCGACGCGAAAAGGGTCGCCTGCACCGCCTGACCATCGCAATCTGCGGCGACATCGCTCATTCCCGCGTCGCGCGTTCCAACATCCACCTGCTCGGAAAAATGGAAAACCGCGTGCGCCTGATCGGCCCGCCCACCCTGATCCCCGCCGGGGCAGAGGATTGGGGTGTGGAAGTCTATGACGACATGGCCGAAGGGCTAAAAGACGCCGACGTGGTGATGATGCTACGCCTGCAAAAAGAACGCATGGACGGCGCGTTCATCCCCTCAACCCGCGAATACTACCACCGCTTCGGCCTGGACGCCGCCAAGCTGGCCTACGCCAAACCCGACGCCATCGTCATGCACCCCGGCCCGATGAACCGCGGCGTTGAAATTGACGGCACACTGGCTGACGACATCCACCGCTCGGTGATACAGGAGCAGGTGGAAATGGGGGTCGCAGTACGCATGGCAGCGATGGAGCTGCTGGCCCGGAACTTGCAGTCGGATGAAGTGCAGGGGGTGATGGTGTGACTACCCTCTTCACCAACGCCCAACTAATCGACCCCGAGGCCGGAACCGTCACCCTTGGCGCGGTTCTGGTCGAGGGGGGGCGTATTAAGGAAATATTAACGCAAGATATTGATTTAACACAGGAAAAGTTGACAGCTGTCAACTCGGTTGATTGCGGTGGTAAGTGCCTGGCCCCCGGCATTGTTGATATTGGTGTCAAAGTCTCGGAACCCGGCGAGCGGCACAAGGAAAGTTTCCGCTCAGCTGGCCGCGCCGCTGCCGCCGGGGGCGTTACCACGATGGTCACCCGCCCCGATACATTGCCCGCAATCGACACCCCGGAAGTGCTGGAATACGTCACCCGGCGCGCCAACCAAGACGCCCCGGTTCGGGTGCGTCCGATGTCCGCCCTGACCCGTGGCCGACAGGGCCGCGAAATGGTCGAAATCGGCTTTATGCTGGATGCCGGTGCAGCCGCATTTACCGACTGTGACAACGTGGTCGCGAACAACAAAACCCTGTCGCGCTGCATGACCTACGCCCGATCACTTGGCGCCTTGGTCATAGGCCACCCACAAGACCCTGACCTGTCCAAAGACGGGGCTACAACCTCCGGCAAATTCGCCTCTCTGCTCGGCCTGCCATCGGTTTCACCCATGGCCGAACGCATGGGGCTGGACCGCGATCTGGCGCTGGTGGAAATGACGCGCGTGCGCTACCACGCCGACCAGATCACCTCCGCGCGTTCCCTGCCACCACTGCAACGCGCCAAGGCCAACGGGCTGGATGTCACCGCCGGGATCAGCATCCACCACCTGACATTGAACGAACTGGACGTTGGCGACTATCGCACATTTTTTAAGGTAAAGCCGCCGCTCAGGTCCGAAGATGACCGTGTGGCGATGGTGCGGGCAGTGGCCGACGGCACCATCGACATTATCAGCTCCATGCACACACCACAGGATGAAGAAAGCAAACGCCTGCCGTTTGAAGAAGCCGCCAGCGGCGCCGTTGCAATGGAAACTCTGCTGCCCGCCGCCCTGCGCCTGTACCATTCGGGTGAACTAAGCCTGCCGCAACTGTTCCGCGCCATGTCGCTGAACCCGTCGAAACGACTGGGGTTAGAGACCGGCCGTCTGGCGCTTGGCGCACCGGCTGATCTGGTGCTGTTCGACCCGGATGCGCCGTTTATTCTGGACCGGTTTAATCTGCTTTCTAAGTCAAAGAACACGCCCTTTGACGGGCAACGGATGCAGGGTAAAGTGCTCGGAACATGGGTCGGCGGCAAGGCTGTATTTGAGGGATAACGCATGACATATCTAATCGCCGCATTAGCCGGCTATCTGCTCGGCTCAATTCCTTTTGGCGTCATTATTGCGAAACTTTTCGGCCTCGGCGACCTGCGCCAAATCGGGTCGGGCAATATCGGGGCTACCAATGTTTTGCGCACGGGGAGCAAACCCGCAGCCTTTTTAACCCTTGTGTTCGACGCCGGAAAAGGTGCCGCAGCTGTGCTAATCGCCCGCCAGTTTGGTGGCGAAGATGTTGCCGGTCTGGCCGGATTATTTGCAATGCTCGGGCACCTTTACCCAATATATCTTCGCTTCAAAGGCGGCAAAGGTTTTGCAACGTTTCTGGGTGTTTTGCTGGCATTATCATTCCCGGTTGGAATAGCCGCCTGCGCCGCATGGCTGATCACCGCGCTGGTTTTTCGCTACTCGTCCCTGGCCGCACTTGTTGCGGCAGCCGTCGCGCCAGTGTTCACCTATATTTGGGTCCACAAGCACACAACCATTCTGGTTTTGCTTTTGTCAGCCCTTATTTTCTACCGGCACGGCACAAATATCCGCCGCCTTCTTGCTGGTAAGGAACCAAAGATTGGCAAAAGATAACTGACGTATTTAGTAACTATACTCGCCGTACACCCGCGCAATATCGCCATCCCAATCACCGTGATAACGGTCCAGCAATTCGTCTGCTGGCGCCTTGCCCGTGGTTATTGATTCTTCCAAAGCATTCAGGAAATGCGTTTCATCCGGGATCAATCCACCTGCACCAGGCATGGCGCGCGCCTTCAACCCTGCCCCGGCGATCAAAACGGCTTCGCGCGCAATATCATGGAGCTTCAAGCCGTTAACTTCGCCCTGAAGCCCGTCAACCGAAGCGGCCACACGCAAGGCTTCGCGCGTTTCAGCGTCCCAGTCTTTGGCCAGATCCCACGCCGCATCCAGAGAAGATTGATCATACATCAACCCAACCCAAAACGCCGGCAATGCGCAAAGCCTGCGCCAGGGGCCGCCATCAGCGCCGCGCATTTCGATGTATTGTTTTAGTCGCGCTTCTGGAAAGGCAGTTGTCAGGTGGTCAGCCCAATCAGATAACGTCGGCATTTCACCGGGAAGTGCTGGCAGTTGGCCTTTTAGGAAATCCCGGAACGACTGGCCCAAAGCATCAATATATTTCCCGTCACGATAAACAAAATACATCGGCACATCGAGGATATATTCGGCCCATGCCTCAAATCCAAAGCCGTCCTCAAACACGAAAGGCAACATGCCAGTACGTGCTGGATCCAGGTCTCGCCAGATACGAGAGCGCCATGATTTATGGCCGTTCAACTTACCCTCAAAAAACGGCGAGTTCGCAAATAACGCTGTAGCAACAGGCTGCAACGCCAACGCGACCCGCATCTTTTGAACCATGTCTGCCTCGGACCCGAAATCGAGGTTCACCTGAACTGTGCAGGTCCGGCGCATCATCTGGGTTCCGTGGGTGCCTACCTTGCCCATGTAATCGTTCATTAGCTGATAACGCCCTTTGGGCATCAGCGGCATTTGTTCATGGGTCCAGATAGGCGCGGCACCCAGTCCGATGAATTTCACACCAATTTCATCTGCAACTGACTGTACATCTTTCAGATGGGCGTTCACCTCGTCACAGGTTTCGTGGATACTTGCCAAGGGTGCTCCTGAAAGTTCCACTTGCCCACCCGGCTCAAGACTTACATTTGCGCCGTCTTTTTCCAAACCGACGATGTTGTCACCTTCAAAAATCGGCGACCAGCCATAACGGTCCCGCAGGCCCTCCAGCACGGCTTTGATTGAGCGATCACCTTCGTAGGGGAGCGGTTGCAGCGTATCTTTACAGTAGCCAAACTTTTCGTGCTCGGTGCCAATGCGCCAGTCTTTGCGCGGCTTACACCCTTCGGCCAGAAATTCAGCAAGCTGCTCATGGCGCTCAATTGGGCCACCGCCGGATTGTGGGATAGACATGTTCGCGCTCCGCTATTCTGCGACCTAAGTTCGGCAAGAGTTGGTGCCAAACTTAGGTGAAGTCAATGCAGTACAGCGTGTTTTGATTGCCAGATTACAACTTGTTTCTTGCGGCGGTTCTTCAGGGCAGCCAACATCTTTTCCATCTGCAGGCCTTCTAAGCTGGAAAACACATCAAACAGAGCTTCCGCACCTTCCGCATTCGTCGGGATATGCAGCGGACCCGTACCCGGATCATACAATACCCATTCAGACAATTTGCGCGATAACGGGAATAGCTCAACCTTCGCAAGATCGGATATAACCACGGAACCACCCTCGAGTGGTCCAAAATAAGTCACCTGCCCCTCATCCACATGGACAACACCAGCGCCACCCGTTCCGGTTTTAAACCGGCCCCTTTGTATTCCGGCAAAAATCAAGAGAGCACCAGCAACCGCAAGAGAAGTCCCGAGGATCGACATAAATCCAACCCCGTCAATCGCCCAATACAGACCGAGCATTGAAACCAGAGCCCCAAAAAGAGCGTCCCGAAACCGGGAAAATGATTGTGTTACTTCAGGCCGAACGATAGCCATTTTACGCCTACCTTATACTGGCTGCACAACCCAATTCAGAGCACAGCGTTCTCTTATATTAGAATTAGATCAGAACTGGGCATATTTGTGTCATTTTTTTTCGGTTTTTTTGTCAGAAACGCCAACAAGCGGAACTTGGCCTATATTTTATTAACATTTTTAATCACCAGTCACCTAGTGCCGATTGCCACAATGTTAATGCGGCGACGGCAGCGGTATCCGCCCGTAGAATACGCGGTCCCAAGCTTACGGTTGTCGTGGACGGCATGCTACGAATTTTCTTTCTCTCATCCGCTGAAAAGCCACCTACCGGGCCAATCAGTATGGCCCATGGTCCCGGCTTCGCATTTCCAAGCGTTTCCCGCGCGCCAACAAGGCTTTCATCACAAAACATTAGCTGGCGGTCTGTTTGCCATTCTGCCAACACGCTTTCCAGCTTTTGCAAGTCGCCGACCGCTGGCACATATGTCCCGCCGCATTGCTCGGCAGCTTCAACAGCGTGGGCTTGCAGGCGGTCCTGACGAATTCGCTCATTGTTCGTAAACCGGGTATGTACAGGCAAAATCTGTGCCGCGCCCAATTCGGTTGCCTTTTCAACAATGAAATTTGTACGTTCTTTGCGGATTGGCGCAAATAGCAACCACAGGTCAGGAGGCATTTGCAACGGCTTGGTTTGTTTTAGGCACGATAGTACGCCCCGGCGCTTTCCAGCCTCTGCAACACTTGCCAAAAACTCTCCATCATGCCCGTTAAATACCAACAATTCCGCCCCGACAGCCAGCCGCATGACACCAAAAAGGTAATGTGCCTGCTTTTGATCCAGAGGAAGCGATTGCCCCTCCCCAAGCGGGTGATCTACATAGAGCCTGATTTTCGCATTTGCCATGGGGGTGATCCTATGACCGAGACCACAAAGACACCAGCGCCCAAAGGTCAGGTTTCCGACGCTATTAAAGGAAACTGGGTAGACACATTGGCGCCCGCCTGGACCCGGCCCTATTTGCGGTTGTCACGCGCTGACCGCCCGATTGGAACGTGGCTATTGCTGATCCCCTGCTGGTGGGGCGCACTGTTGGCGGCAACCTTCCAAGGCTCATTCGGACTAGCTGAGGTTTGGATCATGTTGGGATGCGCAATTGGCGCGTGGCTGATGCGTGGTGCCGGATGTACCTGGAATGACATCACGGATCGCGGCATTGATGCGCGTGTCGAACGCACCCGGTCACGGCCCATTCCATCAGGTCAGGTAAGCGTTCGTCAGGCTGCGGTTTGGATGGGGGTGCAACTATTACTTGCGCTGGCCATCCTGCTTACCTTTAACCAAACGGCGATATTGCTTGGTATCAGTTCACTTTTATTGGTCGCAATTTACCCGTTCGCCAAGCGTTTCACCTGGTGGCCGCAGATGTTTTTGGGTCTTGCATTCAATTGGGGTGCTTTGCTGGCATGGGCCGCAGTCACCGGCGGGCTACATTGGGCAGCGGTGGCGCTCTATGGTGCTGGCATTGCATGGACCTTGTTCTACGACACGATTTACGCCCATCAGGACAAGGAAGACGACGCACTGATCGGTGTAAAATCGACTGCCCGGCTGTTTGGGAACGCTACCCCAATTTGGCTGCGCGGCTTCATGATGCTGTCCATCGCGCTGATGGCACTGGCGATTATTCTGGCCCAGCCGGCCAACAACAATGTCCTTGCCCTTGTTGTCGCCATAGGTGGCCCATGGGCCTTTGGTTGGCATCTGGCGTGGCAAAATCGGACTTTAGATATGGAAAACCCGGGGATTTGCCACAGGCTATTCCTCTCAAACCGCAACGCAGGTCTAATTCCTGCGCTATTTATTGCCATTTCCATGTTCCTTTGATTGCAGCCCGGCCCGGCATTGCCTAAGACACACGAAGCAAAGACCAGTAGTCAGTTCGGAAAACCCTTGACGCGCATCGTACAATTCCTTCCTGCATTTATCGCAATGGCACTAGGGTATATTATTGCCCTGCTCACCGCTATGCTGGCTGTGACAACCATAGAAAACAGATCACTTTCCGACGTGTCCCGTGTTCTTGATCTTAACGGATACGGCTGGACCGAAGTGAATGTGGATGGGTTGCAGGTCGTATTAAGCGGCTTTGCTCCAGATGAAGCCAATCGGTTTCGCGCGCTTGGTATTGCCGGCACAGTTGTAGAATCGTCTCGGGTTCGGGATATGATGAATGTGGTTGACGCGGCCGTAACCGAGCCACCACGCTTTTCAATTGAAATATTGCGCAATGATGACGGGATTTCGTTAATTGGCCTTATCCCCGGCTCGGTGGACAGAGAAACTATCATTAGTGCAATTCAGGACATCGCCGAAGACGCGACGGTAACAGACCTGTTGGACAGTGCCGATTATCCCGAACCCGAAGGTTGGGGGAACGCATTGTCATATGGTTTGGCCGCTTTGGAAAAGCTGCCAAGATCAAAGATTTCAATTGCTGCGGATCGGGTTGAATTAAAAGCGATCAGCGACAGTACCGAAGAAAAACGCCGCCTTGAAAGCGACCTGTCGCGCCGGGCACCTTCCGGGTTGATCGTCGCAATAGATATATCCGCGCCTCGACCGGTCATCACCCCCTACACATTGCGCTTTATTATTGATGATGAGGGACCAAGGTTTGACGCTTGTTCAACATTCACCCAGGCCGGACGTAACAAAATACTGGCCGCCGCCCGCAAAGTTGGGATGGAAGGCAAGGCGACCTGCACTATTGGTCTGGGCATCCCTAGCCCAACCTGGGATGATGCCGTGATTGTTGCGATTGGGAAGCTTGCCGAAATCGGCGGTGGCTCGGTAACTTTCAGCGATGCGGATGTGACATTTGTCGCGATGGAAACCACGGCCCAAAATAAATTCGACCAAGTGGTCGGTGAATTGAAATCCGACCTGCCAGACGCCTTTTCGCTGCACACAATTCTGCCCGAACCGGTTGTCATAGACGGAAGCGGCGAAGGAAGCGGCCCACCTGAATTTGTTGCCACGCGAAGCCCCGAGGGCGACGTTCGCCTGCGCGGGCGTATTCCAAATGAGCGAACCCGCACAGCGACCGAGAGTGTGGCGAAGGCTCTGTTTGGCAGTTCCACTATTACTGACGCAATGCGTATTGATGCTGAACTTCCAAGGGGTTGGTCTACCCGGGTCTTGGCCTCACTTGAGGCACTGGCACAGCTTAACAGTGGCTCAATCGTTACCCAGCCTGACGTTGTTGATATTCGGGGCATTACAGGCGACCCCGATGCCCGCGCAGAAATTGCGCGTATATTGTCAGAGAAACTTGGGGCCTCTGAGGATTACCGTATCTCAGTTATGTACGAGGAAAAGCTGAACCCGCTGGCAAATATTCCAACGCCCGAGGAATGCGTAGCACAGATCAATCAGGTTCTGGGTGTTCAACAAATTACCTTTGCTCCCAGTTCCGCCGACATCGATGTTGTGGCCCGTACATCTATTGATAACATTGCTGAAATCATGAAAACCTGTTTGGATGTGGCCATGGAAATAGGCGGCCACACAGACAGTCAGGGCCGCGAAATAATGAACCAGGCCCTAAGCCAAGCCCGCGCCGAGGCCGTTGTAAACGCGCTATTGGCGCGACGTATTCTGACGTCAAACCTGACTGCCAAAGGTTTTGGAGAGTCCCAGCCCCTGGCCGACAACGGCACCGAAGAAGGCCGCGATGCTAACCGGCGGATTGAATTCAAACTATTCGTCCCGGAAGATGAATCAGCCTCCCCTGAAGAAGGGGAAGCCTCGCTGGCTCCTGCCCATATAGACGAACCCGCAACTGAGTCACCAAACACAGAGAGTCACGATGAACAGAACTGAGTTTATTATCGCCACTGCGATTATCCTTTTCGTGGCATTCATTCTGGGCTGGTTTTCACATTGGCTGGTGAACCGGTTTATGCGGGTGTCGCAATCGGACATGGGTGAATTGGATAAGATGGCGCAACAACTGCATGAGGCCGAAGAACAGCGAGATCAGGCTGTCACCTATTTTCAGCAGCGCGAGTCCGAGATTTCCAACCAACACGCCCAGACCGAAGCAGAGCTTCGCGCGGCAATGGATGGTCTGCGTGATGCGCGTCAGGAAACGGAAGAACTGCGGGCCTATGTCGAGCGCGTTAAGCAGAACTAGGCTGGGGCGACTACCAACGCTTCAGCGCGTCCTCGTCTTCATCTTTTGCAGCCACCCATTCTTCCCCGGATAACGTCACTTCTTTCTTCCAGAAAGGCGCGCGGGATTTCAGGTAATCCATTAAAAAATCGGCCGCCTCAAAGGCAGCTGCGCGATGTGGTGCGGCTGTTATAACCATCATGATATTCTCACCGGGTGTCAGTTTGCCAAAGCGATGAATGATCAGGCTTGCGCTTAGGCTCCAGCGTTTTACGGCTTCTGCTTCAATCGCTTCAATGGCCGGCCCTGTCATGGCGGGGTAATGTTCAATTTCCATGTATCGCAATCCACCCGCCACGTTCCGCACCACGCCGGTAAAAGTCACGATAGCACCTGCTTCGCCGCCGGATACCTTGAATGCTGACAACTCGGGCCCCGGTTCAAAGGCCGCGTTCTGGACCCGGACCACCATTCTTAGCCGCCGGTCATTGGTGGGAAAAATGCGATTTCGCGGGCGTCGGTTATGGGCGAACTAAACTCTGCAAGCTCTTGATCTATTGCAACCCTAAGCGCGGACACATCTGAAAAGGCCAACGCATAGCGTTCTTCCCGGGCCTTTAGTTCCTCAACCAGATCCGAAACCGTCACGGCCGAAGTTTCCACCGCTTCTTTTGGGATTCCAATCCGTTCCCGAACCCAGGCGAAATACAGCACGTCGATCATGGGTCATCTTTCAGGAATGGGAGCGATTTTCGGAAATAATCCAACCCACTGAGCAACGTCAATGCTGCCGCCAGCCAAAGCAGCCAAAGCCCAATACGTCCGGACCATAACGTGCCGTAATATTTCCAGGTAACACCCAGAAAATCTTCTTCATCGCCAAATAATATGTCCGAAACAATGTCGCGATCCATCCCCAAAACGGACATGCCAAAATAGTGTTCGAACACTCCCTGGCCAAACAACACCGCGATGGCCACCATCTGTACGGTTGTTTTCCATTTCGCCAGCACCGTCACCTTCAGAGTTCCAGCGGTATCGCCCAGGAATTCTCGCAGCCCTGAAACGAACACTTCCCGAAACAGAATAATCGTAGCGGGCAACAACAAAACCTGTGACTGGCTTGAAAAGCCGATGATCACCATCAGCGCAATAACTACCATCGCTTTGTCAGCAATAGGATCCAACATGGTGCCAAATTTGGTTTCCTGTTTCCAGCTGCGTGCAAGATGCCCGTCTAACCAGTCGGTCAGAGCCGCCAGAATGAACAAGACCAGAGCAAACCAATCCGCCCAAGGTCGGGTGAAATACAGGAACATAATTGCGACGCCGGGGGCTGCAAAAAGTCGCAGCAAAGTCAGGGTATTTGGAAAATTCATCTTCATGCTATGTTGGTAGCGCTTTCAAGGCAGAGGGGGAAGTCTGTGATCACCCTTTGTCATGAAAATAGTCGTACACTGTTTCGGCGACCTTGTCAGAGATCCCTTCAACTGCTTTCAAATCCACCAACCCGGCCCGGCTGGCCGCTTTTGCGCTGCCAAAATGTGCCAGCAATGCACGTTTACGCGCCGCACCTATTCCCGGCACATCATCCAATGGGGTCGCACCGATTACCTTTGAGCGTTTCGCCCGGTGTGTACCTATCGCAAACCGGTGCGCTTCATCCCGAAGGCGCTGAATGAAATAAAGGACCGGATCATTATGGCGCAGCGCAAATGGCCGCGCGCCCTTGCGGTAAAATTCTTCCTTCCCCGCATCACGATCCACACCCTTAGCCACACCGATCATCGGAATATCCGAAACACCTTCTTCTTCCATAATTTCGGCAACAACTGAAACCTGCCCAGCCCCACCATCGATAAGCAGCAGATCGGGCCAGGTATCACCCTTACGCTCGGGGTCTTCCTTTAGCAGGCGGCGAAAGCGGCGGCGCAGAACTTCTTTCATCATGCCAAAATCGTCGCCGGGGGTAAGGTCTTCACCGCGTATATTGAATTTTCGGTATTGGCTTTTGATATACCCTTCCGGGCCAGCAACAATCATCGCGCCAACCGCGTGTGCGCCCTGAATATGTGAGTTGTCGTAAACCTCAATCCGTGCCGGGGGAGCATCCAGTTCAAACGCTTCTGCCACACCATTTAACAGTTTCGCCTGCGTCGCTGTTTCGGACATTTTGCGCGCAAGGCTTTCGCGGGCATTGCGAAAAGCAAACCCAACCAGTTCTGCCTTTTCGCCGCGAAGAGGAACCGCCAGATCAACTTTGTGGCCAGCTTTTTGCGTTAGCGCCTCTTGCATCAGGTCCGGATCTTCAATCGGATTACTGAGCAAAACCAGCTTTGGCGGTTCTTTTTTATCATAAAACTGGCCGACAAACGCTTGCAGAACCTCTGAGGCTTCAGCACCCGACCCGGTGCGCGGATAGTATTCACGGTTTCCCCAATTCTGGTTTGCCCGGATGAAAACAACCTGAACGCAAGCCTGCCCGCCTTCCATATGCAACGCGAC
>VAPL010875746.1_pt1 | contig 14319 bp, 11 predicted proteins | sample 3395061 | NCBI WGS metagenome assembly VAPL01 (sample SAMN08290444, study PRJNA428436) | hydrothermal vent metagenome | isolation source: Deep-sea hydrothermal vent chimney 2 | place: Pacific Ocean: Juan De Fuca Ridge | depth 2182 m m | reverse complement strand
GTATTTTGTACTTGGTCGGTGGCACCATTAATATGATTAGTTTGTTCGGCTTGATTATGGCGGTCGGCATCATTGTGGATGACGCCATTGTGGTGGCAGAAAATGCCTTATCTAATTTACAAGCCGGTGACACTCCTGAGCAAGCAGCAATCAAAGGTGCAAGACGCATGTTTGTCCCCGTGGTCTCATCATCACTCACCACCATTGCGGCGTTTCTGCCACTCATGTTAGTCGGCGGTATTGTGGGCAATATTCTGTTTGCCATTCCGCTGGTCATTGTCTGTGTCGTGATTGCCTCATTGATTGAGTGCTTTTTTATTCTGCCAGCGCACATGAGCCTGGCATTCAGGCACATGGCAAACCGTCCCCCATCCATCAAACGACAACAATGGGAGACGAAATTTAATCGGTTTCGGGATCAAGTTTTTGTCCCATTAGTAGACAAAGCCGTCACCCATCGCGGTATTACCTTGGCGCTAGCTATCTCGGCTCTGATCTTGAGCTTGGGCTTGATTGCCGGAGGCCGCATCGGTTTTGTTTTTTTTCCTAGTGTGGAAAGTAAAATTATTTATGCCAACACCAGCTTTACAGCAGGTACTCCCGCCCCACAAGTCAAACAATTTCTTGCACACCTGCAGCAAAGCTTGCGGGAAACAGAACAACAATTTGATAAAAGCTTCATTGAAATTGCCATGGTTCGGCATGGCATCACCTCCAGTGGTGGTGGGCAAGGCCGCCGGCGAGGCAACCAATATGGTTCGCTCATTGTCGAATTAAGCGCTCCTGACCAGCGTAATATCAGTAATGATCAGTTCATTCGTGCCTGGCAGCAACAGATCAAACTACCGCCGGGTATTGAATTTTTTAACATCACGCAACGCGCCAGTGGCCCCGCCGGCCAAGCCATCGCGATTGCGTTAACAGGCCAAGACCCCTTCACTTTAAAACAAGCCGCCACGGTATTGTCTGATCGGTTACGAACCTTTGAAGGCGTGAGTGCGGTCGAAGATGACCTTCCTTGGGGGCAAGAACAACTCATTTATCAACTCACCCCAGTAGGACAAACCTTAGGTTTAACTGTCAATGCTATTGGGCAACAATTAAGAGCCGCCTTTGATGGAAGGCTTGTACAAATTGTGCAAGAACAAGAAACAGAACTGGAAGTTCGAGTGCGTTTAACCACTGACGAGCACGCACAACTCACTTCGCTAAGTAAAATTAACATTATGTTGCCCAATGGCAACAGCGTACCATTCAATGTTGCGGTTAAATTAACACCTAAAAAAGGCTTTGAAGCCTTGCGGCATAGCAACGGCCAACGAGCAGTACAAGTAACCGCCAACGTGGACAAATCACTCAATAACTCGCAATTGATTCTTGAATCCTTAGAAGCCACCACTCTAGTAGACATTTTTCAACAATATGGTGTCAGTTATTTTTATGAAGGCAGTGCCTCCAACCAAGCAGAGACCATGCAAGATATGAAACACGGCGCCCTATTTGGATTCATTCTAATCTATTTAATTTTAGCTTGGGTATTTGCCTCCTACAGTAAACCACTGGTGGTCATGGCGGTAATTCCGTTTGGTATTACTGGTGCCATTATGGGTCATCTCCTATTAAACATTGAAATCACTATTCTTTCTTTATTTGGCATTGTGGGCTTATCAGGCATTGTCGTCAACGATTCCATCATTTTAGTCTCGCTTTACCAGCAATTGCGACAACAACAAATCTCTGTGAAAACAGCCATCGTGCAAGCGACTCAACAGCGATTCAAAGCCGTATTACTAACCTCGCTGACCACCATTGCTGGTTTAACCCCATTACTTTTTGAGACCTCCGTACAAGCCCAGTTTTTAATACCGATGGCAACATCAATTACCTTCGGGCTTGGTTTTTCAACCCTGCTCGTCTTGCTAGTAATACCGGCACTTTTGTCACTCATTGAGTCTATCTTTAATGCGCCGCGTTTTCGCGTTAACCCCGGAACCTTTCATGTTAACTCAAAAAATATACTTCCCGAATAAAAAAGGCGAAAAGCTTGCCGCCTACCTCGATCGACCCGTTGACATCAACCCCAAAGCCTATGCTATTTTTGCTCACTGTTTTACTTGCACCAAAAATATAAAAGCAGCAAGTTATATCAGCCGTTCATTAACCCAACAGAACATCGCCGTGATCCGCTTTGATTTTTCTGGCTTGGGCGAGAGCGAAGGCGATTTCGCAGAGACTAATTTTTCATCAAATGTGGACGATTTAATCGCCACCTATCACTTCCTAGCCACCGCCAAAAATTATCAAGCCCCCCAACTTATCATCGGTCATTCCTTAGGCGGGGCGACGGCCATTATGGCAGCGAATTCCATGCCCTCAGTGATGGCTGTTGTAACCATTGGTGCCCCCAGTGAACCCTCCCACGTGACTCGGCATTTCGATCATCAGTTACCCGATATTGAAACCTACGGCCAAGCAGACATTGCGATCAGCGGCCGAACGTTTCAAATCAAAAAACAATTTGTCGATGATGTCAAACAAGTCAATATGAACAATGCCATAAAAAATTTACATCGCGCATTGTTAATTTGCCATGCTCCACACGATGATACGGTGAATATTCAACACGCCGGAAAAATTTTTCAGATTGCCCAACATCCCAAAAGCTTTGTATCATTGGATAGTGCGGATCACTTGCTGTCCAACTCAGGTGACGCATTATATACCGGACAGCTCATTGCAGCCTGGGCAGACCGATATTTACCTGTCCAAGATAAAGCATCGTCACATTTACCCACTCACCAAGTGGATGTACACACCCCTACCGACGGGGTCTCCACACAAATTAACGCCAATGGCCATACACTGGTCGCCGATGAGCCACGCCATTTAGGTGGCAGCAATCAGGGTCCCACCCCCTATGAACTGCTCAGTGCCTCACTAGGTGCCTGCACCAGTATTACCTTACGGATGTATGCCGACCGAAAAAACTGGCCACTGGAAGATATTCATGTCACCGTCCGTCATGAAAAAATCCATGCTTCAGATTGCCAAACCTGCCCTGAAAAAAATCAATATGTTGACAAATTTACCCGGCGAATAATCCTCTCAGGTCCATTAACGCCGGAACAAAAAAAGCGCTTGCTTACCATCGCCGATAAGTGTCCAGTGCATCGTACATTGCACCAATCGATTTTAGTCGAAACGCTTCTTTTAAATTGATATACTGAATGCTACGGTCATCAACAATGATTTCCGATGCCCATCTTCAACTATTGGGTCGATCCTAAATCATAAAATCGTCAAAATCACACCAAGGATTAACACCGAGTTAGCCCAACGTTGAGTGCAAAAAAAACACTTTATAAGCATACAAAGTCTATAAGGCACTGTCACTATGACTCAATTAGCAGAATCTCTCAATGGCCTTCCTAATATTTGCGGTAACGAAACGTTGATTCAACGTATCATAGATGAAAATCGCAACAAATTGGTTTATTTACCGGAAAGTAAAATTGATTTTCACACAATTAAAGCCGCCTACGCCATCGCATTACATATGCATCAGCCATTGATTCCTGGCGGCGGCGATGATTTAAAAACGGCTGAAGTCATCAGTAATTTAAAATACATGATGGACCACCAAGACATTGGTGATAACCATAATGCGCCCATATTTCAATGGTGTTATCGGCGCATGGGAGAACTTATCCCACAACTAGTAGGGGAAGGCAAACAACCACGATGCCTGCTCGAATACTCGGGTACTTTATTGCACGGACTCCATCATATGGGTTTGTATGAAGTCATTGACAGTTTAAAAACAATCGCCAGTAATACCAGTTATCGCAACCATGCAGAGTGGTTAGGCGCACCCTGGGGGCATCCCGTTGCACCCTCGACGCCAACGCAAGACTATCGTCTCCATGTCAAAGCCTGGCAACATCATTTTGCCGCTATCTTTGGCACGGAAGCGTTAGCACGGGTACGCGGATTTTCTCCTTCTGAAATGGCCTTGCCTAACCACCCGGATATTGCCTACGAGTTTGTCAAAACGCTCAACGATTGTGGTTATCAATGGGTGCTCATCCAGGAGCACACCATCGAGAAGACGGGCTCAGGCCAGCACTTAGATCAACCGCACCTGCCACAACGTTTGGTATGCCGTAATGCTAAAGGTGAAACCGCAGAAATCATCGCCATTATAAAAACCCAAGGCAGTGACGCCAAGTTAGTCGCGCAAATGCAACCTTACTACCAAGCCAACAGCTTGACTCGTTGGCAATTAGCTGGAAAATCCGTCCCCCTGCTGGTTACTCAAATTGCCGACGGCGAAAACGGTGGCGTAATGATGAATGAGTTTCCAGCTAAATATCAATCCGTCGTACACAAATGCTCATATACCGACACACCGATCATGAATGTCACCGAATATCTTGAACATTTATTCGCCATGGGCATTACCCCACAAGACTTGCCAACGATTCAACCGATACATCAACAAAAAATCTGGGATAAATTTGAACCCGGTGATGGCTCAGAAAAACTCATATCCGTCATTGACGTACTCAAAAAACAAGATCACCTATTTCATATGGATGGCGGCAGTTGGACCAACAATCTATCCTGGGTGAAAGGTTACGAAAACATATTAGGGTCCATGGAAAAAGTCAGTGTATTATTTAATGAAAAAGTCACGAAATTAAATACACCAACCCATGAACACCGCTATCGTAATGCGCTGTTCCATCTACTGACATCACAAACCAGTTGCTACCGATACTGGGGCCAAGGTATCTGGACTGACTATGGCCGGGAATTGTGTCGACGCACCGAAGCAATCATTACCCACGATTTTTGATTGATATCTGCATTGGCGGCTAGGAGGCTGGCTGAAAATGGAAAGCCTCCTTGGTATAAGTCAAACCTCGCCATACTAACGAAGGCCAGTCATTATTATTTGCTTACATACTTAAGAATCTCGACAACTTCCGCTGTTGTTTTAGCCCACGCCATCGCCGCCGCATCCACTTCCTTTAATGGATGAATAATATCTTCTGCATGTAAAGTAATATAAGGCTTCGCTAACGCCACACAATAACCCGCATCAAAGGCGGCATTCCACTGTCTGTATTTGTCGCCAAATCTAACCACTACAATGTCACTATTTTCTATTAATGTTTTGGTGCGAATGGCATTCACTTTTGCCGATTTGTGATCGCGCCAAAATGGACTCGACTCTTGCCCTAAATGATCTCCAGCCGCATCACTCGCTTCATGGTCCGTCACCGCCGAGGTAAAATGGATAGCCAGATCATTGGCGATGGCACCCTGTTTGATTTCTTCCCGCCAACTCGTGTGAATTTCACCCGATAAATAAACGATTAAATCCATCATTTTATTCCTTAATTATGCTTCAAAAAATCAACCTAATTTGAAATCGATATTGAGCTGTCTAATGCTGTCTTTGAGCCAAACCTTTCTCATTTCTTATCTTTTAGGTCGTCACCTTCGATTTTTTATTTTTCGGTTTATAATGGCGTTTAGCCACCTCATAAGATCGTCGTCCCCACACGGCCGCTTGCTCTGGATCTTCAAGTATATCGTCAGGGGCCAAAAAATATGACATTCTTACTATTTTATCGCCCTTTGTATATTCGAATTGCGGTAATGACATGGCCGTAAAATAGTTCTCTATGGTTTTATCTACTTTCAAATAAAGTTGTTCATCCGCAATCAAAGCAAACATAAAATCATTATAATACAGACCATGACCACCAAACATTTTTCTGGATTTAATGGGGCCTAACTCGCGAAAAACTTCTTTCAAATAACTGACAAACTCAGACATATTTTACAATTCTCCATACGATCCCCATAGCGTTATGGGTATACATCATCGTGACATACTCAATATTGATTCACCATGGTCCCTCGTTTGGATAACGGTCACGATAAACTATCGATTTTATTGACTTGCGTTTTTCCCAATTCAGTTTTTCCAGCTCAGGTTCTTCCAAAAATTCATTGACATAACCAATGCAAAGATAAGCGATGAGTTTATGTCGGGCTGGCGCTTGTAAAATTTTTTTAACCGCGTCAGGATCGAGTATACTGACCCAGCCTAATCCAACATTCAATGCCCTCGACATTAACCACATATTCTGTATTGCGCAGACCACACTATATTCACCCATTTCACTCATTGTCGTCTGCCCCAACACGGGCTTTGTTGACTGTTTGTAAAAGACAGCAATATTGACCGGCGCTTCAAGGATGCCTTCTAACTTTAACTGGGCATATATTTTTTGCTTATCATCACTAAACAATTTTTTAGATTTTTTATTTTCTATTTCAAAACTATTAACGACTTGTTGTTTCGTTGATAGTTCACGTATCACCACAAACTCCCATGGCTGGGAAAACCCAACAGAAGGGGCTAACGATGCCGCCATCAGAATTTTCTCAATCACTTCTGCGGTGATATCCTGTTGGGTAAACTTGTTCCCGCGCACATCTCTACGCAGTCGCATGACTTCTTCTAGTAATTGCTGATCATTCACAGTGAAGTATTTATTTTTCATGGAAGCCTTTATTAAATATTTCTGCCAGCAACTACATCAAGCTTTCATGGCAAAGTATCCTCATTTTCGACGCACCCAAAATTCACTCGATAATGCCTGACTATCTCATGAATTTCATGAAAGGGATAAATACCAAATCAGGAAGTTATTGCGCTACCCATTCCTTGAGTATCAAGATTCTCCAACTTGCTCACCCATCCGTTAAAATGCGGGCATTTTTCACGTAACATAGCCAAACCAATGGCGGCCGCCGCCGGTGCACCAACACGCACTTTAAGTCTTTCATAAATAGGAACATGGTGAATGATCCGTTTGCTCGGTGCTGTCGCAACCCCTTCGTTGATTGCTTCTGGCTCCAAATGGCTTACTTCTTTAGCTAGTGTCATAAAAGCCTTATCTGAATTATCGATACGCCGCTGTAATTCTGGTAAATCACAATAAAGTAGCGCTTCAAATTCATGCAATTGGATATAGGGTAAAAAACGCGTATCATTCAGTTCGACTTGAAGTGCCGCCTCAAGTACTCCTACCTTTTCTTTCGGTAAACACTTCGTCTGTGCCTCTTTCCAACCTGGAAACTCTGTCGGTAATCCATAAAGATCTACCATGGTAGTAAAACGTCCCTCAGTACTACCATCTCCACTCATCAGTCTAAGCAAATCTTTTCGCATCATATTGAAATTTAAAATTCCACCCCGAGCCCCTAACTTCCTATTCGTTAGAATGACTCGACATTTTACATCAATCGAATATACCGCTAAGTGTGGCGTTAAAATTTCTTCGGCAAACTTTTTTTCTGTCTGACCTTCTACCGTGATATAAAGTCGAAGCCAGTTCATCAAGGCTGACCACCTAGCTCATTCTTCTCCCATAACTGGCCCAGTGTGTAATCCTGCAACCATGTTTCTAGTCGCTTAGGGTCCAAATGCTCTAATACGGTTTCACCATCCCGGTGATTCGCGACGATGATTTGCTCCGGGCTTAGCTCATCAAGTAACAGCGAAGATTGAGTCGAAACAATTAATTGCGCACGCTGGGCTGCATCATACAATAAACTCGCCAATAGTTTGATCGCATAGGGATGCAACCCCAGCTCCGGTTCATCAATGATAAGTGTGGAGGCCGGGGTGGGTTGCAATAATAAAGTCGCCAGACAAATATAACGTAATGTCCCATCCGAAAACTGATGTGGGTAATAGAGTAGATCAGAGTAACGATCTTTCCATAACAACTGAGTTTTTCCTGGTACCACTTCCTTCAATACAAAAGTACCAAAGAAAGGAGCCACTTGGCGTATTGTCTCCTCAATCCGAGCATAATGTTGGTAATGAGTTTGCGACATTTTCATCAGAAACGGGGCTAAATTCGATACATTACCCTGCAATACATCGTTATCCACAGTATGGCTCAAACCCATCACCGGCGCAGAGGGTGATGTATCGTGAAAATGATAAACTCGCCAATCACGAATAGTCTCCAACACCCATTTTTCTGCTTATGTCAAAGCCTGGGCACGAACTAACGCACTCTCTTGATGCCCGCTGCCTTGATCATTAGCAACGCGCCCAAAACGAGGGCCATCAAAAGGAGCCGATTCCTGGGCAAAAAACAATGAACGATCATCGGCCGCTTGTAGGGTGAATTGATATTTGTTCAAACCAAATTTCAAGCTGGCCGTAAGCTCTGATGTCACCTTCATGCCGCGAAACAAAAAAGCATCAGCTCGCCCTCGACGACCCACATAATTCTGTAAACCCTTGTTTAGATCCATCATATGGGCAAGCAACTCAAAAAATCGAATGAAATTCGTTTTGCCCGAACCATTCGCACCAATCAACACATTCAAACCTGAGTCTAAACGAAATGCCGTCAACTCACGGATAGATTTATATCCGCTCAGCGTAATTTCTTCCAGTGGTCGTTGTGTTGTTGTGACCATAAACCGTCAACCTTTATTTTATCGCTTCATGCCGCATGGTGACTGGCTTGTTTCACATCAAAAGTCAACATACGTTCAATGGGGCGCCGTGCTTGTTCAATGTGCTTCATGTCTAAATAATCAATTAAAAAACCTTCGCCTTTGATTGCATCACTCACCCGTTGTACTGTGTTTCGTTTCATGTAAGGACAGGCATTGCATTGACAGCCCGTATAAATCGGTGCTTGCCGAATATCTAAATCAGCCCTGAGATGCCGCATGTTATAGAGCAAGCCTTCTTCCGTTGCGACATAGATTGGCCGCCTACCTGCGTCAATATCGCTGATCCATTGTAACATTTGCTTGGTCGAGCCAATAAAATCGGCTTGCTTTAACACCGGTAACGGTGATTCGGGATGCGCAATCAGAAAAGGCCGAGATTCACCCGCTTTCACCGCTGACAATATTTGTTGTACCCGCTCGGCATTAAACAAATCATGCACTTCACACACCGCGCTCCATAGTGGCATACGGTAACCGTATTGATAATTCAAGTAAGCGCCCATATTGCGATCCGGTGAAAAAATCACTTGATGGCCACTCTCATAAAGATGGGCGACAATGTTATCGACATTGCGTGAAGTCACCACCCAATCCGCCATGGCCTTGGTTTCAATGCTGGAGTTGATATATGTGACGTGAGCATGATCGGCATAACGATCACGCCAACGTTTTAACGAATCGGTATCCGTTTGGGTCACTAGCGAACAAGTGGAACGTTCATCGGGCAAAATCACTTCGGCTTCTGGATTTAATAACTTGGCGGTTTCTGCCATGAATTTTACCCCCGCAAACACAATACGATCCGCCTTCTCACGCTGCGCGATCATCGCAAGCTCTAATGAATCCCCCACATGATCCGCCATCGCCTGTACTTCAGGTATTGTATAATAATGCGCTAATACTAATGCCGTTTTCATCTCATACCCCACTTTTATTTAATGATTTCAACCATACCCGGATTTTTCACGCGATACAGCCGCGCCGGACGATGCGCCCCATCACGCCGCACGTCACCGGTTTCTTCGATTTTTTCCATCGCTAATACCCATTTACGAAAATTGCGCTTGTCCACCTCCTCCTGCAAAATCATCTCATACACCCCCTGCAATTCAGCCAAAGTAAATTCGCCAGGCATAAATTGAAAAGCAATCGTAGAATAATCCAACTTAGCAACCAAGCGATGATGCGCAACATTCACAATTTTTGGATGATCAAAAGCCAGTGCAGGTATCTCGTCCATAGCAAACCAACCGATCGCTTCAGCCTCCGTTGCCGCACGCAGATGGATTCTTTCTGAGGGAATTAACGCGTAATAAGCCACCGTAATAACGCGCTCACGAGGATCGCGCTTTGGATGACCAAAGGTATACAACTGCTCCAGGTACACACCGCTTAGCCCGGTTTCTTCTTCCAGCTCTCTACGCGCACCTTCCTCCAAGCTCTCTTCCAATTGCAAAAACCCCCCCGGCAAGGCCCACTTACCCTTAAAAGGCTCACCTGTCCGCTTAATCAACAACAGCTTCAACTGCGCCTCACGAATGGTAAAGATCACAATATCAGTCGTCACTGCCGGATGAGGATATGGATAAAAGTACATCGTTTAACCTTGTTGGTGTAGATTACACACCAACAAGATAGTGTTTTATCGACACTATGTCAAACAATTCTTACTACCAAAAATAACTGTTAATTATCATTGTGTTGAAAAATATAGCGTACTTAATCAGTATTTTATGCTGAAACCCTACGCCCAAATGCCCCAAACAAAGCTCAATGGCATTCATTAACAAAACGCCAATCCTCTCTTTTTTTCAAGACAAGCGATTGAAAGCTATTTATGCTTATCTATTTCAGGCTGATTTCCAACAATAACTCATTCAGAGAAAACCTCGAAAGCCTGTAAAGAAACCGGAACCGCCAAAAAAACCAAAAGGAAGATAAGAATGAATTACGGAAATTAAATATTTATGCGTAACGATATGCTGAAGGAATGGGCGGAGAGACTAGCGTACATGCACGATCACCAGGAATAAATACCTCCCGGACAAAGCGCATAGCGCTTGAGTATTTTCATTCGAATACTCAAGCGCTATGCACTTGCACTTTGTGAACGAGTTTACCTTAAAAATTTACTGAAACAAAGCACGGTCCACAGTGATTTGTTGAGGTTGTGAAGTCAGATCCACCTTCTTCAAACGTTGACCACCATATAACTCGCCCCCTGAAAGCCCTGTCACAAAAACTTGCGCGACCGGTCTATCGGCGGAAAGAGTAATGGTATTTTGCGTCACATTCCAAACGCCTTTGATTGAAGCCTCATCAAACAGTAATCGATCTTCCGTGTCTTTTGCAATGTCAAAATAAGCCAGATTTTTTATCGGTAATGTAACGTATTTTTGATATTCATTGAGCACGGCTTGTAGCCAATCATAAATCAATGTACTACCCTGACCATCATAGTTACGCATATTCGTTTGATGGAAAAAATGCGGCCACATTCGGTAAGATAGCATATGACGTAACGCGATGACCGCTTCTGCCTTCATAATCTCTTGAAAATTGCGAGGCAAGCAGATGGCACCAGGAATCATGCAAGGATCTTGACCGGCATTAATATGCCGTTCATAAAAAATGTAATTGTACTCATCCGTCAATTCATTGTCCGTGGTGGTATTAAAATAGACATTCGACGGCCAACGAGGCAATAAGATGACATCGAAACCAGGCACACGCTGCTCTAACGCTTCATTCACTTGAGACGCATCTGAGGCTAAAAAGCGCACGCCGAGATCCTGAGCTGCTCGCATCAGTGCCTTATTGACACCCTCAGGAAAAGGGATGTCATCCGAAGGATCCGCCGTGGCGTTATCTTCTTTTATACCTGAATGCGCACCAGTAATAAGCACAGGATCATTCATCGCCCGCGCTGGCAATCCTAAGGTATCCCAAATCTTACGATTTTCTGTAATTTCAAATACCGACTCTGGATAGCCGATGCCCGCACTTGCGTTCAGTGCACGGTGGGTAAAGGTATGACTGAGAAAACGAAACTTATCTTTATTTTGCACGATACTTGTCGTCAACGCATCCGTGCCTGTTGGAACGTTTAGCATCATACTCAGCTGTGGTCTTCGTGCTTTCATCTTCCTAGACTTAGTGCCGAACAATACTTGCCGTTTGCCCGACGAAATAACAATCAAACCATGGTTTGCAGCGCCTTGAAACCAAGACTGGAGAATCGGTGAAATATCCACCGCCACATTGGGTTGCCCAGCAATATCAAAGGCAATACAACTGGTTTGGTCATATTTCTTTTTGTTGACAATGGTGGATATTATTTTTTTACGTGATTTTTTATTACTGCCACTCGCTTGTTGATACCAAGCTTGTGTGACACGACAAACTTTAGCTTGGATAATGCGATCGGATTTATTGGATTGCTTTTTACTTCTTTTTTCTTTTTTCTTTTTGTCATCGTCATCTTTCTTGTCTTTTTTCTTTTTATCTTTTTTATCATCATCGGCTTTCTTATTTTTTTTCTTTTTATCTTGATTACCGTTGGCAACCTGCGCCACCCAAAGATCAAGTGTTGCACTGCTGGGTGCCATAGCAATCCCCTGAGGGACGATAAACTGAGCCAGCATGGCCGTCAGGCTATCCCGGTTCGATTTTGGTTTTTGAGACTTCTGGATGGTATCGACCAATGGTAATGGCGATGATGATAGCCCCTGGTTTTGGCGAGTAAATTGAACGCCAAAGCCATTAAAAGCTAAATCGATATTAACCTGATTCGCGGTTGGGTAGCGATTACGAAAGCGATTACCCGCGCCAATTATATTGGTAATGTCTGCCGGTGATAGACGATACGTTAAGGCCTGGTCGGTGGTATTTGTGGCGGTATTCCATAAGGCATTGGGCAAGAAAATATCATCCAGGTGAGCGCTCAAATGCACTTGTCGCGCACCGATGAACAACCCTTTAGTGGCAAAGTTAATAAACTCATAAGCCAACATATTGGAATGTACAAAATACCAAGCGTTAGTTATTGTTGACAATAACACTTCACGTCCATCAGGATAGGTCAATAAAGATATTAGCGTACGATTCACGTCCGCCCGATCCACCAACAATGGCTGCACCATGGGACCAGTACCATCGGCACGGGGCTGGGCAAAAACAGAATACCCTTGAAAATCGAGTGATCGATTGGTATTGACATATTCAAAATATTCCGTGCCGCCCGCCGGTGACAACCAATTGGCAGAAAAATCAATCCCAGAACCCGCGTTGATCATCCCATAATCTAAATCTAACGCTGGATTAGTGACGGGAAAGCCAGATAATACGGCTTCACGTACCGAAAAATCACGCTCATAAGCATGTAATATTTGCCATTCCGCCAGGGTAAAACCTGAGGCGCCCCCCATCACAAAAAGGTCGGTATTGGTGATAATAATACCGTTATAATGGCCGCGTTGCTGTGTTGATAGACGTTGAGCGGTTAAATTCTCTCGACTCGAATCCAATACCTCATACGGGACACCCATTTGGTCAAGCAAACCATCAATCAAATCTAATCCAATATCTTCATCGGCTGAGCCTGATGAAATCACTAACACCTTTAAATCTAAACTCACATCAGTCGCTGCTTTTCCGGTCGTAGCTCCCAATAAACAACAAATCATTAGAAAAAGCGACGAGATAACCCTCGTGACACTTTGACGTTGAAATTGATCAAATAAAAACATTTATTTTATCCCCTTAGCCATTTGGCATTTTTATTAGTACAGTTAAAGTCTATATTATTAGTTGTGTTTTTGATCTCATCCTAAATTTAAGGATGCTTAGGACTGCCCTCCAACCCTTATAAATGCATCAAAATCTGTATTTTTATCCAGCAATTAGCCTCAACATCCATCAAGCATTATTTATTGACATTGATGTCGAATGCAACAAAGCACCTGCCTGCCATCTAAAACACTTAAACGTTTGTATTTATCATCTGAACAACGCCTATCAAATGGTTTTCTGGTGCAGCCCTCGCGGTAAAAAATAGGCGGCATAACTCAGAAAGTCTGCTTTCGATAAAAGCGAATCGTTGGGATAGGTCGAGCCCCACTTCAATTATTTTTATTATTTTTTTAGTACATTAGTACAGCATTTAAATAGATAAATGCTACCTAGATATTTTTAATTCGCGAACAAATATTATTCGTATGCAATGAGAATAATACCACTTCTTGCATTATAAATCTGCGTCCGCTCAAAACGAGAAGCTCGCACATTATAAAACACAGATAATAAATAACAAATGTATTCTGTGATTTTTTTAGGAAAAAAAGAGATGAACTATATTGTCCGAGTGAACAGACATCAATTGTGTAATTGATGATTAATCAGGCTTGAGAATAAATACTCTCTTGTCTCCTATCCAACCTAATGATATTTCAAAGCTGTCCATAGCTATAGCTTTTGACTGACATTGCATAAGCAATAAATTAAGTTTTGCGATCAATAGATTTTGAGCGATCTAATCAGGTATAATAGTCAGCGTTACTTAACACTGGTGTTTCAATCTCAAGGAACCTGAACATGAAACCTTTGCATAATCTCTTGTTGCTTTTCTTTCTAATACTCACATTTCAACTCACCGCCTGTACTGCAGATAAACCCGCTCAAGACACCGCCAGCATTAGCGATACGACCGAAATGACTGATACGACCGAAATGGCTGATACGACCGATGAAAATTTGCCC
>VAPL010845579.1_pt1 | contig 14328 bp, 10 predicted proteins | sample 3395061 | NCBI WGS metagenome assembly VAPL01 (sample SAMN08290444, study PRJNA428436) | hydrothermal vent metagenome | isolation source: Deep-sea hydrothermal vent chimney 2 | place: Pacific Ocean: Juan De Fuca Ridge | depth 2182 m m | reverse complement strand
TTCCAGCACAACCCACTTTGGCCGTCTGCATGTATTACCCGTCGTTGAAGCAATGGCCACAGAGCACCCAGGTCTCAGCGTGGAGCTACGACTTGAAGACCGCTACGTGGATATCGTCGGTGAACGCTACGATGCCGCTATTCGTATTACCGAACCCGATGACTCTTCACTGGTCGCACGCAAGCTTGCCGACAACCCGTTCGTCATGGTTGCCTCACCGGCTTACCTCGAACAACACGAGGCACCACAGACACCAAAGGATCTTGATGCGCACCGGTTCGTGGTATACGCCGGTGATTATGGCGTGAATGATCAATGGACGTATCTCGACGGTGCCGAGATCAAGAGTTTTATTGTCAACGCGCGCATCAAGGTCAATGATGGATACGCACTGCTGAAATCGGCACAAAATGGCATGGGCATCGCGCTCACGCCCACCTTCGTCAGCGGCGAGGCCCTCCAGGATGGCTCACTGGTACAGGTACTGCCCGGGCTAGCCCTTACGCTCTACTCACCCATCTATATCATGTATCCAAGCCGCAGCCACCTGTCCAACAAGACACGGTTGTTTATCGACCGCATGGTGGAGTATGTCGGACAGCCGGCATTCTGGAATGAGCATTTTCAGGACTACTGACCGGTTGATAGCTCCTTTTCCACCTCAATCAGCTCCATGGCAGAAAGCTCCACCACGGCACGTCGATTTGGTGCCAGGCAATTAATCAGTGCAGCGCCACGCTTCCCTTCACAAATCACAACCGGATCCGCTTCACCCACTCCGCTGGTCTCGATAAAGCCGGGAACCACACCCCGGGAAACCAGGTAATCATGCACCGCTGTAGCACGCTTCCTTGACAGCTCAAGGTTGTAACTGTCATCGCCGATCTCATCGGTGTGACCGGTAATACGAATCTTCTCATCCTTCAGATCGGCCGCTGTCAGGCTGCCGAGTACAGCATTTAACCGTACCTGGCCATCAGCGGTCAGGTCTGCGCCGTCAAAAGCAAACAGCACCTCGGTTTCCAGTCGTACCGGTTTGAGTTCCTTGACAATGATCACTTCAACGGCTGCCAGTTTCGCCGCATCACGAGCCGCCACAATAGCCGGTTCGCATTTAGCGACGGCAACCTCTTCCGACCAGCGCGTTGTGTGTACACAGTCTCCAAATCCGGTGCGGACAACTGAGTCTGAATTATCGCTGACGTAACCCATGCCAGCGTGCGCAAAACTGCTGATAAAACCAAAACCAGCGACAAGCAGGATGCGTGTCGTACTTTTCATATGATGACCTCCGAGCACTGCATTATTAGAATTTATATTCACCGTAGTGACAAGACGATCATCCCTGACCTATCGCTCAGGTGATATTTTCCAGCAGATACCGGGGATAAGCAACGACTAAAAAGACAGTTTCAGCTGGCTGCTGCACCGCAGTTGCTGAGACTCAAACGAGGGGGGTTGGTGGAAAAAATAAAGGGGGCGGCCTTTTCCAGTGCGCTCAGGCCTAATAGCATACGGGTTTTCTGTGGGAAAACAGCGGCATCGACGTCATATAGAACACAGTCCTCACCCAGTACCAGCCGCTTGATCCGGTAAAGCGGTAACTGAAGCTCCCTGCCATCGGCCATAACACCGGTCAGTTCACCCACATGTGTAGCATTATCGGCATCGACCAGTTGCTTCAGGATATGTTCATTGATGGTCGTATAACCCGCACCGGTGTCCACCATGAATTCAACATCGCCACTGCCGAGCATATTGGCCTGTACATAGTAGGTCGCCAGATGCTTCTGGTTCATGGGAATAATCCGGTAAGAATCCGCCAGCACCGTTCCGGCCAGCAGCAGACCGAACAGTATCCCTATCCCTTTTGAACGTGCTGAAAACATGACTACTCCACTACAGTGACAATTTTCCGTCGTCATTCTGTCAGCGGCCAGTTGCTTACGAGATTGATAGCTGTTGTGAAATTCCATCCAGGAGGATGCCATATACGTTAGCACCCCACCTGAGGCAGTCACCAGAAATATTTATTTTAAATCTATATATTACAGCTTGTTACAGAATATTTTTTATAAATTACCTGAAAATTATCATCGGCTACAGCCACAAACCACGGCTAAGGCTGCCCTCGAGCACGCTGTCTTCGGCTGCCACTTCCCACTTCAACAACACCTATTAGATTGCTGGCAAGCAAATTGCAGTTCTTGTGACATCCGAAAGTCCGATTGACACAAAACAACGAGAACTTGCTATGCGAATCGAAAATTTTTCCATCAAGGCGTTGACCATCGGCGCCCTGCTGCTTATCGGGGTAATCGGCATCAGCACTTCATTCATTGCCGAGAGCGAATACCGGGCAGCAGCAACCGATGCCCATGTCGATACTGTGGTACACATACTCGGCGCCACCAGTAACGCAGCACTCTCGGAAATGGAGACCAGTGCAGCTCACCTGGCCAGTGCCGCCGTCAAAACCTTCTCACATCAACCCGGACTCGACAGTTACCTCGCCGAGGCCCCGGCAGGCACGGCAAATCCGGTACTGGCAAAATTGCTGCATGCGCCTCTCGATACCGATCTGCCACAACTCCGTCCGGTTTCCGTACATCTCTACAACAGCAACAAGCAGCTTCTCATGTCTACCGGGGAAGCGTCTGACCTCGACAGCCCGATGCTGATAACGCAGGATGATCCGGAACAGCCTGCACAGGGGTTCTGGCTGGACGGTGACCTGCCCCGCTATTCAATCGTGCGCAGCGTTGGCAATACTGCCGGCAAGGGCTACCTGGAACTGCGTTTCGACCCCGTCCACGCACTACAGTCTGTAGAAAATCTGATTGGCATGCCGCTGCGTATTAATGCCATCAATGGTTCAGCCCTGTACGAGAGCCAGAGCTGGACCGAGCCAACCAAAACCATGCCTGAAGTAACCTACCGGGTACAACCGGATAACGGCCCACCACTGGCGCAGCTGGCGACACTCGACGATCTTTCTGCACTTTACCAGGCCACCTACGAAACGCGTAACGCCAACACTGGCACCTTTATCGGGTTACTCGCTGTCGCATTGCTCGTGGTCATCATGCTGCTTGAACGACTCCTGTTCCGTCCACTCAGCGCCATGCTTGATGACATGCACCGCGTTGCCAGCGGTGATACCAGTGTCCATGTTGATAACCATGCGCTGAAAGAGCTGAAACTCCTTGCGGACGCCTTCAACGCAACCAATCGCAAGGTAGAAAGCATTGTCGAACGTGAACGCCAGGCCTCGGAAGATATCAAGGGCAAGGTGGAACTGATCCAGGAAGTTGTTGCTATGGCGGCCGAGGGAGACCTGACCGGACAGATCATGGTGTACCGGGACCAGGATGTTATTTCCGAGCTGGCCGCCGGTATCCAGCAGATGCTCGACAGCCTTAACTCGCTGGTTGCCCGTATTCAGCAATCAGGGGTACAGGTGACCTCCTCCGCTACCGAAATCGCTGCAACCGCAAAACAGCAGGAAGCCACTGTGACTGAACAGGCGGCGACCACTAGAGAAATCAAGACAACCGTAACAGAAATTACCGCGACCTCGAAAGAGCTGGTCAACACGATGAGCGATGTCACTGAAGTGGCATGGAAGACTTCGGAGAATGCCAACACCGGGCGCGCCTCGCTGCAACGCATGGAATCGACCATGCACCAGATGATGGATGCCACGGAATCGATCGGCTCCAAACTGGCTGTCCTGAGCGAAAAAGCAGGCAACATCAACACGGTGGTTACGACCATTAACCGCGTGGCAGACCAGACCAACCTGCTGTCACTGAATGCTGCTATCGAAGCCGAGAAGGCGGGAGAATACGGCGTGGGCTTTGCTGTCGTCGCCACTGAAATTCGTCGCCTGGCAGACCAGACGGCCGTTGCCACCTGGGATATCGAGCAAATGGTGAAGGAAATGCAGTCCGCCGTTTCGGCCGGTGTGATGGGTATGGAGAAGTTCTCCGAAGAAGTGCGTCACGGCGTTGATGATGTCCGTCAGGTCGGCTCACAACTGGCCAGCATTATCGAACAGGTTGAGACACTGATACCACGTTTTGAAGAAGTTAATGAAGGCATGATTTCTCAATCAAAGGGTGGCAACCAGATCCGCGATTCCATCATTCAGCTGAGTGAGTCCGCACAGCAGACCGCTGATTCACTGCGGCAGTCCAACGGCGCCATCATGCAGCTTAACGAAGCGGCCCAGCGTCTCCAGGAAGGGGCGTGCCATTTCCGGGTAAGTTCCTGAGGCCGCGCCGATGCTGATGCTGTTATTTAAGCTGGGTAACAGCCGCTATGCGATACCGGCCCGCGAGGTAATAGAAGTCGCCGCGATGGTCAACCTGGACATCCTGCCCAAAGCACCGAACTACATCGCCGGCCTGTTCAATTACCGGGGGCAGCATGTACCGGTGCTGGATCTGTGCAGACTGATAAACAATCAGCCTTGCAGCAATCTTATTACATCACGCATGATTCTGGTCGAGTTCCCGCTGGCAACAGGTGGCACACGCACACTGGGCCTGCTGGCGGAACGCGTGACAGAAACCTTGCAACTTGATGACCGGGATTTTACCGATACCGGCATCAGCATCCCTGACGCCCCCTTTATCGGGCGGGCCAAACACACCGAACAGGGACTGGTTCAGCAACTGTCGGTTACTGAACTGCTGCCAGCCGATGTACAAGCACAGCTGTACCCGGCCGAGGCGGGCTGACATGTCCCTCAGCACAATTGAGCAGCTCTTGAAGAACAGGATGGGGCTACACAGCTCAACGGTTGGTTTGAGCACTATCCAGCATGCCGTGGAACAGCGCATGCGCGAGTGTGGCATGACGGAAATCACGGACTATACGCAGGTGCTGTCACACTCCGATACCGAGCTGGCGGCACTGATCGATACTGTCATCATTCCGGAAACCTGGTTCTTCCGGGATATCAATCCGTTCGATGCATTCAATCAGTGGTTGCAGGAGGAATGGCTGCCAAAACATGGCGGCAAAACACTGCGCATACTCAGTGTGCCATGCTCAAGTGGTGAAGAAGCCTACACGCTTGCCATGTGTCTGTCAGACGCCGGTATATCTTCTCGCCACGCGACTATAGATGCTATCGATATCAGCCAGACCAATATCAACAAGGCACTGGAAGGCGAATATGGCAGAAATTCGTTTCGGGGTGACCAGCTCGAATACAGGGAAAAACATTTTCAGGCCTGTGACGGGCGCTATAGAATCAATAGCAATAACCGTGAATATGTCAACTTTGAGCAGGCCAACCTGCTTGAAAGCCGATTCGCTCAAAACCGCGCCCCCTACAACGTTATTTTTTGCCGCAACCTGTTGATCTATTTTGACCGGGCGACACAGGATGCCGCCATTGACTGCCTGCAAGCACTGCTGACCGACGATGGCCTGCTTTTTCTTGGTCACTCGGAAACAGCACTGTTACTCCACCGGGACTTTACCCCGCTTCACAATCAGCGCTGTTTTGGTTTTTATCGCAGCAGGCTGCCTGATCAGGATATTGAAAAGCCACAGACTGGCCCCAAAGACCCGCAGGTACGACGACGCTACACCGAGCCAACTGAAACGCCGGCGCCATTGCCATTTTCCGATATCACCTCAAACCAGGTTAAACCACCGACTGACGAGCACCGTGGAAAACACGATGACCTGTTACGACAAGCCTTCCAGCTTGCTGATGAGGGACATCTTGGAGAAGCTGCAGAACACTGTGAAAGCCTGCTGGCAAAGCAGGCACAACAGGCAGATGCCTATTACCTGCTCGGACTGATTCGTGAATCGACAGGTAACCTGTCCGAGGCCGAGCAATTGCTGCGCAAGGCTGTCTACCTGGACCCCGTTCACCATGAAGCACTGGTCCATCTTGGCATCGTATGTAAACAGCGTGGGGACATCACGAATGCAAATCGCTTTCGCGAACGCGCTGAACGTACCGCGTCGCGACAGACAACGGGAGTCACCAGGTGAGCAAACAGGAGCATCCCGATAAACAGCAACTGGACGACTGCTGGAATCGTATCGGTGTCTGGAGCAAGGGCCAGACGAGCTGTCCGGAACTCAAACAGGTTATGCATTGCCGAAATTGCGCCCGTTATTCTGCCGCCGGTCGCCAGGTTCTGGACCGGCCTGCCTCTGAAGACTATCGACGCGAATGGACAGAACGTTTTGCCGAACCGCGTTCGAAAGAAACTCATGAGGCAAATTCAACACTGCTGTTTCGTCTGGGTGATGAATGGCTGGCCCTGCAAAGTAACTGTATCGATGAGATAACCCCTCTGCGCTCTATCCACAGCCTGCCACACACTGAAGGCACCTTCATCAAGGGGCTGGTCAATATTCGCGGCGAACTAAGACTGTGTGTCGCCCTCGGCGTCGTGCTGCAACTGGAAAAAGCACGTGAGGACTATGTCAACGACCGGGAAATTCATGAGCGCATGATCTCCGTCACATGGAATGAACAGAGTTTCGTTTTTCCAGCCACCGAAGTACACGGTATTTATCATTACAGTGATGAAGCCGTGGAAGCACTACCGGCCACTGTATCCAGATCGAAGTCCAGTTTCACAACCGGCATCCTGAAATGGCGTAAACGCCACGTCGGGGTGCTGGATACCGGACTGCTTTTCTACGCACTGTCAAAGGGACTGCAATGAACGAAGATCTCGGCAACTTTTCCATGCTTGAGCTGTTCCGCCTGGAGGTCGATAACCAGGCGGCCATCCTCAACGATGGCCTGCTGTCACTGGAACAACAGTCCGATCCTGCCAGGCAACTGGAAGCACTGATGCGCGCCTCACACTCCGTCAAGGGTGCTGCCCGTATGGTCGATATCGATACCGGCGTCAAGCTTGCGCATGCCATGGAGGACTGTTTCGTTGCCGCCCAGAAAGGTGACCTGGTATTACAGTCCCACCAGATTGACCTGCTACTGGAAGGCGTCGATCTTTTGATCGCTATATCCAAAGGCGAGACAGAAATCGAGCAACTGGCCCTGATTACTGAAAGTATTGCGCACATTGAAACACTGGAAGCACCCGCAGGTGATGCCGTGGTTGAACCGGAACCTGCCACCATTGAATCAGCTCCCTGCGAGAACAATGACACACCACCCCAGGGTGACAAACCGGAAGCTGTTGAGGCAGCAGACACGCCTGATGCCACACGACAATCCGGACCGCCCGCTAACCCACCGGATACCAGCAGTGACTCTGTCCGTGTTTCCGCAGAAAGCCTGAACCGGTTGGTCGGACTGTCGGGTGAAGTACAGGTGGAATCGCGCTGGTTGCATCCCTTTGCTGATTCATTGCAACAAATCAAGCACCGCCAGGCAGAACTGATCAGCCTGCTGGACCACCTTAATGACAGCCTGCTGGCCAGCAAGGGTGATGAATACAGCAGGACACTGGCTGGTGAAATCCATACCAAGGCAAACCGCTGTCGGCACCTGCTCTCCGACCGGTTGGTGGAGCTGGATGAATTTGACCGTCGCTTGCATGGACTGGGCAACCGCCTGCACAGTGAAGTCATTGCCAGCCGTATGCGTCCTTTCTCTGATGTCACCCGGGGCTACCCACGACTGGTGCGCGACATGGCACGCCAGCTTGGCAAGCAGGTTGAATTGAAGATCGAAGGCCTTAACACCCAGGTTGATCGCGATATTCTTGAGTGCATCGATGCACCGCTCAATCACCTGATCCGCAATGCTCTCGATCACGGTATTGAAACCCCGGAACAACGCCGCGCCGCCGGAAAACCGGAACAGGCAACGCTAACACTGACCGCGACACACAATGCCGGCATGCTTTCCATCCAGGTACAGGACGATGGCTGTGGCATCAATATCGAGGCGCTGAGGAAGAAAATTGTCACCCGTGGCATGGTGACGGAAGCCATGGCAAAGGAGCTGTCCGAGGTGGAACTGCTGGAGTTCCTGTTTTTACCCGGCTTCTCCACACGGGAACAAGTCACCGAAATATCCGGTCGTGGTGTCGGTCTTGACGTTGTTCACAGTACCGTACAACGTATGCGTGGCGTCGCCCGGGCTACAACAGAACCCGGCAAGGGAACCCGCTTCCATCTGCAACTGCCCATCACACTTTCCATTGTTCGCATACTGCTGGTGGAAATCTGTGGCGAACCCTACGCCATCCCGCTCGCACGTATCGACCGGACACTCAAGCTCGATACCAGCCGGATTGAATCACTGGAAAGCAGACAATACTTTACCATTGACAACCAGCATGTCGGCATCGTGTTTGCCAACCAGGTGTTCGGCTGTAATAGCACATCGGTAGCTGGTGGTGAACTTTCCGTTGTCGTACTGGGTGAGCGCCTTAACCGCTCGGGACTGATCGTTGACAAGTTTATGGGTGAGCGCAGCCTGGTTGTCCATACCCTGGATCCCCGACTCGGGAAGGTGCAAGACATCAGTGCTGCAAGCGTCCTGGAAAACGGTAACCCCTGCCTCATTATTGATGTTGATGACATGCTCCGCTCTATTGATATCCTCATCGCCGGCGGCCGACTCAATCGCATCAAAGATGATGAAAAAACCGCTACACATGCCGGTAAACGCGTACTGGTCGTTGATGACTCAATCACTGTCCGCGAGGTTGAACGCAATATGCTTGCTACCCGGGGCTACCAGGTTGATGTTGCTGTCGACGGCATGGATGGCTGGAATGCCGTGCGTATGAATGACTATGACCTGGTCATCAGTGACGTTGATATGCCGCGTATGAACGGCTTCGAATTCGTTCGGCTCATCAAGCAGGATGACAGATTACACGAGACTCCCGTGATGATTGTTTCCTACAAGGATCGCGAGGAGGACAGACAACGGGGACTTGAAGCTGGTGCAGACTACTACCTGACCAAGGGAAGTTTCCATGATGAAACCCTGATCAATGCTGTCGTAGATCTTATTGGTACAGCGGAGTAAGTGAATAAAATGATCAGGATAGGCATTGTAAACGACTCCATGCTGGCGGTAGAAAGCCTTCGCCGTGTCGTCACCAGTGTCCCGAAATACCAGTTACTCTGGATTGCCCGTGATGGTGAAGATGCCGTTACCCGTTGCGACCAGCACTGCCCCGATATCATTCTCATGGACCTGATTATGCCGAAGATGGACGGCATTGAGGCCACAAGAATCATCAGCGCCAACCACGACTGCGCCATTCTTGTCGTCACAGCGACTGTGGATGGCTATGCCGGACGTGTTTTCGAGGCCATGGGTGCAGGCGCTCTTGATGCTGTCAATACACCGGTACTGGGTGCATCCGGTGATGCCGAAGGCGCCGATTCCCTGATTCGAAAAATCAAAACCATCGCTTTGCTGATGGCTGACAAGCCAGTGCGCAATGATACGATCGGAAAGGGAAGGCTGGAAAGCTATGAGTTAGAAACGCCGGAAGTACCCTTGATTGCAATCGGCGCGTCCACTGGTGGACCGGCTGCGCTTCGCCAGATCCTGCAGACCGCCCCACCGGATTCAGGTGTTGCCATCGCGATTATCCAGCATGTCGATGAGCAGTTTTCCTCCAGTTTCATTAGCTGGCTCGACGACTATTCACCATTGCCAGTGCGTGCCGCCCTCCCCGGTGATCGATTCCGTGCCAATGAAGTTCTGGTGTGCGGACGCGAAGACCACCTGATTATGACGCGCACAGGAAGTCTCGATTACACACCACACCCGATTGAACAGGTTTACCGGCCATCGGTTGATGTGTTCTTCGAGAGCCTGGCAAAATACTATAAAACTCAATCGCTTGCAATCCTTCTCACCGGTATGGGGAGAGACGGTGCAAAGGGGCTGAAAATGCTCCGCGAAAAGGGTTGGCACACCCTGGCTCAAGATCAGGCCAGCAGTGCCGTTTACGGTATGCCAAAAGCCGCAAAAGAACTTGATGCGGTGACAGAAGTATTAACGCTGGGGGACATTGGGCCAAGAATGGTCCAGTGGGCGGAAGGTGGCCTGGGCCACGAGGCCTCATCCGGAGGCCGGGGAAAACGGAAACCGGAATGAATATGGATAACCAAGAACCAGAATCAGATAGCCATAATGACAATGCCCGCTGGGCTGTGGTGTTACTCGTCGATGACCAGCCGATGGTCGCCGAGGGTATACGGCGCATGATCGCGGATGAACCTGATATCGAGTTTCATTACTGTTCCGATCCCAGGAAAGCATTGCAGGAAGCGACTACCGTAAAAGCCACCGTCATACTGCAGGACCTGGTGATGCCCGATGTTGATGGCATGACACTGGTGCGTTTCTACCGCAACAATCCTGCCACGCGAAATATTCCGGTCATCGTACTGTCCAGCAAGGATGATCCTCATATCAAGAGTGATGCCTTTAACCAGGGCGCTACCGATTATCTGGTCAAGTTGCCGGAAAAAGTTGAGCTACTGGCGCGTATACGTGCCCACGCCAAAAGTTACCTTGCCCAGAAAGAACGTGATCAGGCATTTAAATCCCTGAGTAAAATGCAGGAACAACTGGAAATCATGAATAAGGAACTGGCGCGCAGCAACCAGGAGCTGCAACGCCTGTCATCACTCGATGGACTAACAGGTGTCGCCAATCGCCGCCAGTTCGACGAAACACTGGCGCAGGAATGTCAGCGTGCATACCGCACCAATATGCCGTTGTCGCTGATTTTTGCTGATATCGACTTTTTCAAGCGCTACAACGATCATTATGGCCACCAGGCTGGCGATGACACATTGAAGAAAGTTGCCAATGCACTGGCAAGGACCGTACATCGACCGGCCGACCTGGTCAGCCGCTACGGTGGTGAAGAATTCGTCATGGTGCTACCCGACACCACGCTCGATGGTGCTATCGCAGTGGCGGACAAAGTGCTCAATAGTGTCAGGGCACTTAATATCCCGCACGAAAATACTGAGGACAACGACAGGGTCACCCTCAGCATCGGCGTTGCCACGCTAAATCCCGGGGACAGGAACAAGCCCAAAATGCTGGTCGAAGCGGCCGACAAGGCACTTTACCACGCCAAGGCAACCGGTCGCGACCGCGTGGAAGTCGCAAACCCCGCACAAGGCAAAGAAAAAGAACTCGCATCTGTCTGACCGGTTAGAAACACCCCCCACAATCCGTGTATTATAAGCGACTGTTGAACCAGGAGCCCGTCATGACGTTTGTAGTAGGCGAAAACTGTATCAAGTGTAAATACACGGATTGCGTCGAGGTCTGTCCGGTGGACTGCTTCCACGAAGGTCCGAACTTCCTGGTCATCGACCCGGAAGAATGTATCGATTGCACCCTGTGTGAACCGGAATGCCCGGCCGAGGCCATTTTCCCGGAAGACGACCTGCCCGAAGACCAGGATGCCTTCCTGGCGCTGAACGATGAACTCGCACAGAAATGGCCCGTCATCACCCAGCAGAAAGATCCCCCGCCTGATGCCGATGAATGGCTGGGCAAGGAAGATAAACTCAAACTGCTGGAACGTTGACTGCCTGCCAACTTGTTCCATTTTCTGAAGACCCGCTCGCTGTCACGGCGAAGCTGGTACTCGAGCACTACCGCAAAAACCTGCCTGATCTGAGCGATTGCCAGATCCTGCTGCCCGATACCCAGTGTGCACCGGCACTGCGAACGGCCTTGCTCAAGCAGGCCGAAGCGCTGGGATATAGCGCCTTGCTCGGACCACATATCGGCACACTGGAAAGCTGGCTGGCAGAAAATGTTCCACCCTGCAGGACAGTCCTCGACCGGCCTTCACGTGAACTGATACTCGCCGAGGCACTGCGTGCCGGCAAAGCCCTTTACGCCGACACGGATCCCTGGCTACTGGCCGACGAGCTGCTCACCCTGTTCGATGAAATGACCCGCGCGGAACAGACGCCGGATGACTTCGAGGCTTTTGAAGCAAAGTTGCGCCAGGCCTATGGGTTACGCCGGCCCGATCCCGTGTTGCAGCGTGAAGCCTGGATGCTGCACACCCTGTGGCGAGCCTGGCGGGAACAACTCGATGCTGACAAGTTAACCGACCCGGCCAGCGCACACCGTCAACAACTCGAAGACAGTAGCGCCTGCCCCGATGACCAAATTCTGTGGCTAACCGGCTTTACCCGCTTCAGTGTGACGGAAACCCGCTGGCTGGATGAACGCCTGCAACAAGGCAATGCACGCCTGATCCTGCACGGCAGCACTCGTGGCGAAGGCTATCATCCACATGCTCCTCTCAATGACCTGCTGTCACCGCTGGGACTGGAACCACAACCTGAACAGGAATCGGTATATAGCGGAAATGCCTTCATCGATGCCCTGTTCGGCGATACCACACTGCATCTCACAGAACGTGCCCGACAGTTCACCGACAGTGGTCACAACGACCCCTTTGCCGACCGGCTGCACACCTTCCGTGCCGATAACCCTGAACAGGAGGCGCAGGCCGTGGCCCTGCAAGTCCGCCGCTGGCTACTGGACAAACCGGACGCCCCCATCGCCATCATCACCGGGGATCGACGGCTGGCTCGCCGTGTACGTGCCCTGCTGGAAAACTCACAGATACCGCTGGACGACGCCGGTGGCTGGGCGTTGTCCACCACCAGCGCCGCTGCACTACTGGAACGCTGGCTGGAGACCATCGAGGAGGACTTCGCCTGTGCGCCATTGCTGGATGTTCTCAAGTCCCCCTTTCTGTATAGCGAAGGACACGACGAACATCTGCGGCAAGTGCGACGACTGGAGCAGGACATCATCCTGCACGAAAACATCGCCCGTGGTCTGGACCGCTACCGCTACCACCTCGACCGTCGTAGCGCCCGTCTGCCGGCCTGGGGTGAAGTTTCAAAGCAGGCACTGCATAGCTTGCTGAATCAACTCGACCAGGCAGCCAGTCCCTTGCTGTCCATCATTGAAACCCCTCATCCTGTCGGTGACTTTCTCGATGCCCTGAATGCCAGTCTCGATGAACTGGGCGCCCGCCAGGCACTGCAATCCGATGCGGCCGGACAATGCGTGCTAACGCTGCTCGATGAATTACACTGTGCCAGTCGACACAGCACAGTGACACTTGGCTGGCGCGAGTTCCGTGACTGGTTGGGCCGCAATCTGGAACGCGCTAACTTCCATCCACCGGACAGCGGCAGTCCTGTGCGACTACTGACACTGGAACAAAGCCAGCTACAACGCTTCGCTGCCATTGTGCTTGCCGGCTGCAGCCATGACCAGTTGCCCGGCAAACCCGGCGCACAGACCTTTTTCAACCAGCGCGTACGAAGTGAACTCGGTCTGTCCACCTGGTCACAAACACTCGCGGAACGACTGCATCACTTTTGCCGCGCCCTGCTCAGTGCCGACCAGGTCTTGCTGACCCATCATCGTGAGCAGGACGGTGAAAGGGTCGCAGCGAGTCCCTGGCTGGAACTGCTGGAAGTGTTCTATCGCAACGCCTTTGGAAAATCGCTGGCTGACACATCGCTGGGGACACTGTTAAAACATCCACAGACGCGCCCGGCGACACCGGATGACAGGCCGCTGCCGGCAATAACCACCCGCCCTGCCCCTCAAACACGTCCGGCACTGGTTCCCACACACTGGTCAGCTTCCACCCACCAACGGCTGATCGACTGCCCCTACCGGTTTTTTGCTGCCGATACCCTGCATCTGAAACCCCCGGAAGAAATTACCGAAGCACTCAGCAAGGCTGACTACGGTTCACTGGTACACCACATCATCCAGGCCTTCAACAGCGATGTGAACGGTCTTCCCGGACCCTGGCAAGGCACACTGGACAACACCCGGCGTGATGCGGCACAGGAACTGCTCAGACACATCAGCCTCAATGTCTTCACCGAAGCCATGACGGAAAACTTTGAGGCACGCAGCTGGTACAAACAATGGAGTGCCGTGCTGACAAAATATCTTGACTGGGAGATCGCCCGGCGAGCGGCCTGGCCCGAACGTGAGGCCGAGATCAAAGTCGAACAGATGTTATCTGACACACTGTGCATCGGTGGACGGATTGATCGACTTGACCGTAATCGCGAAAGCACTGCATTACTGGATTACAAAACCGGCAGACCTCCCTCCACACAGCAGGTTCATGAAGGTGAAGCGGTGCAACTGCCCAGTTATGCACTGGCGGTCGCGGATGTCACCCGGCTTGATTATCTGAAAATTGAAAAGGACGCCGTAAAACCTGCAACCTGCGCCGACAATGAAGTACTCGAAACCCTGTTACCCGCTCTTCGGGAACGACTGCTGACACTCGACACCGGCCTGCAACAACAAGCACC
>VAPL011279288.1_pt1 | contig 14334 bp, 11 predicted proteins | sample 3395061 | NCBI WGS metagenome assembly VAPL01 (sample SAMN08290444, study PRJNA428436) | hydrothermal vent metagenome | isolation source: Deep-sea hydrothermal vent chimney 2 | place: Pacific Ocean: Juan De Fuca Ridge | depth 2182 m m | reverse complement strand
GCGGGAATAGCTCAGTTGGCTAGAGCGTCAGCCTTCCAAGCTGAGGGTCGCCGGTTCGAGTCCGGTTTCCCGCTCCATTTAAACTGGGAGCTGTTTTGTAAATTTTTGCATATATTTAAATTGTATATGTATATATCTGTTTTACAATCTGCTTTTTTGTTTAAATCACTTGATAGTTTTGTTGATGAAATGAGTATATGATGAGTTTTGCTCATATGGCTCAGAGGTAGAGCACTTCCTTGGTAAGGAAGAGGTCGAGGGTTCAATTCCCTCTATGAGCTCCAGGTATAAAAGTTAAAAAAGTTTTGGCCAAAACTTTTAACAATTTAGTTAAAAATTTAAAATTTAAAGACGGAGGATACAATGGCAAAAGAGAAATTCGAAAGAAATAAGCCACACGTAAATATAGGTACTATCGGTCATGTCGATCATGGTAAAACAACATTGACAGCTGCAATTTCAGCAGTTTTAGCAACAAAGGGTCTTGCAGAGCTAAAAGATTATGATAATATCGATAATGCTCCTGAAGAGAAAGAGAGAGGTATTACTATTGCTACTTCTCATATTGAGTACGAGACAGAAGCTAGACACTATGCTCATGTTGATTGTCCGGGACATGCTGATTATGTTAAAAACATGATTACAGGTGCTGCACAAATGGATGGAGCTATCTTAGTTGTAAGTGCGGCTGATGGTCCTATGCCTCAAACTAGAGAGCATATTCTTCTTTCTCGCCAAGTAGGTGTTCCTTATATCGTTGTATTTATGAATAAACAAGATATGGTTGATGATGAAGAGTTGATGGAATTGGTTGAGATGGAAATCAGAGAGCTTCTTGACGAGTATGAATTCCCAGGTGATGATACACCAATTATTGCAGGTTCTGCTCTTAAAGCTTTAGAAGAAGCAAAAGGTGGAAGTATCGGTGAATGGGGAGAGAAGATTATGGCTCTTATGGATGCTGTTGATAGTTATATCCCAACTCCAACAAGAGAGACAGAAAAAGATTTCTTGATGCCTGTTGAAGATGTTTTTTCAATTTCAGGTCGTGGTACTGTTGCAACTGGTAGAATCGAAAGAGGTACTGTTAAAGTTGGTGAAACAATTGAAATTGTCGGAATTAAAGATACACAAACAACTACTGTTACTGGTGTTGAGATGTTTAGAAAAGAGATGGATCAAGGTGAAGCTGGGGATAACTGCGGAATTTTACTTCGTGGTACTAAAAAAGAGGATATTGAAAGAGGCATGGTACTTTGTAAACCAGGCTCAATCACTCCTCATACAAAATTTACAGCTGAGATCTATGTACTAAGCAAAGAAGAGGGTGGACGACATACTCCTTTCTTTAATAACTATAGACCACAGTTTTATGTAAGAACAACAGATGTTACAGGTTCAATTACACTTCCAGAAGGTACTGAGATGGTAATGCCAGGGGACAATGTTAAAATTACAGTTGAGCTTATCGCTCCAATTGCAATGGAAGATGGTACTAGATTTGCAATCCGTGAGGGTGGTAGAACTGTTGGTGCCGGAGTTGTTGCGTCAATTCAAGCATAAGTTATAAAAAGCTCAAGGGGTTTTACCTTTGAGTAATTTTCAAGGATTATATTATGAGAATTAAGATCGGTTTAAAGTGTACGGAAAGTGGTGATATAAACTACACAACTACTAAAAACACAAAAACACAAACTGAAAAAGTTGAGTTAATGAAGTATAACAGAAGACTCAAAAAAAGAACACTTCATAAAGAAGTAAAGTTAAAATCATAGTTTAACTATGATTTTTCAAGGGCAATAGCTCCAATGGTAGAGCGCCGGATTCCAAATCCGATGGCTGGGGGTTCGAGTCCCTCTTGCCCTGCCACAAAAATTAGGAAGATAGATGCAAAAAATATTAGATTATATTGGACACTCAAGAGCGGAACTAACTAAAGTTATATTTCCAACTAAAGAGCAGATAAGAAATGCTTTTGTATCTGTTTTTATAGTTGTGACAGTAGTTTCACTGTTTTTAGCGCTTATTGATGCGATTATGTCTTTTTCATTATCGTCTGTATTGTAGGGGAAGATTATGGATCATAAATGGTATGCAATCCAAACTCATGGTGGAAGCGAAATGAGTGTCAAGAGAGCGATAAAGATGATTTTCGATCAGATGGGTATTCCAGAAAAGCTTGGTGATATTTTGGTACCTACAGAAGATGTGATAGAAGTAAAAAAAGGTGAAAAAAAGATAACCGAGCGAAGTTTGTATCCTGGTTATGTTTTTGCAAATATAGATTTGGATATGGGTGCATGGCATAAAATTCAATCTTTGCCAAAAGTTGGTAGATTTATCGGTGAATCAAAAAAACCTACACCTTTGAGCGAAAAAGATATAAATCTTATCATAGAAAAAGCAGAGAAAAAATCACCGCCTAAACCAAAAATTTCATTTGAAGTTAATGAAAGTGTTCGTGTTACTGAAGGGCCTTTTACTAACTTTACAGGTGTAGTGGAAGAGTATGATATGGTGCATGGAACTCTAAAATTAAATGTTTCGATCTTTGGAAGAAGCACACCGGTTGAGATACTTTATACACAAGTAGAAAAGATTATATAAAATAAATTAAATACAAAGAGGAAAAAATATGGCAAAAAAAGTTACGGGACAAATAAAACTTCAGATCCCTGCCGGTCAAGCAAATCCATCACCTCCTGTTGGACCTGCTCTTGGTCAACAGGGTGTTAATATTATGGAATTTTGTAAAGCTTTTAATGAAAAAACAAAACCTATGATGGGATATAATATTCCTGTTGTAATTACAGTATATGCAGATAGAAGTTTTACTTTTATTACAAAACAACCTCCTGCAAGTGATTTACTTTTAAAAGCGGCTGGGCTTAAAAAAGGTACGGATAATCCACTTAAAAACAAAGTTGGGAAGCTAACAAGAGCACAACTTATGGAAGTTGTTGAGAAAAAAATTGTGGATTTAAATACAAATGATCCCCAGATGGCCGCTAAAATTATAGCAGGTTCAGCTAGAAGTATGGGTATAGATATAGTAGACTAATAAAAAACCTGCACCACAGGGTAAAATGTGGAAGCAAAATGCGGAGAGATAAATGTCAAGAAAAGTATCAAAAAGATATAAAGATTTAGTAGAAAAACTAGAAGAGAATAAAGTGTATAGTTCACAAGAAGCGATTGAGACCGTAAAAGATCTCTCATCAGCTAAGTTTGATGAAACAGTTGAGATATCTATGAAACTCAATGTTGATCCAAAACATGCTGATCAGATGATAAGAGGCTCAGTAATTCTTCCAGCAGGTACTGGTAAAACAGTCAGAGTTGCTGTGATTGGTAAAGATGCTAAAGTTGATGAAGCAAAAAAAGCAGGTGCTGATATAGCAGGTGGAACTGAAATTATTGATGATATAGCAGCTGGTAAAATTGATTTTGATGTACTTATAGCAACACCTGATATGATGGGTATGGTTGGTAAAGTTGGTAGAACTTTAGGACCAAAAGGTCTTATGCCAAACCCAAAAACAGGAACTGTTACTATGGATGTTGCAACGGCAGTTAAAAATGCAAAAGGTGGACAGGTTAACTTTAGAGTTGATAAACATGGAAATATTCACGCAGGTATTGGAAAAGTCAGTTTTACAAAAGAGCAAATCAGCGAAAATTTTGAAACTTTTGTAGGAGCGATTAATAAACAAAAACCAGCTGCTGCAAAAGGTAGATATATCAAAACTGCATCGCTTTCACTTACAATGAGTCCTGCTCTAAGTGTTGATGTTATGGAATTGCTTGATATAAAGTAGTTTATCTTTAATCTAAGAAAATAGGGGCTTATGCTTAAACAGAACAAGTTTTTTACTTGTTTTATCCATAGCTTTTGGATGCCCTATCGATTATGGTTAGGAAGGAGGAAAAATGACTAGAGAGAGAAAAGAACAAATAGTTGCTGATTTAACCCAAGAGTTTAAAAGCGCACAAGCTGTTATTGTCTGTGATTATAGAGGGATGAAGGTTAGTGAGCTAGAAGTTGTTAGAGATTTTGCTAGAGAGTCTGGAACAAAAGTTCGTGTAATTAAAAATACTCTTAGTAAGTTGGCAATGAAAAATGCTGATTTAGAAGAGATTGAAATTGTTGATACAAATATTCTTGTTTGGGGCGAAGATCAGATATCTGCGTGTAAAGTGGCAGATAAAGCAGCTGATGATTTCGAAGAGAAGTTTGTTATAAAAACCGGATTTGTAGAAGGAAAAATAGCTGATTTAGATATGATCAATGCATTGGCTAAATTACCTACTCGTGATGAGCTTATCGGTATGCTTCTTTCAGTTTGGACAGCACCGGCTAGAAATATGGTTACAGGACTTGACAATCTTAAAGTTAAGCTTGAAGAATCAGCATAATAATTAAAAAATGAATATATTAAGAAGGAAATAAAATGGCAACAACAAAAGAAGATGTTTTAGAGTTTATATCTAACATGTCAGTATTAGAACTTTCAGAATTAGTGAAAGAGTTTGAAGAAAAATTTGGTGTATCAGCTCAACCTACAGTTGTAGCTGGTGGCGCAGTAGCAGGAGCTGTAGAAGAGGAAAAAACAGAGTTTGATGTTATCCTCAAAGAGGCAGGTGCTAAGAAAATCAATGCTATTAAAGCTGTTCGTTCACTTACTGGTCTTGGTCTTAAAGAGGCTAAAGAAGCAGTTGAGAGTGCTCCTACAACTCTTAAAGAGGGTATCTCTAAAGATGACGCTGAGGAAGCGAAAAAAGTTCTTGAAGAAGCTGGTGCTTCTGTTGAGATTAAGTAATCTTATCCATAAAAAAGAGGAATTCCCTCTTTTTTATCTCTGTCATGAATAATCTAATTATATGCAATATATTTTATGAACTAAGCTTTATATAAAATATATTGGATAAAATAGTTATATTCTTCCAAATTTGCAAATTTTAAATTCTTCTAAGAGGTAGACCCATGTTAAATAGTTTAAGGTCAGGAAACCGGCTGAGAGTGGATTTTGCCAAAAATCCAAAACACATCGAGATTCCAAATTTATTACAGTTACAACAAAAAAGTTATGAACTTTTTCTAAATGTTGGAGGTAATGCGAAAAATAGTGGTATAGAAAAAGTATTTACCTCTATATTTCCAATTCACGATGCACAAAACAGGCTTTCGTTAGAGTATGTTGAGAGCGAAATAGGAAAACCAAAATACACAATTCGTGAGTGTATGGAGAGAGGACTTACCTACTCTGTGCACCTAAAGATGAAAATCCGTCTAATTTTACATGAGAGAAATGAAAAAACCGGAGAAAAGGTTGGTGTCAAAGATATCAAAGAGCAATTTTTATATATAAGAGATATTCCTCTTATGACAGATCGTACCTCTTTTATTATCAATGGCGTTGAGAGAGTTGTTGTAAATCAACTCCATCGTAGTCCTGGTGTTATCTTTAAAGAGGCGGAGAGTGCTACGGTTTCAAATAAATTATTATATACAGCACAAATTATTCCTGATCGTGGAAGTTGGCTCTATTTTGAGTATGACTCAAAAGATACACTTTTTGTCCGTATAAATAAAAGAAGAAAAGTACCTGTTACAATTTTGTTTCGAGCTCTTGGCTATAGCAAGCAAGATATTTTAAAACTCTTTTACCCTATACAAAAGATTAAAATTAAAACAGGCAAGTTTCTAGTTGAGTTTAACGAAGATGATTTTGCAGGTAAAATTGAATTTGATCTAAGAGATGAAAAAGGAAATTTGCTTGTCGGAGCCGGTAAAAGATTGACTGCTAAAAAAGTTGCCAAGTTAAAAGAAGAGGGTATAAAATGGATTGAGTATCCAGTTGATGTACTTATGAGTAGATTTTTAGCCTCTCCAATTATTGACAATGAGAGTGGTGAAGTTATTTTTGAAACTTTAACTCAACTTGATGAGACAAAGTTAACAAAATTAATTGAAATTGGTGAGAAAGAGATAGAAATTGCCAATGATTTGGCAATGGGTGTTGATGACTCAATAATAAACTCTTTTATTGCTGATGTTGAGACTATGAAACTTCTAAAACAGAGTGAAGAGATAGAAGATGAAAATGATCTCTCTGCCATCAGAATTTACAAAGTTATGAGACCTGGTGAGCCTGTAACCAAAGAGGCTGCGATTGCTTTTATAAATGATCTTTTCTTTAATCCTGAGCGATATGATTTGACTAAAGTTGGTCGAATGAAGATGAATCATAAACTTGATATCAAAGTACCGGCTTATGTGACTGTTATGACAAGTGAAGATATCATAAATACTGTAAAATATCTCATAAAAGTTAAAAATGGTCAAGGTCATATAGATGATAGAGATCATTTGGGTAACAGAAGAATTAGAGCTATTGGAGAGCTTTTATCAGGTGAGCTTCACTCAGGGCTTGTAAAGATGCAAAAGTCTATTCGTGATAAGTTTACAACTCTTAGTGGTAGTATTGAAGAGCTTATGCCTCATGATTTGGTAAACTCTAAAATGATTACAAATACAATTTTAGAATTTTTTACAAGTGGACAACTTTCACAATTTATGGATCAGACAAACCCTCTTAGTGAAGTTACGCATAAAAGAAGACTTTCAGCACTTGGTGAAGGTGGTCTTGTGAAAGAGAGAGCAGGGTTTGAGGTAAGAGATGTTCATCCTACTCACTATGGTAGAATTTGTCCTGTTGAGACTCCAGAGGGTCAAAATATCGGTCTTATCAATACACTCTCAACATATGCTAAAGTAAATGATTTAGGTTTTGTTGAATCTCCATATAGAAAAGTTATTGATGGAAGAGTGACTGATGAAGTCGTCTATCTTACCGCCACCCAAGAAGAGGGAAAAATTATGGCACCAGCCTCTGCTAAGCTCGATAAGGATGGTAACATAATAGAAAATTTGATTGAGATTAGGGTTGATGGTGAAATTAAACTAGAAGAGAAGTCAAAAGTTGACTATTATGATCTCTCTTCAGCTATGGTTATGGGTGTAGCGGCTTCTATGATTCCATTTTTAGAGCATGATGATGCAAATAGGGCTTTGATGGGTTCAAATATGCAACGCCAAGCTGTTCCTCTTGTCTGGAGTGATGCTCCATTTGTTGGAACAGGCATGGAGAGTATAGTAGCTCGTGATGCTTGGGAAGCTATAAAAGCTAAAAGAGCAGGGATTATAGAAAAAGTCGACAATAAGAATATATATGTTTTAGGCGAAGATGAAAACGGTGCATTTATAGATCACTATTGGTTACACAAAAACATGAGAACCAATCAAAATACCTCTTTTATGCAAGTGCCAATAGTTAACAAAGGCGACTATATCGAAAAAGGTCAAGTTATTGCTGATGGTCCAAGTATGGATTGTGGTGAAATTGCAATAGGTAAAAACATCACTGTGGCTTTTATGCCATGGAATGGTTATAACTACGAAGATGCGATTGTTGTTAATGAAAGATTAATTCAAGAAGATACTTTTACTTCTCTTCACATATATGAAAAAGAGATAGAAGCTAGAGAGCTTAAAGACGGTTCAGAAGAGATCACAAAAGATATACCAAATGTAAAAGAAGAGAAACTATTTCACCTTGATGAGAGTGGAATTGTAAAAGTCGGAACATATGTGAAGCCTGGCATGATTTTGGTTGGTAAAGTATCACCAAAAGGTGAAGTAAAGCCAACACCAGAAGAGCGTCTTTTAAGAGCTATATTTGGAGAAAAAGCAGGTCATGTTGTAAATAAATCACTCTATTGTGGACAATCTATGGAGGGTATTATTGTTGATGTTAAAATATTTACAAAAAAGGGATATGAGAAAGACCCAAGAGCACTAGAAGCACATGAAGCTGAAAAAGATGTACTTGATCGTGACCATCACGATAGACTCCTTATGATAGATAGAGAAGAGCTTCTAAAAATAAATTCACTACTTTCTCGCGCAGAGTTGGAAAATGATTGTGAAGTAAATGGAGTTGAGTATAAAAAAGGTGATAAAGTTCCAGTAGAAGTATTTGAGAAGATAAATAGATTTTCTCTTTATAGCATCATTAAACAGTATAGCGAGGAAGTGCAAAAAAGATATTCGGATATAAAAACCTATTTCCAAGAAGAGAAAAAACGACTAAGACTAAATCATGATGAAAAGTTAGCAATTTTAGAAAAAGATGATATTTTGCCAAGTGGTGTTACAAAACTTGTCAAAGTTTATATCGCAACAAAAAGAAAGCTAAAAGTCGGTGATAAAATGGCAGGACGACATGGTAACAAAGGTATTGTTTCAAATATCGTACCAGATATCGATATGCCATATCTTGAAAGTGGTGAAACTGTTGATATAGTTTTAAACCCGCTAGGTGTTCCAAGTCGTATGAATATTGGACAAATTCTTGAAGTTCATTTAGGTCTCATAGGCAAACGACTAGGACAGCAGATAGCCCAAGAGTTTGAGCAAAAGCAGGGAGCTTGGCTTGAAAATCTAAGAGCAAAGATGATTGAAATTGCTGATGTAGCAAAATTTGCAAATGCTAAAGAGTTCATTGGTAAATTGGATGATCAAGCATTTATAAAATATGCAAAAGATTGGAGTAAAGGCGTTCGTTTTGCTAGTCCAATTTTTGAAGGTGTCAATGAAGATGAATTTGCAAAACTGTTTGAGTTAGCTCGTATCGATTCGGATGGTAAGACACGAGTTTACGATGGAAGAACTGGTGGGTTGATGAAAGAGAGAGTAAATGTAGGTGTAATGTATATGTTAAAACTTCACCACCTTGTTGATGAGAAAGTGCACGCAAGAAGTACAGGACCTTATTCGTTAGTTACGCAACAGCCTGTTGGTGGTAAAGCACTATTTGGTGGGCAGAGATTTGGTGAGATGGAAGTGTGGGCGCTTGAAGCATATGGTGCTGCATATACGCTTAAAGAGATGCTTACTATCAAATCAGATGATGTTGAAGGCAGAATGCACGCTTATAAGGCTATCACAAGAGGTGAAAATGTTCCAAGAACAGGAATTCCTGAGACATTTTTTGTATTGACTAACGAGTTAAAAGCTTTAGCACTAGATGTAGAGATATTTAAAGAAGGAGAAGAGCATGAAGAATCTGATTCCGATAGAGATTAATGAAGAAAATCGTCCAAGGGATTTTGAGGCTTTTAAATTAAAGTTAGCAAGTCCTGAAAGAATTCATTCATGGAGTTTTGGTGAAGTTAAAAAACCAGAAACTATTAACTATAGGACACTAAAGCCTGAGCGAGATGGTCTCTTTTGTGCCAAAATCTTTGGTCCGGTTCGTGACTATGAGTGTCTTTGTGGTAAGTATAAAAAGATGCGATACAAAGGTATCAAGTGTGAAAAATGTGGTGTTGAAGTAACAACTAGTAAAGTTAGAAGGTCAAGAATGGGTCATATTGAGCTTGTTTCACCTGTTGCTCATATTTGGTATGTTAACTCACTTCCAAGCCGTATCGGTACACTTTTGGGTGTAAAAATGAAAGATTTAGAGAGAGTACTCTACTACGAAGCATATATCGTTAGAAGTCCAGGCGAAGCCTATTATGATCATGAAAATAGTAAGCCATTGGCAAAATATGATATTTTAAATGAGGAGCAGTATCAGTCGCTTTTACAAAGATTTGATGGTACAGGCTTTGTAGCAGAGATGGGTGGACAAGTGATTCGTGATCTTTTAGAAGATTTTGATCTTATTGAGGCATTAACTTCACTCAAAGATGATATGGAAAACACAAACTCTGAAACTAAGAAAAAAGCACTTGTAAAAAGGTTAAAAGTTGTTGAATCATTTGTAAATAGTGGCAATAGACCAGAGTGGATGATGATAACAATGCTTCCTGTTCTTCCACCTGACCTTCGTCCTCTTGTAGCGCTTGATGGCGGAAAGTTTGCTGTATCAGATGTAAATGATCTCTATAGAAGAGTAATCAACAGAAACTCAAGACTAAAAAGACTTGTAGATCTTGAAGCACCAGAGATAATTATCAGAAATGAGAAAAGAATGCTCCAAGAAGCGGTTGATGCTCTTTTTGATAATGGTCGTCGTGCTAATGCAGTAAAAGGTGCAAACAAAAGACCACTAAAATCTCTAAGTGAAGTTATCAAAGGAAAACAGGGACGATTTAGACAAAATCTACTTGGAAAAAGGGTTGATTTTTCCGGTCGTAGTGTTATTGTTGTTGGACCTGATCTTCAGATGGATCAGTGTGGACTTCCAAAAGGTATGGCGTTAGAGCTTTTCAAGCCACATCTTTTAGCAAAACTAGAAGATAAAGGTTATGCAACAACGATCAAACAAGCAAAAAGAATGATCGAAGAGAAGACAAATGAAGTATGGGAGTGTCTGCAAGAGGTTGTTGATGGTTATCCAATTATGCTTAATCGTGCTCCAACTTTGCATAAACTTTCGATTCAAGCGTTTCATCCAAGATTGATAGAGGGTAAAGCTATCCAGCTTCATCCTCTTGTCTGTTCAGCTTTTAATGCGGATTTTGATGGTGATCAGATGGCCGTTCATATACCACTTTCTCGTGAAGCGATAGCAGAATGTAAGATACTGATGTTAGCATCAAACAACATTTTACTTCCAGCTTCTGGTAAAGCTATTGCTGTACCTACGCAAGATATGGTTTTAGGTTTATATTATCTTAGTCTTGAAAGAGATGACGTAAAAGGACAAAACAAGCTTTTTTCTACTGTTGATGAGATCATAATAGCCATAGATGAAGGTGTGCTAGATACACAAGCTAGAATTAAAACAGCAATTGATGGTAAGCTTGTCTATACAACTAGTGGAAGAATGATTGTAAAATCAATATTACCGGATTTTGTACCACAGGAGTTATGGAATAGAGTCTTAAAGAAAAAAGATATAGGTGCTTTGGTTGATTATATCTACAAAGAAGCAGATACATATGCTACTGCTGAAATCTTAGATAGTTTAAAAAGTTTAGGTTTTAAATACTCAACACAAGCTGGTATATCTATCTCAATTGATGATATTAATGTTCCAGAGAGTAAAGAGGGGCATATTAAGGCTTCAAAGAAAAAAGTAGTTGAAATACAGCAACAGTATGCTGCAGGACTTTTAACAGAACAAGAGAGATATAACAAGATTATTGATATCTGGACAGTTACTAACAATACACTAGCAAATGAAATGATGAAACTTATCGAAAATGATAAAGATGGTTTTAACTCTATCTTTATGATGGCAGATTCCGGTGCTCGTGGTAGTGCCGCTCAAATTAGGCAACTTGCTGGTATGAGGGGTCTTATGGCAAAACCTGATGGTTCAATTATTGAGACTCCAATTATCTCAAACTTTAGAGAGGGGTTAAATGTCTTAGAGTATTTTATCTCAACTCACGGTGCTAGAAAAGGTCTTGCAGATACTGCACTAAAAACTGCAAATGCAGGGTATTTAACAAGAAAATTAGTAGATGTTAGCCAAAATGTTAAGATTTCTGAAGATGATTGTGGAACTCATGAGGGTGTTGAAATCACAGAAATTAGTGTAAATGGAGAGTTAGTCGAGTCAATTGAAGATAGAGTTGATGGTAGAGTATTAGCAGAAAACATTATAGACCCTATAACAAATGAAGTACTTTTTGTAGAAGGCACACTTATCTCTGAAGAGGATGCTAGAAATATTAAAGAAGCTGGTATAAAATCAGCGGTAATTAGAACGCCAATTACTTGTAAAACAGGAAAAGGTGTTTGTGCAAAATGTTACGGCTTAAATCTTGGAAAAGGTAAACTTGTCAAAAAAGGTGAAGCGGTAGGTATTATCGCAGCTCAATCAATTGGTGAGCCTGGAACACAGTTAACACTTAGAACTTTCCATGTTGGTGGTACAGCTTCAGCTGAACAGCAAGATAGACAAGTTGTCGCTAAAAAAGAGGGATTTATTAGATTTTATAATCTTAAAACTTATACAACAAAAGAGGGTGATAAAATCGTCGCAAATAGAAGAAATGCAGCTGTACTTCTAGTTGAGCCTAAGATCAAAGCACCATTTGCAGGTAAAGTTTCAGTAGAATTTGCACACGAAGAGATGCGTTTGATAGTAAAAGGTAAAAAAGAGACTGCAAAATTTGTACTCAGAAAAAATGATATTGCCAAGTCAAATGAATTAGCAGGTATCAGTGGTAAAATGGAGGGAAAATTTTATCTTCCATACACAAATGGTGATGAAGTTGAGGTCAATGAGAGTATTGTTGAAGTTATAAAAGAGGGTTGGAATATCCCAAATCGTATAGAATATGGTAGCAAATTTAGAGTAAACGATGGTGAGCCTGTAGTTCAAAAAATATTTGCGAATGCTACTGGAAGTGTAAAATACTACAAACTCATTGGTGATTATTTAGAAAGAGTACATGATATTAAAAAAGGGTCAACTGTTGATGAGAAAGGACTGTTTGCTATTATTGCCGATAGCCAAGATAGAGAAGCAACAAGACACTATATTCCTAGACAATCTGTAATCGAAGTAGATGATAACTCAACCGTGAATGTGAAAGATATCATTGCAAGACCTGAAAAAGATGAACAAAAAGTGATAGCAGAGTGGGATCCATACTCTACACCTATCATCGCTGAGGCAGGCGGTGTTGTTACTTTTGAAGATATTATACCAGGTACTACTGCAACTGAACAAGTTGATGATTTAAGTGGTCAAACAAGCTTAGTTATAAATGAATATATACCAGCAGGGTATAAGCCTACTATAATACTTGCCACAAATGATGGAGAAATTAAAAGATATCTTTTAGATCCAAAAACTTCTATTTTGGTAGAGAGTGGAGTAGATGTAAGTGTTGCAGAAGAGATAGCAAAAACACCAAAAGCGGTTGCAAAATCAAAAGATATTACGGGGGGTCTTCCAAGAGTTAGTGAGCTTTTTGAAGCAAGACGACCAAAAAGCCCTGCTGTGATTTCAGAGGTTGCAGGAATGGTTCGTTTTGGTAAGCCACTAAGAGCTAAAGAGAGGATTATCATAGATACGCACGATGGTAATACAAAAGAGTATCTTGTAGATAAAAATAGACAGATATTGGTTCATCCAGGTGAGTATGTACAAGTGGGTGAAAAACTTACAGATGGGTTGGTATCAAGTCATGATATATTAAGAATTCAAGGCGAAAAAGCACTCCACTACTATATGATAAGTGAAATTCAGCAGGTTTATAGAAGTCAAGGTGTTGCTATCAGTGATAAGCATATAGAGGTTATCATCTCTCAAATGTTAAGACAGGTAAAGATAGTAGATAGCGGTGATACAAACTTCATCATCGGAGATCTTATCAGTAGAAGAAAGCTAAAAGAAGAAAATGAGAGAATCGTAAAAATGAATGGAGAACCTGCCATAGCAGAGCCAACTCTTTTAGGAGTCACAAGAGCTGCTATAAATGCAGATAGTATTATCTCAGCTGCATCATTCCAAGAGACCACAAAAGTTCTTACAGAAGCTAGTATAGCTGGTAAGACTGACTTTTTAGAGGATCTTAAAGAAAATGTTATTCTTGGACGGATGATACCAGTAGGAACAGGTATGTATAAAGACCAAAGAGTTAAGCTCAAGTATAGAGAAGATTAAATTTAAATTATAAATGAAGGCACGCTTGTGTCTTCTAATTTATTTTTACACGATATAGAGTGTTAGTAAGCTAAATATAAACAAAATTTAAGTAACATAGCCGACCTTAAAAAAATTATAAAGGAAATAATGTGCCAACTATCAATCAGTTGATTCGTAAAGAAAGAAAAAAGGTGGTTGTAAAATCAAAATCACCGGCACTTGATAAATGCCCTCAAAGAAGAGGTGTTTGTACAAGAGTTTATACAACAACTCCAAAAAAACCTAACTCTGCGCTTAGAAAAGTTGCAAAGGTAAGGCTTACTAGTGGATTTGAAGTTATTAGTTATATCGGTGGTGAGGGTCATAACCTCCAAGAGCACTCAATCGTACTTGTTCGTGGCGGTAGAGTAAAAGATCTTCCAGGTGTTAAGTATCATATCGTTCGTGGTGCACTTGATACATCAGGAGTTGCAAATAGAAAAGTTGCAAGAAGTAAATACGGTACTAAAAGACCTAAATAAATTAGGCATTTAGTTAAACAAAAACAAAAAATTATAATTGTCAAAACGGCCAGGCTCACTAGTTGGGTTTGAGTAAATTATAAACAATTGAAGGAAAAATATGAGAAGAAGAAAAGCTCCCGTCAGAGAGATATTAGCTGACCCAATCTACAATTCAAAAATAGTATCAAAATTTATCAATATTTTAATGCTTG
>VAPL010259112.1_pt1 | contig 14353 bp, 16 predicted proteins | sample 3395061 | NCBI WGS metagenome assembly VAPL01 (sample SAMN08290444, study PRJNA428436) | hydrothermal vent metagenome | isolation source: Deep-sea hydrothermal vent chimney 2 | place: Pacific Ocean: Juan De Fuca Ridge | depth 2182 m m | reverse complement strand
TCAAAATTCATGTGCAGGCCTTTAACCATTCCAATATTGCAGCGACCGCGGGCGGTTCATCCAGAAACGGGATGTGGCCCCGATCAGGTACCTCAGTAAAAATCAGGTCAGGACGGCGCCGGCGCATCTCGGCGGCTGTTTGCGGCGATAGTAAATCAGAATTAGCGCCGCGTATTACCGCCAGTGGCAATCCTGACATTGCCTCAAACAAAGGCCACAAATCTGGTGTCGGTCCGGTTACAGCCTCGTTCAGGCGCTGTTTAAGCTCCGGGTCATATGTCAGCATCAGACCATCGTCGGTTTCGATGGTATGTCGCCTGACTTCCTGTTGCCAACGGTCGGCTGAGACGTTTTTGAACCCGGGCATATAATCCGGCAACACCTTGGCCATTTCATCCCGGTTTGAAAATGCCGGTGGTCGCCCGACATAGCTTTTGATAATGTCCAGACCGGCATTGTTTATCTCAGGCCCAATATCATTCAGGCAAATTCCGGTTAGCCGGTCTTTGGCCGTTGATGCCAGAAGCATCGCGATCATTCCGCCCCGTGAAGTACCCAGTATGGCGGTTTTTTTTATGTTCAGATGATCCAAAAGATCAATCACATCTCTTGCTTCAATGTCCCATGAATATGTGGACGGATCGCCTGACCATTCTGAGGCCCCCCGCCCCCGATAATCCGGTCGGATCAATCGCACGGGTGGTAAATGCGGCGCCAGATAATCAAAATCACGCGAGTCCCGGGTTAAACCCGCCAGGCACAATAGTGGCGGCCCACTACCTTCATCGCGATAGCCAAGCTTTAACCCGTCAAAACTGGTAAAATAGTGCATCAGATACTTTCAGCCAGCTCTGGAATTTTTACCAAATCAGATAATGTATGGCCCGGCGCCCATGGCAAGCGTTCCTGCGGCTCACCGGCCCGGTTTACCCAAACTGACTGAAACCCGAACCCGGCCGCCGCCGCCGCGTCCCAGCCGTTGGACGACACAAACAACACCTCGTCCGCAGCGCCACCGAAACGTTCAAGAACCATTTGGTAAACCGAGCGATGGGGCTTGAAGACCCCCACGTCCTGCACTGATAATACACTGTCCAAAACATCACCGATACCAGCGGACTCCACGGCACCGTTTAACATGTCGGGCGATCCATTTGACAATATGGCCGTATTCAGCCCAGTGCGCTTTAAGGCCGCCAACATCTCAGGAACCTCAGGGTATGCCGAAAGCTCCCAATAGAGCGCCAACAGCCGTTCCCGCAACTGTGGGTCTTGCAAGCCGTTTGCCTCCAATGCCCAATCCAACCCATCCTGGGTAACCTGCCAGAAATCGGTATGGGCATCTGCGACGGCACGCAGCCAGGTATATTGCAACTGCTTCAGCCGCCAGTCACGGGCCAGTGTTTCCCATGATGTAGCCAGCACTTCGTTTCCGGGTTCTGCGGCTGCTTCACGCGCCGCTGCCGCCACGTCAAATAACGTGCCGTAAGCGTCAAAAGTACAGGTTGAAATGGCCATAATTTTCCCATTTGGTTTTCCCAAATAGTGGCACGGCATGTGAAGAACGTGAAGGGGTGTCTTTAAAAGTATGCCTCAAACAATAACCACCCAGCGCTGAAATGCGCTGCCAGCGTAAAGGCATAGGCCGCCAGCGCTATAAGCCCGACATCGGGCTGCATTGGTATAAGGTTGCTTTTTTCACGCCGCCAAAGGCTGTGGGCACCCACACCCGCCATAACCATCAGCGCGACAGATCCGGTGCGGAACGACGCTGTTACCATTGCCGCGCTCATGAATACAGTCATCGCTGGCGCAAGTGCCGGCCAGAAGTTTACCGAGGCAGCCCGCGCACAACGTGCACCTGCCAACGGCCAAAACGGCATCAAAGAAATGAAATTTACTGCGCCACAGGTCACTGCGAAAATCCAGAAAGATTGGGCTGCTTGCGGGGCGGTCGGTGCCAGAATAACAGCAATTGCCATCGCCATCGCCATAGGCCCCAAACAAAATGCTGGTCCCATGATCGCTGCAAAGAAATCTTCCGCATCGCTGGTAAGCGGCTGATCCGAGATCTTTGCCCTTCTAAGAAAGGGAATTAGCCGAAACTGCGCCCGATCATGTCCAAGCATGCGATGGGCCAAAACCTGACCCATTTCATGCAAGACAATTGTGGCGATCAATGGCACCCCGAACTCGGGGCCGATGACAAACGCAACAACAATATAAAGAACAAACGCGGCAACCACTGCAATTCCGTTAAAGCCGGAAACCGCGATGGTTCCGTCGCCCAACCCCTCGCGGCGCAACGAATATACGGTCACAATACAAATAACGGATGCAAGAGCTACGGCGATCACTGGTAACAAACCCACCTATACTACGAAACTGCCAACAGGGCAGATTGATTTCGTTGTCAGAATTGCAGATTTTAACCAAGATTTATAGGTCTAGTACGGCGACAAACTGTTTCCAAATTACAGATTTTCGGCGGCCGGCATGCCCATAACGTGGTAACCACCGTCAACGCGGATAATTTCACCCGTGGTAAATGCTCCGTAATCCGATGCCAGATATACCGCTGTCCCACCAACAGTTTCTAGTGTCGCATTGGATCGCAAAGGCGCGTTCTCTTCAGTATGTCGAAAAGTTTTTCGCGCCCCGCCAATGGCCGCCCCGGCCAGTGTTTTCATCGGACCGGGCGATATCGCATTCACCCTGATCTTATCCGGTCCCAGATCAGCTGCAAGATAGCGCACGGTTGATTCCAACGCCGCCTTGGCCACGCCCATAACATTGTAATTTGGCGTCACTGCATTTGAACCCTGAAACGTCAGTGTCAGAATGGTGCCGCCCTGTTTCATCATTGGCATGGCACGTCGTGACACATCGATCAGCGAATAACAGGAAATATCCAGCGAGTTTCGGAAATTATCCCGACTGGTGTTGATGAACCGTCCGGTCAATTCCGATTTATCCGAAAACGCAATCGCGTGGACCAGAAAATCCAGCTGATCCCAGCGCCCGGACAATTTCGCAAAAGCGCCATCCAGTGATGCGCTGTCCGTTACATCCACATCGACCAGAAAATCCGATCCAACAGACTCGGCCAACGGCCCCACCCGGCGGCCAAAAGCTTCGCCCTGATGGGTAAAAGCCAGCTCCGCCCCTTCGGCTGCCATTGCCTTGGCAATGCCCCACGCGATAGAGCGTTCATTCGCCACACCCATGATCAACCCACGTTTGCCGGTCAGCAGATCAGCCATGGTATTTGCTCATCGCCAGGCTGGCATTGGTGCCGCCAAAGCCAAAGGAATTGGACAGCACGGTATCCAGATCCGCCTCAATCATCTTCGTCGCTATCTCTTCGGGTCTCAGCGCCGGGTCCAACTCGTTGACGTTAATCGAAGGCGCGATGAAACCGTGCTGCATCATCAAAAGCGAATAGATAGCCTCATTCACCCCGGCCGCTCCCAGTGCATGCCCGGTCATGGATTTGGTGGATGAAATCGGCGCATGGTCTTCACCCAGAACGGCGCGCACCCCCTCAACTTCAATCACGTCACCAACCGGCGTCGATGTGCCATGGGCATTCACATAATCCACCCGCCGGTCCCCAAGCGTCGCGGTTGCCAGCTTCATCGCCCGCTGGCCACCCTCACCGGATGGGGCCACCATATCGTGGCCATCTGACGTTGCCCCATAGCCGGTAACCTCGGCGTAGATTTTGGCGCCCCGTGCCTTGGCGTGGTCCAGTTCTTCCAGAACCAGCATGCCGCCACCGCCGCCAATGACAAAGCCATCCCGCGTCGCATCAAATGCGCGCGCCGCCTTTTGGGGCGTGTCGTTATACTTGCTGCTCATGGCGCCCATGGCATCAAACAGACAGGACAGTGTCCAATCCACTTCCTCGCCACCGCCGGCGAAAATAATGTCCTGTTTGCCAAACTGAATTTGCTCAACACCGCTGCCGATACAATGGGCGGATGTTGAACAGGCCGAGGTGATGGAAAAGTTCAACCCTTTGATTTTAAAGGGCGTTGCCAGACATGCAGACACGGTGGACGACATGCCCCGTGTCACCATAAATGGCCCCATGCGCTTTGGCGCACCCTTTTCAATCACAATCTTATGGGCGTTGAACAGGTTGGATGTCGAAGGCCCACCAGACCCGGCAATCAGCCCGGTGCGTTCGTTGGAAACGTCACTTTCCTCTAATCCGCTATCGGCAATTGCCTGCTCCATCGCCAGATAGGCGTAGGCCGCCGTTGGCCCCATGAACCGCAATTGCCGCTTATCAATATTTTCCGCCAGATCAATTTCCGGCACGGCTGCAATCTGACTGCGAAACCCATGTTCAGCATAATGCGGTTCGGCCTTTACGCCGGATTTTCCGGCCTTCAGGCTGGCAGTAACGTCTGTCAGATTGTTGCCAATGGGGGATATGATCCCCATCCCGGTGATGACTACTCGGCGCATGGGCGCACTCCTGTTCTTATATTTGCATTAGCTTTCGGACAGTGCAACTTTCATGTCCTTCACCAGATAAATGACTTCTCCATCTGCCTCAACACGACCGTCAGCAACCCCCATAGTCAGGCGTCGCGATTGCAGCGCTTTGGTGAAATCAACGTAATAGGTGATTTTCTTACGATCCGGGCGCACCATGCCGGTCAGTTTCACCTCACCAACACCCAGCGCATAACCACGCCCCTGCCAGCCACGCCAGCCAAGATTAAATCCGGTCAACTGCCACAGCCCGTCCAACCCCAGACACCCCGGCATGATCGGGTTTCCCGGGAAATGGCAGTCAAAAAACCACAGATCCGGGGTGATATCAAACTCTGCAACCACATGGCCCTTGCCATGTTCGCCACCGTCGCCGCTGATATCAGTGATCCGGTCCATCATCAGCATCGGGGGCATGGGCAGCTGAGCATTCCCCGGGCCAAAAAGTTCGCCCCGGGCGCATTTCAGCAAGCCTTCTTTATCAAAACTACTAGGATACTCGCCCATTCAGTTACGCCCTTTTTCGCAGGTTTCTTGCTCTTAGCCCGTCTAACATCCCGAACTTATGGCTGACAATAGCCGGAACGTGAATGGAAATGCCGGAATTTGTTTGAAAACCCGGCGTTTTGCGCCTTATATAGGCCCAATATCAGGAATAGACCGATGCATATGTCAGAGCTAGAGATAAATCGCGGAACCAGTTGGCTTGCCGGCGGCGGCCTGCGTCCGACCCGCCAGCGCCTTGCCTTGGCTGCGCTTTTGGTGGGCGATGGTCAGAACCGGCACGTCTCTGCCGAGAGCCTGTTTCAGGCCGCCAACAAAACCGGAGAGGCCGTGTCACTGGCAACGGTCTACAATACCCTGCGTGCCTTCAGTGATGCCGGTTTGCTGCGTGAAATTAACGTCAACGGTGCCAAAAGTTACTTTGACACCCGCATCGATGACCACCCGCATTTTTTCTGGGAAGACAGTGAAAAATTAACCGACGCCCCGGCCCAGGATCTTGAAATTGCACGGCTTCCTGATGCACCAGAAGGAACCGAAGTGGCCAAGGTTGATGTGGTCATACGGCTGCGTCGCAAACAACCCTAAGCTAAAACCACTGCCCCGGCTCCATAAGCCCGAGGTCCAGCAATTGCTGGGAATCCCACTGAAAATCAACCGAATTATGCCATTTGAATGTATCGATTTCAAAGGTGGAACCCGCATTTGTTTTTAATGCCTTTGCGGTTCGAAACGATGCAATGGCAACCGTGATATTGTGGTGCCACGGGCAGGAATAGGTATTATATTCCTCGTCATTCAGCGTGTGATCCGCCCGTAGTTTCAACCCGGATTTGGCTTTGAACAAAGAAATGCGGTCAATCCGCCGGCGTTGTTCCGGGATGTGTTCTTCATATCGCCAGCGCAATCCACCGAAAAAATTCAACTGCCGTTCACGGGGGTGGTTCTGATTGTCAGGGTCGTTTCGTGCCAGGGCATAATACCCCGATTTGTCCAGACAGGCATTATCCAGTGAAACGCCTTCCGGATGCCCCGAAAGATCACTGGCATACAGATCGACAACATATCCAAGCAATGCGTCCCGTCGTTCCTCAGTGTGAAACGCCAAAAGCTCTACGATATTACGGCTCTCTGAAAATGGATAAAACAGGTACTCCGCGTTATAGCAGTAATAAATCCACGCGCCCGGTGCCGCATCAATCACAGCGTTTACGATTATTTGGGTGGCCCCCTTGCTGGTCAGGTCAAAATTTACCCGTATGACACTACCTTCAATGTCCTCCGGCAGGTTAAGCTCGGCAGGGGCAAAGACAATCACCGGATCAAATCCAACCATCAGATGGTGGCGGATTGTGGTGTCAACCTCCACCAGATCCTCAACCAAAATCAGCGCAATCGGCCCTTTGCCCAATGCGCTCGCACCTTTTGACAATAGCTCTTTCAGGTTTTCGTATTGCACAACTGCTTCCATGGCTTGTTCTTGCCTGTTGTTCTGAAAATCCCATGAATCTCAGAAATTGCAAGCGTTGCAGTGCCTGATGTTCCGATGTAGTGATTTTTCCTTGAAATCCGCACCGGGACGAACGCCATGTCAGACGCCAAGAAACTGTATATCAAGACCTATGGCTGCCAGATGAACGTCTATGACAGTGAGCGCATGGCAGAAGTGTTGCAAAGTTCCGGCTACACAGCAACCAATACACCTGATGACGCCGATATGATCCTGCTGAATACCTGCCATATTCGCGAAAAAGCAGCGGAAAAGATTTATTCGGAACTGGGCCGGTTCAAGGGGCTAAAAGCTGAAAATCCTGACCTTAAAATTGGTGTTGCCGGTTGTGTGGCACAAGCCGAAGGCCGGGAAATCATGCGCCGCCAACCGATGGTCGACCTGGTGGTCGGGCCACAAAGCTATCATCGATTGGGCGAACTAGAGGCACAGGTTTCCAAAGGCGTTAAGGCGCTGGATACTGATTTCCCCGAGGAAGACAAATTTGAACACCTCGCCCGCCGACCTAAATCCAAACTACCCCCCAGCGCCTTTCTGACGGTGCAGGAGGGCTGCGATAAATTCTGCGCGTTTTGTGTCGTTCCCTATACCCGGGGCGCCGAAGCCTCGCGCCCGGTTGCGCGTATCGTGGAAGAGGCAAAGGGCCTGACAGATCGTGGCGTTCGCGAAATTACCCTTCTTGGTCAGAATGTTAACGCCTATCACGGGGCAGGGGAAACAGGCACCAACTCTCTTGCCGAACTGATATACAAACTCGCGAAGGTGGATGGGCTGCAGCGCATTCGCTACACAACCAGCCACCCAAATGATATGGGCGACGACCTGATCGCAGCCCATGCAGATTGTGCCAAACTGATGCCCTATCTGCACCTGCCGGTTCAATCAGGCAGCGACAAAATCCTCAAAGCGATGAACCGCAAACATACTGCCGAAAGTTACCTGCACCTGTTGGAAAAAATCCGTAAATCATGCCCGGATATCTTGATCTCAGGTGATTTTATTGTTGGATTTCCGGGTGAAACCGACGCCGATTTCGATGATACAATGGCACTGATCAGGTCAGTCAATTATGGTCAGGCCTATTCGTTCAAATATTCCACCCGCCCCGGCACGCCGGCCGCGGATAGACCGCAGGTTGAGGAAACCGTCAAATCTGAGCGCCTGCAAACACTTCAGGCCCTGCTGACGCAGCAACAACGCGCCGCGCAAGAAAGTATGGTTGGGCGAAATGTCTCGGTTTTGATGGAGCGACAGGGGCGAATGGCGGGGCAGTTTGTCGGCAAATCAGAACATTTGCAGGCGGTGCATGTCAGCAGTCCAAAAGATATCATCGGTGACATATGTCAGGTGAAAATTACCAATAGCGAAACGAATTCATTGGGCGGTGAACTGGTCCGTCACTAGAATTCAAACTATATCTTGTGTTCTCTCTTCACATTTTCACAAAATTTGCTAGTCTCGCCTAAATGTGGACCAGCATTGTAACCGTTTGGGTTAGTGTTGTTGTTTTTGGGGTGCAAATGAGAAAATCAAAATTTTGTCACATGGGTGTGCTGAAGGTTATAAAATCGGGCGTTGGCGTATTGTCGATGTTGGTTTATTTCTTGTTTGCTGGACTTGCTTTGGCAGCAGGCAACAATCAGTTCGGTGAACGGTATGTGCCGACAATCTGGGTGGACCCGGATGGATGTGAACACTGGGTATTTGACGATGGCTTTGAGGGCTATATGACCCCCAATGTTACCCGCGATGGCAAGCCGGTTTGCCGCACCGGCAACACCTGTGCCGTTTTGCGATCAGACCAGCTGTTTACAAGCGACAGCGCCCATCTTTCTACCGCCAACGTGCGGAAACTAAAAGACTTCTTCTCAAAAGTTGAAGCGAAATCTTTTATCATTAACGGCCACACAGATAGCCGGGCAAGTGACGAATATAACCTGAGGCTCTCGGAACGCCGCGCCGTTGCCGTGGCGTCGGTTGCTGCCAATGCCGGGGTTAATATTTTTGCCGTGCGCGGTTATGGAGAGCGCGACCCTAAAGCCAGCAATCGCACAGCTTCGGGGCGGGCGCAGAACCGCCGGGTCGAAGTAATTTGCATGTATTGAGGGGCAGACCATGATTTCTCTGAAAACAAAAACAGTCCTGATTGCCATGTTGGTTCTGGCCGCCTGTGAAGGGCCGTTTCAAAACAGGAATGATAAAACAGTCGACCGCGGCTTGGATTCTAAACCTCTAAGGGATTTGAAAGCAGGCATTTGGATTGACCCGAATGGCTGTGACCACTGGATTATAGACGACGGAATCGAAGGTTACCTGTCCCAAAGGCTTGATCGCAGCGGAAAACCAGTGTGCTCCGGCACTGATTTTTCAAATCAAGCCATCGGTGATTTCAAAAGTGGTTCATCCATATTTGATCCAATTTGAAACTTGCGCAAACCCTGTTTTTCAGGAAATTGCAAGCGATTGTAACATAGTGATGAACCTGCTTGCACAGGCGTCTGCAAGTTGGCACCATTCAAATGGGCCCACCTGACGGAGATTCTTTTTGGGAATTAGTGAAACTACGCCGCCGATTTCATCTGAAAAAAACCAGGAAACCCTTCTGGAATTTCCCGACAACCGGCTGTTAATTGACCTTTGCGGCGAATTTGATCGTAATCTCGCGCAAATTGAACATAACCTGGACATTCAGATCATCCGCCGGGGAAACCAGTTGTCATTGATCGGTGGCGGCGATGCCCTGGCCCAGGGCAGTACTATTTTACAAAACCTCTATGCAAAACTGGAATCCGGTCGCCCTGTGGATGCCGGTGAAATCAGTGGTGAATTTCAGATGGCAGGGTCAAGCACCCAAAATCAGGTAAACCAGATGGAAATGTTTCAGGGTGGTAATATTGAAATAAACACCCGAAAAAAGACCATACAACCACGCACGATTGCTCAGAAGAAATATGTAACATCGCTTTATAAAAGCGAACTGGCCTTTGGCATTGGCCCGGCAGGAACCGGGAAAACTTATCTGGCGGTTGCTGTTGGGGTAAACATGCTGATCGGCGGCAAAGTAGACAAAATTATTCTTTCGCGTCCAGCGGTTGAAGCAGGGGAGCGCTTGGGTTTCCTTCCCGGGGATATGAAAGACAAGGTCGATCCCTATATGCAACCGCTCTATGACGCGCTGAATGACTTTTTGCCGGGCAAACAACTGGCCCGGATGCTGGAAGAAAAACAGATCGAAATCGCTCCGCTCGCATTTATGCGGGGACGGACATTGTCAAATGCATTTGTTGTCTTGGATGAAGCTCAGAATGCTACGACTATGCAGATGAAGATGTTCTTAACCCGCCTTGGCCAGGGCAGCCGCATGGTAATAACCGGGGACCGAACCCAGGTAGATTTGCCAGGGAATGTTTCCAGTGGTCTTGCAGACGCCGAGCGTTTATTGGCGGGTATCAAGAAAATCAGCTTCAATTATTTCACCGCCAAAGATGTCGTGCGCCATCCTTTGGTTGCGCGGATTATTGAAGCCTATGATGCGGAATCCAATGGCTAAGCTTGTCGATCTGGTCGTTGAAGACCCACGTTGGTCAAAGCTGGAGCTGGACAATTTAGCACAAGCTGCCTGTTCTGCCAGCCTCTCTAATCTGAAACTTGACCCTAAATTATTTGAGATCAGCCTATTGGCCTGCGATGACACGCGAATTGCTGATCTAAATACGAATTTTCGCGGAAAATTCACGGCCACGAACGTGCTGTCATGGCCAAGTCAACGGTTGACGCCCCGGATATCTGGCGCGGTTCCCAAGTTACCGGAACGCGATTCTTTGCGGACTTGCAGCCTTGGAGACATCGCAATTGCTTTTGATACCTGCGTAAAAGAAGCCCATCAGGCAGGAAAGCCACAGGATCAACATGTTTGTCACTTATTGGTTCATGCGACATTACATCTGTTGGGTTATGACCACATTGTGACTGCAGATGCAGACCTGATGGAAGATTTAGAGCGCAAGGTACTTGCCTCTATGGGGCAACCTGACCCATATGAAGATAACTGACGGCAAATTCGCCGAATTTGGAAAGGGAAAATGAACGACACTGACGAAGGATCCTCTGGCGCAGCGCAACGCGCGCAGATTACTGATCCCGCTAACCAGCCAGGCATATTTAGCCGAATTATTGCGGCACTAAACCCTGCTGAAAGCCCTGCGGATACCCCCGAAAACCAAGGTGGCCGTGCGAATGGCGCGCCCATGAATAACCTGCAACCGGGTATGCTAAACCTGCGTCGGTTACGCGTGGAAGACGTCGCCATCCCAAAAGCAGATATTGTTTCGGTTCCCTCTGACATAAAAAAGGACGATCTTGTCGCGGTTTTTCGCGAAAGCGGCCTGACACGCATCCCGGTTTACAAAAGTACGCTGGATACGCCAATCGGTTTGGTTCACCTGAAAGATCTGGCATTGCGACATGGCTTTAATGGAAAAGGCCAGCGGTTCAGTTTGCAAAAACTGGTGCGACCGGTTCTGTTTGCCCCGCCATCGATGCCAATTGGTATTCTGCTGCAAAAAATGCAAAATGATCGCATCCATATGGCGCTTGTGGTAGATGAATATGGCGGCGTTGATGGTTTGGTTACAATTGAAGATTTGATTGAACAGGTCATTGGTGAGATCGAAGACGAACATGATATCGCCGATGGAATGTTCTGGACGTTGGAAAAACCAGGCTGCTTTTTGGCTGATGCAAAAACCCCACTTGAGGATTTTGAAAAAGAAATTGGTTTGCAACTCACCGATCCGACTGACGAAGAAGAAATAGATTCACTCGGAGGGTTGGTATTTGTTCTGGCCGGGCGCATTCCCATGCGGGGTGAGGTTATTCTGCATCCCAAGGGACTGGAATTTGAAATTGTAGAAAGTGATCCAAGGCGGCTAAAACGCTTGCGCGTGCGTTTACCGGCATTGCAAGTGGATGATTAGCCCCCTGGCCAAGATTCTTAAATCATTTTTGCAACAAACAGGGTGGCGCGGCGCGTTGCTGGGCTTTTTCAACGGCGTATTTATCGCCTTCGGTCAGGCACCTTTTGGTGTTTTTTGGCTGGCCTTATCAGCCATTGGCGTTGCATTAATTCTTGGTTGGACGTCGATTTCCGCCAAACAAGCCGGCCAGCGAGGGTTAAGTATCGGTTTTGGCTTTGGTGCGCTTACCTTTATTTGGATTGTAGAACCGTTCATGGTTGATGCGGCTTCGGACGCATGGATGGCACCTTTCGCATTGTTTTTCATGGCGCTGGGGAATGGCCTGTTCTGGGCGCTGGCCTTTTGGGTCGCGCGCAAATTGGCGGATACTCGATCTACAGCCCTGATACTGGCCTTGCCGGTTGCCTGGACCGCTGTGGAGGTGTTGCGTTCTTACGCGTTTACCGGGTTTCCCTGGGGGCTGACATCCTACATCTGGATTGATACGCCAGTATATCAGCTTGCCGCCTTTACCGGCCCCCATGGGCTGACGTTATTAACTCTGCTGCTCACTGCGGCTCTGGTTTTGTTTCTGGCACAGGGGAAAACAACCGCGGTTATGGCCAGCATAACAGTCGCAGTTGCCGGCTGGTTTGGGGGCACTTTCCTGTTGAACCAGCCGCTGGTTACCGGTTCCTCACCACGTCCATTGATCCGTTTGATCCAGCCAAATGCCATACAGGAACAAAAGTGGGATCCGGAATTTATGCCGGTGTTCTACAATCGCCAGCTAACCCTGACCGCGAAACCGCCTGAACGCCCGCTTGATCTGATAATCTGGCCAGAGGTTGCGGTGCCGTTTTTACTGAATGACGAATTTGCACCATTCTGGGAAATATCCGGGGCAGCAGATGATGTGCCGGTGATCCTGGGGGCGCAACGCCTTGAGGGCCCGCGCGCCTATAACAGCCTGGCTGTGTTGGGGCCGGGGGGCAAAATTGAACAGCAATACGATAAACATCATCTGGTACCGTTCGGGGAATACCTGCCCGGCGGCGCGCTTTTGGAACGTATCGGCCTAAAGGCATTGGCGGCCCAGTACGGCAATGGATACAGTCCTGGTCCGGGCCCCCGGCTTTTGGATATGGGCAAGCTAGGCAAAGTGATCCCGTTGATTTGCTATGAGGCGATCTTTCCCCATGAAATTCGCCGCGTGTCAGAACGCCCCGACTGGATGCTGATGATCACAAATGACGCCTGGTTTGGTAAATCAGCGGGCCCGTTGCAGCACCTTGCTCAGGCGCGTGCACGGTCGGTGGAGATGGCGTTACCGATGGTTCGGGTGGCAAATACCGGGGTTTCGGCGGTAATAGATGCCCGCGGTCGTATCGTTAAATCAATGCCCCTTGGTGTTTCCGGCAGCTTGGATGTAGATCTTCCAACACCATTACCAGCAAGCCTGTATTGGAAATTTGGCGATCTGCCGACGCTTATCGCCCTTTCGGTCCTGGGCCTGTTGAGTTTTCGCAGAAAGCCAAAATCGAATTGACCCTACCGGCAAGCTTGGTTACTCAAGTCTAACGCTGCCACAACGGCTTCCTGACGTGGCAAAATCATTTACCGGAGCACATCATGTCACGACAGAATTATATCTTCACCTCGGAATCCGTTTCCGAAGGCCACCCCGATAAACTGTGCGACCGCATTTCGGATGCAGTCCTAGATGCGTTTCTGGCGGAAGAGCCAGAGGCAAGGGTAGCCTGTGAAACCTTTGCCACCACAAACCAGATCGTAATCGGTGGTGAGGTGGGTCTTTCAGACCAAACCAAACTGGCACAATATCTTGAACGTGTAGAAGATATCGCCCGCGCCTGCGTTAAAGATATCGGCTATGAGCAGGAAAAATTTCACTGGAATACTTTGGCGGTGTCCAACTACCTGCACGGTCAATCTGCCCATATAGCCCAGGGGGTCGATGCGTCGGGTAACAAAGACGAAGGCGCCGGTGATCAGGGGATCATGTTCGGTTATGCAACAACCGAAACTCCTGAACTTATGCCGGCACCAATCCATTACAGTCACGCGATCTTGCGCCGCCTCGCCGAGGTGCGCAAATCCGGGCAGGAACCAAGCCTGCGCCCTGATGCAAAATCCCAGCTTTCCCTGCGCTATGTCGATGGTAAACCGGTAGAGGTTTCCTCGATCGTGTTGTCCACACAACATGCCAGCGAAGACCAGACATCGGACGATATCCGCGCCATTGTAGAACCTTACATTCTGGAAGTTCTGCCAAAGGGCTGGGTAACTCCGGAAACCAAATGGTGGGTAAACCCAACCGGCACATTTGTCATCGGCGGCCCCGATGGTGATGCCGGACTGACGGGTCGTAAAATCATCGTCGATACCTATGGCGGTGCCGCCCCCCATGGCGGCGGGGCGTTTTCCGGTAAAGACCCAACCAAGGTGGACCGTTCAGCGGCTTATATTGCCCGTTACCTTGCCAAAAATATCGTGGCTGCAGGTATGGCTGATCGCTGCCTGATCCAGCTTTCATACGCCATTGGTGTGGCCAGGCCCCTGTCGATCTATGTCGATACATTCGGGCAGGGCGAAGTGCCCCCGGCACAGATCGAAAAAGCCATTGATCAGGTGATAGACCTGACACCGCGCGGTATTCGCCAGCATTTGCAGATGAACCGGCCGATCTATCAGCGCACCGCTGCCTATGGCCATTTTGGCAGAACGCCCGAAGCGGATGGTGGTTTCAGCTGGGAAAAAACCGATCTGGTTGATGCACTGAAAAAGGCCGTCTGAGGCGGCAAATGGCGCAACTTCCCCGGCGAAACTTCTACGGCCGCCAGCACGGCAAAACCCTGCG
>VAPL010152052.1_pt1 | contig 14376 bp, 12 predicted proteins | sample 3395061 | NCBI WGS metagenome assembly VAPL01 (sample SAMN08290444, study PRJNA428436) | hydrothermal vent metagenome | isolation source: Deep-sea hydrothermal vent chimney 2 | place: Pacific Ocean: Juan De Fuca Ridge | depth 2182 m m | reverse complement strand
TGGGCTACACCCCTTTCGTAGCCGGTGGATTTAGTATTATTCTTACGTAACTACTTAATTTCTTTATTTAAATTATATTTGCTTATCCCGAGTTCAGGTTAAATAAGTTTTTTCATTCTTGCTAATAACATTTTTTCCCAAACAGTATCCCGCTCAAGAAAACTCACGTGTTTTAATATTTTCTTTTCCGTGGGAATAGCGCTTCTGATTAAAACCAAGCGGTTCGTATTATTTTGGGTATCAACTATTTTAAACGTCCCGGCATATTTAGCCTCAGCTTCATTAACCTTGATAGAAAAAAACGCCATATCAGGCACAACAACAAATAAATCAAGAGAATGATTTCGAGTCTCTAAACTCGAAATTATATAAATACCCGGTTTCAAATTCTCAGCAACAAAATTTCCATTTATAAATGTTCTGACATTAACCGATGCATTTTTATCTACTTTTCCATTGCCCAACAATTTATTAATCACAACACTTCTCAAACGCGAACCAGTCTGAAAATTACCATAAATAATCCCACTATTATTATGTTGAATTTTGACACGTTCAACAACACGAATAGCGCCCTTATTATTATGTTTGGTACCTGTATAGTGGTATTTTTTGCCCGTTATCGCACAGCTAGCAAGAGTTAAGCTGATGAGGCATATTAATAATTGCAATTTCACTTTCAAACCACCCTTTGTTTTACTCAATAGCGTCCATCAACTAAAAAACTTCAATGTTTTTACAGAAAATGGGACCAAAATTTGGGGTGAAATGTATTAAATCAGTTACTGATCATGATGACAAATGAGCGATTAAACAAACTATCATCACAACCAGCAACTCAGAATAAATGTAAAAAAATATTTATAAGCTGTAACTCTATTTTAATCTTATTAACAAAATTTTTTTGTGCTTATAATTTAACTTGAGTAGATTCTTTGCTTGCAGTGTTATTACTTTCTTTTGACTCTTCGCTCACAGTAGCTTCACCTTCTGCTAACTCACTAGCACGTTCATCCAAATAAGTTCCACCAGCACCTTCTACTACAATACAGTCATACATTTCATCTGCATTTAAAGTATCAGGGCATACATCATCGGCAGATGCAAAAACTGCAACATTTAATAATAATACTGCTGTTACTATCTTCCATAATAAATTCATAAATCACCTTTTAAAAGTTTTACTACTAAACAAGCCACTATCAAACAGTGACACCAATATATTAATAACTCCAAATTAAAACACAATTTAAAGCAGCCAGATTCTCACCCTGCAACCCGATAGTTCAAGACTACCTGCTAACTTTGCTAATCTCTTGCTGAAATTTAGTAACACCTGATTTAATTTAAATTAATTAAACAAATCAGATCGACATCGAACAATTTCGAAAAAGGAAAACGCTAATGGAAACCTATTGCAGTTGAATATTAAGTTACGCCACAGTTATATTTTTGTTAAGTATAACTATCGCTTGCTTATATCCAGTTGATTTCTAACAGGCAGTATCTTTTCATATATTAGTATTTAATGAAACACTTTATTACTAAAATGTTTAATTATTTTACCTAAATTCTCTTTATTGTTTTATTTGTAAGCAAGTGGTAAACAACATCAACAGCTATACGAAAATAAATAAATATAATTAAAATACCGGCTCTAGATTTGAACTACGTAGTGTAATTATACGTAGCTCAACTTAAAATAATAGTATGATAGTACTAAAATTTAAACACAAATTAAATTATCGCACTTTAGTAAGCGCATCTCAGTTTAGACTGAATCTAGCTAAATCAAATTGAGTCACGATTAATCTTATAACCAAGACGTTGATTTAGATCTTTTTCCGACAAGTCGTTTCTGGGTCTAAAAGGTGAATGGTGTTTTTTAAATTCGTCACTAGATAATATAGATTCACTCTCTTCTTTTGCTTCACGAGACACTAATATTTGTAAATCACTTATCGCTCTTTGAGTTTCTGTCTGTCTATCAAAAACAATACCTGACTTAGTTGCACTCGCAACAAAACCACGACAAATGCGTATATCGCCATTTTCAATATCTTGCTGAACCATATCCACTTTTCTTAACATATGACAACTAAACAATTTACCCTCATGCAGCGTTTCTAAAACATCATCTAAAGAATGAGGCCCCAGCCAGCCCTTAGGTGACGATTGGCTAAAGGGACATTCGCCGCACATTTTTTTACAAATAGATAAGTTCATTATATCCTCCAAAATTAATTAGCTAAAAATAACGTTAATTTTTTACAGTTTTACTCTCAACACCGCTAGTGAATAATATATAATCAATTGCCGCTTGCACTTCTTGTTCAGTGCAATTTCGACAACCACCTTTTACCGGCATTAATTCTTTATAACCTTCCATAACATGTTTTAGTAAAACACTTTTACCTTTCTTTAAACGACGAGCCCATTCGATATCATCATTTGGTAAAGGTGCCCCTTGTGTTGTTCTGTCATGGCATGTCGCACAACTTTTAACATATATTGTTGAACCACTTCGAGTCGGCCCTGTATAAGCAATAATAGGTTTATTTCGTTCATCAATATAACCTCTTGTGGTTTCTATTTTAGAACTGCAACTTAAAATAAACTGAGTTAATAATATTAAACTGCCAGAAATCAAAATCAGCTTTAATTTGACTTTCACTATAATCTCCTATTTACACCAAGGTTTATTAAGCTTTATGGCGCTAGAACGAGCCAAACCTTTTTTTATTAAAGCCTGAGCTAAACTTCCTTTTGTAGTATAAACAGAAGATATCGCTTCATTATCAGCACTTGTTTTCATGCGCATATCTTCTACTGTTACTTTTTTAAATGACTTGAGATAGGCTTGAGTAAACTTTAACGCTTTTTTTGCTAGCTTTATTTCGCATAGCGGTGGTTTAGCCGAGCTAGCAGGCAACACTAAATCAGGCAATTTTATTTTTACTGTTTTTCCATAGCCAGGCCATGTTTCAAAGTTAATAACAACAATATTGGCCGCTTCAATGCTAATTAGTCTAACTTGCTTTTTTCCGGGATAAGGTACGTAATCTGCAAAAACAGAGCTTGATACAATCATTGACAAACTCATTAGCAAAACCTTAAAAACACTATTCTTAGTTGATATAATCATTTTATTTCCCTGTGTTAAGTTTAAGTTGAGCAGTAATTAATTTTTCCTTACGTTCTTTATCTATAAGAAAATTGACCACATCAAGCATTTTATTATGATCTGATTTAAAATAAGTAGCAGTATAATATTTACCATTAACTATAATCGCAGGAACGCCGCGAATACCATAATTAACGGTTTTTTTACGTGCCTCACTTGCTAATTCAACAACTTCTTCTGACATGTATAATTCTAAAAACCGCTCTTCACTAACACCTAATTCCGAAAAAAAAGTCATTAACGAATATTCATTGTAAATTTGTTTACCCTCTTTATGAATAGCATCAAATAATTTCTTGCGGACGATATCAGCCATTCCCAATTTTTCAGCCACATAAAATGCTTTAGCCTGTACCGCCCAAGTTGGGCCAATAATCGCAGGAACACGCGTAAACCTGACATCACTTGGCATGTTTTCTAACCATTTTTCAATTGTCGGTTCAAGCTTATAACAATGAGGGCAGGCAAAGAAAAACATTTCAATTACTTCAATTTTATCATCACCATTATTAATGCTTTGTTCTGGCTTGATAAGCTGATAATCAAAATTTTCTTGGTAACTGACTTCCTCTTTAGAAGTGGTTAAATCGTTATTTTCTTGAGTAGCACAAGCGCCAAGAAATAATAACACGAGTAAATAATATGATTTTTTTAACATGATAGTTTATCCTTTTTATTTCGATTTTAATATATGATGTCGATACCACAAAAAATACATCACAGGAATGAGTAACATTGAGACTAACGGCGCTGAAATCATACCACCAATCATCGGAGCAGCTATTCTCTGCATAACCTCTGAACCAGCACCACTACCGAGTAAGATAGGCATAAGACCTATAATAATAACTGCTGCAGTCATCGCTTTTGGTCTAACGCGCATAATTGCGCCATCAATCACAGCAAGGCGTAATTCTTTTTCATTTATTGGTTGGTGCCGTTTAATTGCTTCACGCAAATAAATTATCATAACCACACCAAACTCCGCAGCAACACCAGCAAGAGCGATAAATCCAACAGCAACGGCAACTGACAAATTAAAGTTTAAAACCCACAATATCCAAACCCCGCCAGTTAAAGCTAAAGGTACAGCCAACATAACCATAAGCGATTCACTCATCGTGCGAAAACTTAAATAAAGCAGAACTAAAATTATAAATAGTGTTAAAGGTATAACATAACTAAGCCGCTCTTTTGCACGTAACATATATTGATACTGCCCTACCCAATTTACTGTATAACCAATTGGTAATTTAATATTATCTTCTAGAGCTTTTTTTGCTAACTCAACATAACCACCAACATCATCATTTTTAATTGTTATATATACCCAGCCAGTTAGGCGACCGTTTTCACTTTTAATCAAAGGCGGTCCATCAACTACTTGAATTTCAGCTAGATCACGTAACTGAATTTGAGTATCTTCAGTGACCACCATTGGCAGCTCTTTAAGTTTAGTTATCGAATCACGCCAACTTTGTGGGTAACGCAAGTTAACGGGGTAACGTTCTCGACCCTCAATGGTGTATATAATATTTTGTCCGCCTATTGCAATATTAGCGGTATCTTCGATTTCTTTAATGCTCAAACCATAATGTGCAGCAGCACGTCGATCTATTTTAATATTTATATAACGAGCACCGGTTGATCGATCAGATAGTACGCCTTTAGTTTCATCCAGCTTGCTTAAAACAGCTTCAATATTTTTACCCAGTTCCTCAATGACATGCAAACTGTCACCCGATATTTTTATACCAATAGGTGTATTAATTCCAGTAGACTGCATATCAATACGTGTTCGAATAGGCATTAACCACGCATTATTCAAACTAGGAATTTGCACACGCTGATCCAATTGCTGCTTAATTTTATTCATGGTCATACCATCACGCCACTGATCACGTGGTTTTAACTGAATGACAGTTTCTAACATTGTTAATGGCGCAGGATCAGTTGCCGTTTCAGCGCGCCCCACTTTGCCAAAAACACTTTTCACTTCGGGTACAGTTTTAATCAGCCTGTCAGTTTGTTGTAATAATTCTCTAGCCTTACCAATTGATATTCCTGGTAAGGTTGTTGGCATATACAGAAAATCTCCCTCGTCTAATTCAGGCATAAATTCACTGCCAAGTTGCAATAGTGGCCAGCTTGCGGACAAAATTAATAACACTGCAAGTAACATCATTAACCAAGGCTTATTTAAAGACTTGGTAATTAACGGTCGATATAGTGCAACCAAACTGCGATTAATTACATTATCTTGTTCTTTACGGATATTACCTTTTATCAAATAAGCCATTAAGGCGGGAACCAAGGTAATTGATAAACCTGCGGCAGCAGCCATGGCATATGTTTTTGTATACGCTAGTGGTGTAAATAAACGTGCTTCTTGAGCTTCCAGGGTAAATACGGGTAAAAAACTTAGCGTAATAATTAATAGCGAAAAGAATAAAGCCGGCCCAACTTCAACAGCCGCCGCTTGAATAGCATTGATTCTACTCTGTCCGTTATTCCCGCTTCGCTCAATATGTTTATGAACATTTTCAATCATAACAATTGCAGCATCAACCATAGCACCAATTGCAATTGCAATGCCCCCAAGAGACATAATATTGGCATTAATACCCTGCACACGCATGATAATAAATGCTGTTAAAATACCGATTGGTAGACTGATTACAATGACCAGTGAAGAGCGTAAATGAAATAAGAATATAGCGCAGATTAAAACAACCACAATAAATTCTTCTAATAATCGAAGGCTAAGTGTATCAATAGAATTATTAATCAATTCAGATCGATCATAGGTTTCAATTAACTCAACACCATCAGGTAAACTACGTTTTAATAACTCGATTTTCTGTTTAACTGCTTTAATTATTTTTAAAGCATTTTCTGACGAACGCATGACAATAATGCCACCAACAACCTCACCTTCACCATTTAAATCTGCAACACCACGACGCATGGCAGGGCCTACTTTTATTGACTCTGACACATCGTCTAATTGAATTGATGATATTGATAAACGTTGACGTGATGTCGGGATACTTGTTAAACCAATGTCCTTGGTATTTTTAACATAGCCTTGAAAGCGCACCATGTATTCAGCCTCAGCAATTTCAAGTGTTGAACCACTGGTCTCAGCACTAGAATCCTTTATTGCATTTTTAACTTTATTTAATGTTAAGTCATATCCCCTTAACCGATCAGGATCAATTGCAATTTGGTACTGCTTAACCATACCTCCAACAGTCGCAACTTCAGATACACCAGGAACTGTTTGTAACTCATACTTTAAAAACCAATCTTGTAAACTTCGTAATTCAGATAAATCATGTTTACCACTGCTGTCTTTTAAAGCATATTGATAAATCCAACCAACACCGGTTGCATCCGGCCCTAATTTTGGTTTTACACCATCGGGTAACTGATCTGATACCTGATTTAAATATTCAAGTACACGAGAACGTGCCCAATATAAATCAGTATCATCTGAAAAAATAACGTATATATACGAGTCACCAAAAAAGGAATAACCTCGCACTGAAGTTGCGCCCGGCACTGACAACATCGCGGTTGCTAAAGGATACGTGACCTGATCTTCTACAATTTGTGGTGCTTGACCGGTAAAATTAGTCCGAATGATAACCTGTACATCAGATAAATCAGGCAAAGCATCTACCGCTATACTGTTAACTGAATAAATTCCAACGATCGTTAGTACCGCGGTTAAAAGTAGTACCAGCAATCTATTATTAATTGACCAAGAGATAATTTTGACTATCACATTAAATCCTTTATCAATCTTTTCTCGATTCTTTCATCGTTAACAAATCAGAAGTTAACGAACTATTTTTAATCACTTTTGTATTAGGTGACAGCATTCGATTTAACTCTGCTTGTATGTTACTTTCAGAGTCAATCAAAAACTGGCCTGAGGCAACAACTCTATCCCCTTCTTTAATGCCACTGCGAATTTCAGTGATACCATTAGACTCTTCACCAGCAATAACTTCAATTGGTTGATATTGATTATCCCCCACCAGTAAAACGACACGATCACCTTTACCGGTTTTAATAACAGTATCGGTAGGCACTTGTAGTATATTTTCTTTGGCTTGACCGACAATACTAATATGAGCAAACATGCTTTGTGATAACTGTTGATTATTAGTTCGAAACTTTAAAGCAACTTCTAACGAACGTGTGGTATAGCCCACTGGTGGTTCAACGCGAACAACACGACCTTCAAACGATATACCGGGCATACCTCGAACAGTCATTGTCGCCAATTGACCTTCACTAACCCATGACCACTGACGTTCAAATATTTCAGCGGTTACTTCAATAACTTGATAATTACCACCAACATTAAATACCGTGAATCCAGTATGCACTGATTCACCGATTCGACCTCGACGGGTATAGACAAACCCATCTTCAAAGGCATAAACACTAATCGGCATGGGTTTCTTTTTTGATTGTAATTTTCCTATTTGTTCCAGTGACACCCCCATTTTTCGTAACATAGGAATCATTCCGGTTGCCGTTGCTTTATCTCCAGAAATAAAAGCTTTTTGATATGTTGTTTGCATTTTAATTAATTTTTTAGATGTCATAGTAAAAAGCAGCTCTCCATGCTCCACCATATCACCTTGGTATTTTTCGGCAATGAATAATAGCTCACCACGAATCGGTGGTGTAATGGTTCGTCTAGCCATTGGGTCAACTCGGGTAATTTTTCCCATTGTTTCAATATTTCGTAGTAATTTACCGCGCGTTACCGTGGCCGTTCGAACGCCTAAATTATGTGCAACTGAAGAATTTATTTTAACGGTAGGATATTCAGTGTCGTTAATATCTGAAGTAACTAATGGTGTTTTTACTGCGACTAGATTCATACCACAAACAGGACAACTTTCAAGTTTATCTGACGTGATTTCAGCGTGCATCGGACAAACATAGGCTGACACAGCCGATTCAAGTTGTTCCGTTGTTTTAGTTGCGTAATCTAATTTGTTTAACTCTGGATTGGTAGTTAATTTTCCAAGATAAAAACTAACCGCAGAGATAACTATAATAATTAAAAATATTTGTTTTGACATTATTTTCACCATAAAATCCGATACATCTTAGATTAAATCAAACTACTACTCTGTATGTCCATTAATAATTGCTTTTGATAAATTCAAGTATTGTGAATACCCTATTAAATCATTAAATTTGAGCTCATATATATAGGGCCAGTATTTACCTGTCACAAAAAAACTTTTATTTTCTTTTTGATAAGCAATACCATTTAATATTGCTGTCCAATGTGGCCGTTTACTTTTAGGAAACAAGCCTTCTAAATTAATCCAAGCAACAACATCACCTGACTCAGGATTAATTTTGGCAATACAGTCGGTCGGCCATACATTTGAGTAAATATAACCATTAGCATATTCGAGTTCATTTAGACCTCGTATTGGTTTACCATTTGACGATACCAATAAACGTTTAATTTCAATTTTATCTTTATCTAAAACCTGCAGCATTGCGGATCCATCACTGACTATTAAATGATTATTAACCGATGTAACACCCCATCCTTCACCATTAATTTTATCTTCTGAAATTTTCTCTAAGTTATCTGCTGAATAACTCAAGATACGTTCGGTTTTCCAAGTAAGTTGCACCAAATTATCATTTAACACACTCAACCCTTCCGCAAACAGATAATTTTTTAACTTATTATGATGCGTAACCTCACCAGTATTTATGTCCAATTTTTGTATTTTTGATTTGCCCAACAAACCAACACTCTCAAAAATATAATTTTTATAAACAACCAAGCCTTGCGTAAACGATTTTGTATCGTGTACTAACTTGCTAACAATTTTATAACTGTATTGTTTAACCGGGTTAAAATTATTTATTGAAGTCGAAATGGGTTTATCAGAATTAAAGTTAATTAATTTATTTGGTGCGTTGCGTTGTTGCAACTCAATATTAATAGCTGTGCAGTGTTGTTTAAATGAAGTGCTTGCAAATGATAAATTTGGTAATAAAATTAAAATGCATATTTTAACTAATTTAAATATTTTTTTAAAGGCAATGCCCGTCCTAATATTAACTAAAGAATATTTATTACTAGAACCAGAACAATTGTATTTCATCTTTCACCTTATTAAAAAAGACCTTCCAAGAATCTGGAAGGTCTTAAATTTACAGCTTAATGTAAAGAATATATCGCTATATCATGATGTAACGGATCAAACTGATATATTTTTAAACGACGTGAAGGCTCAAAGTTAAAATTAATTTCAACTTTATGCAATCCCGGTGTTCCATCTGCTGCAACCGGAGGAGTCATAATGCCACCCCATGGTCCACCTGCATTTGGCCAAGCATGGTTACGCCCAAAGGTAAAGAAGCAACCAGAACCTAACTGAGGATCACCATTAATCGGATCAGTCAAGTTACGCGCAGTGGGTTGTAAAAACTCTTCAACACCGCCTCGATTGATTGGATAAATGTTTTCCTCACCACCCACTATATTAGCAGGGTTAGTGTAAGGCTCACCATTTGCTGGCGATCCTGGTGGTATAACCGGATGCGGTCCGATAGCTGTCGTTGGATCAGTTGTTTGGAAATGATTTTCCCAACCTCGTGAACCACCAAAGTCAACATTCATATAAGCATGAGGAAAATGATCACCATTGAGTAAAGTAACTTTATAAAGATACGGACGAACATTCCATTCATGCGCACTACCATTACCTATCCCTTTATAACTCGCAGGACCCAGTTTACTTCCATCACCAGACAAACCTTGACGATTTCCATACATAGTATTATTAACATAGAGTAATGTTAATGTTGCATCCGGATCGGCAGTAACGCCAGCAGGTAATTTTGTGCGATCAACCCAATCAAGAAAAGCAGCACGCAAATCAGCAGTTGCTTGTCTAAGATTCATACGAGCATCTGGTGCTAGCAACAGATTGAATGTGTTCCACATGCGTTTAGCCGGTGATAAATCACCAATTTGACTAATTGCATAGGCTCGATCAGCCGCATTTCCAACTGGATCACAATCTGGATCTTTTGCACCACCTTCACAAAATGCTGATTTCTCCCACTCTGGTAAAGTCCAACCATTAGGCCCGGCAGTTTTCAAAGCATTTTCAGCAACTTGAACACGCGGTGGATGAATACGCCAGCCCCATGTGTAAGTCAGATTAAAGTACTTGCCTTTATTCTCCTTAACTTTAATGGTATAACGTGTACCTTCATCTAACATAGGAAAGAAACTCTTATCCATTGATACATGAAATGGGCCACGCATATCTTCACCAGTAACAGGATTAACAATACGGTTAAAGTTCATTGTCATCGGTGAAAAATCTTCAATCCCACGATTCAAAACACTAACATTGTAAGTCACTGTATAAGGAACTTCTAGCACTGCACTCGGATCGATAAAAGCAGTATCCGATTCGATGTGTTGATTAAAGAAGATCATGTTAACATTAACATTACCGCCAATCACAACACCGTTAGCATCAAATATTGGTTCAACAACACTAACTTTGTTTGGACCATTATAATGTAACATCGGAAAGCCACTATAAGCTCGATCGATTGGATTGCCTTCGAGAATATCGATACCTCGTGTAGCAAGCCGTGTCAGTAAATTACGATTGAGTTCACCACCCGCTTCTAATCTATCAATAATTGCATCAAGATCATCTTCAGGATTGGTTTTATCAATTGCAGCGGTTAACACTGGACCATCGTGCAAGTTATAAGGATTAGTCGGAGTTGATGGCAAAGTATTTGGCATCACGCGGTTACTAAGATCCCTAGCATCTTCATACACAGTCATCAAGAAATTGCTTCCTGGTGGTTCAAGAAAAGGATCTTGAGGTGCATGTTGGCCTTCAGGCGTTTCAACAAATGTTGTAATTCCATCATCAGATGCTGTTTGAATGGATGGCCCAGGATGGGGTTGTGCACAAGGATGTCCCATATATGCTTCAACAGGCATACCCATTATGTTCGACAAAAAAGGATCGATTACTAATTCACAACCTGCCTGTCCCGTACTGGCAATACTCATGCCTCCGGTCAGTAGACTGGCCATAATAGCAGCTCGTCCTTTAATTTTAAAAGTATTACATTTCATTATTTTTCCTCCTCCTTAATATGCGCTAGTTACAACACACAAAGGAATTAGTCTATTCAATGTGTTGTTAAATTAAACACTGTGCATATCAATTAAGAAAGGCTTATGCTCTTTACCAGTACTCAAACGTGCAACCGCTTCAGCAATGTAAACAGGATGTAAGCGACTGGGTTTATTTAACCAACGACCCGTGCTTTCATTACCAATCCACGAAAGTGCGTGCAAGCTACCACGCGCATTAAATGCGCCTAGAATTTCACGAATATTTTCTGGCTTACCAGTTATAAACTGCCAATTAGCACCGTGTTTTTCAGCTAGTTTCTTGAGATCATCTGGTGAATCCCTCTCAGGACTCGTCGTAATCGTGTACATAAACACATCTTTACCCAACCGATCTTTTAACATGGCTTGCACCTTCACAAGATTGTCAAGAATTGGATAGTATTGTTCACCTTTAACCGATGTGAAACTAACAAGAACAAGTTTGTCGCTAACCATTTCTTCGTAAAACCACGATTTACGTTTGAATTGATCTTCAACAATTACTTGAGGAAAACGTGATGCCGTTTTTCCACCTTTAGCTCGAGGACAAGCTTTAAATGCAGACTTTTTCTCTTTAGGAACAACCGCAGCCGTTGCTGCTGCCGGGATGGCCAACGCCGCCGAAGCAAGAAATGCTCTTCTGGTATTTTTTTTCATCTTTGATCTCCCGGTTTTGCAACAACCTGTCTAATTAAAAAAACATTCATTATCGATTACCTCTATTGTTCATACCACCGTTACCGCCAGACATACCGCCGCCACGCATTCCGCCACCGTCATCACCGCCGCCGCCGCCGCCGCCGCCGCCGCCGCCGCCGCCAGTATCATTAGGAACCAGATCCCAACGCAACATCATGGCATTATCTTCATGAACATTGTTATGACAATGAATAATAAAACGTCCAAGGAAATCATCGAAACGGTAAAAAACTTTACAAGTATCATTTGGACCTAATACAGCAACATCTTTACGTGACTTCAATACACCCGTTGGTGGTTTGCCGTTCCATTCCAATACTTGAAATTCTTCAAAATGAACATGCACCGGATGTGCCCAAGAACTACCAGCATTACGGAAAGTCCAAATTTCTGCTGTACCTTGTTGCGGTGCCGCTGAAATAACAGTTGGATCCATAAATTCACCATTAACTGTCCATAATCCCATATCGTGATCAAAAATCCATTCACGTTCTGCAACAACTTCGTTTAAATTAATCGGAGGAAGCTCACGTAACCGTTCTGGAACTCGGCTGTTATCAGGTCCTTCAAGCGGTTTAGTCACACGGAACTGCATAATCGGCATTGCATCAGCATCACTTAACTGGCGACCAGTCGGACCTTGACCATTCAGTTGCTCCATAATATTAATGAATTCAACCGTGTCACCCATATTGTAAGTCGAAAAATCAATAATGACATCGTGACGATTAGCCGGGCCAATCACAATAGTATCCACTTCAACTGGGGCTTCTAACAAATTACCGTCAGTCGAGATAACCGTCATTTTGCTAGAGTCGCTCATTTTAATTTCATACAAACGTGAAGGACCACCATCATAAACACGGAAACGGTATTTACGTGGTTCAACTTCAAAATACGGCGTTGCTTTACGATTAACCGTAATAATGTCACCAAGATGACCATCGGTATCAAATACGTTATAAGTTGGATTACCTTCTTGATCAAAACGGACATCATGCAAAATTAATGAAATATCATATTTACCATAGGTTCCCGGTAAACGTAATGCTCTTTCATTTGGATCATTTTCATCACCAGAATCCAAATCATCATAAAAGGTAGCCATAGCAGATAAACCGGCATAAACGTTAGTCGCCGTGAAATCTAACATATGATCGTGATACCAAAGACTACCTAAAGCTTCACGAGAATCATTTCGCGCATACATCATTGCATGGTGATGATCCCAAAATTGTCCTGGAGCAGTAAAATCTTCAGGATAACCATCACTTTCCGATGCAGTATGTGCGTTATGTAAATGGATAGAGCTATAAGGGATACCAATTGGCATCAATGCATCTTCAGTTGCCGGTAAATCATTATAGCGACGTATAAATACTGGCTCACCATAACGAGCAACAAGTGTTTCACCCGGTGTTGCGCCATTAAACATCCAAGCCAATGAACCAACACCCAACGCACCACCCGACAACGGATTTAATGCTGACAGCTCAGGATGATATTCCCATAAACCTTCGCTAAGACGTTGCACATAAAACTTTTGAGGCGGGAATTCATCAAAACGTTGATGTCGGTTAGGATCAGGGGGTGGATTTAAGGTAGCCGGATCAACCTCCTGCATTGCAGGTGGAATATACAACGGCGTTGTATAAGTAGTAACTGCTGGACTAGCTGGTTCTGTTCCCGGGCTTCGAATGCCTTCAGCTCGACACAATTGTGCTTGAGCTAGTTTGGGAATTGCAGCACCACCAAAGATTGCAGGGATTGTTGCTAAAGCAGCAGCGCCTCCTTTCAATACATCTCTTCTTTTGGTCATGGTTTTTCCTCATAATAATCATTTTAAAAATGAAACACTGACTCGCCAATAATTCTGCGTTATTGTCTAGCCAACTTTTAATTACCTGATAAATTGCAAACAACTATCAGGTATTCACTGTAGATACAGCGAATTCACAAGCAAACTTGGAGCTTTAGCAAGACTTCAAGTCGCTACCATACTACAAATCGTACTGATATAGGTGTTTTTACGTATTTGTGTATTTATTTAGTCCGATACTACTAGGGCATTTACCTGACGTATGTGACTTAATCACATAGAATGTATGTTTCTTTAGCGATCATCCAGAATTACTCGACTTTCTTTTATATATTATTGATTTTAATCAATATTTTTAATTTTTAATTTTTTTAAAGAATTTAGGCGTATTTTTAAAAATAAAACTACTTCACATTATTTTTGGCACCGATTTTTTAATGTGTTTTATTATGTTAATTA
>VAPL010953911.1_pt1 | contig 14398 bp, 10 predicted proteins | sample 3395061 | NCBI WGS metagenome assembly VAPL01 (sample SAMN08290444, study PRJNA428436) | hydrothermal vent metagenome | isolation source: Deep-sea hydrothermal vent chimney 2 | place: Pacific Ocean: Juan De Fuca Ridge | depth 2182 m m | reverse complement strand
TGTTTCTGCTCAACAGCCCGGTTGCCCCCGACCGGGTATGGGATGAACTACCGCGCCCCATCCAGCAACAGATCATCGACAAAAACATCGACTTTTATGTGATTGATGCCACCACCGTCGCCCGTGATACGGGCATGGGAAGACGTATCAATACCATTATGCAAACCTGCTTCTTCGCCCTGTCAGGTGTCTTGCCACGGGATGAAGCCATTGAGAAGATCGAGGCGGCGATAGAGAAAACCTATATGCGCAAAGGTGCTGATATCGTCCAGCTCAACTTCAAGGCAGTTGATGCTTCACTGGACCACCTGCACAAGGTCAAAGTACCGAACAGGGTCAGCTCTACCAGAGACATGCTGCCCGCGGTTTCCGACCTGGCCCCGGCCTTTGTCAAAGAGGTCACCGTACCCATGTTAATGGGTCACGGAGACGAGCTGCCGGTTTCCAGTATTCCGGTGGATGGCACCTACCCCAGCGGCACCGCACGCTGGGAGAAGCGCAATATTGCGGACTTCATTCCAAAGTGGGAACCGGAAGTCTGTATTCAGTGTGGCAATTGCAGCTTTGTCTGCCCGCACAGTGTGATTCGTGCCCGTTTCTATGACGAGGGCCTGTTGCACAATGCCCCTGCGACCTTCGAATCGGCACCGGTATCGGCACGGGGTTTCCCCGATGCCCGTTACACCCTGCAGATTTACGTGGAAGACTGCACCGGTTGTGGTCTCTGTGTTGAAGCCTGTCCAGCTTTCGACCCGCAGGACAAATCGCGCAAGGCCATTAACATGGTCGAGAAAGACAAAGATCCTGCCTTTGAAGCCGGTAAAAATAACCTGACCTTTTTCGAAACCATTCCTGTTAATTTGCGTGCCACGGTGAATTTCGCCTCGGTACGTGGCGCGCAATTCCTTGAACCATTATTCGAGTTTTCCGGAGCCTGTTCCGGTTGTGGTGAAACCCCCTATGTGCGCCTGTTGACCCAGCTGTTCGGCCCACGCCTGCTGGTAGCCAATGCCACGGGGTGCTCATCTATTTACGGTGGCAACCTGCCCGCCACACCCTGGAGCATAAATAAAGAAGGCCGGGGTCCGGCGTGGTCCAATTCACTGTTCGAGGACAACGCGGAATTTGGGCTGGGGATGCGTATTTCCGCCGATCAGCAGATGGCCATGGCCAAGCAAATACTCAGCGAAATGGGCGACCACTTCGATCAGGTGTTTATCGACTCGTTACTGAAAACCGACCAGCAGATCGGCAGCGAAATGAACAGCCAGCGCGAACGCGTAAACGAGCTCAAGCGGCGTCTCAGGGAAATCGACGAGCCACGCGCCAAATCCCTGTTAACTGTTGCCGACCATCTGATTCGCCGCAGCGTCTGGCTGGTAGGCGGAGACGGCTGGGCCTACGACATTGGCTCATCAGGTCTGGATCATGCACTTGCCTCCGGCCGTAATATTAACGTCCTGGTACTCGACACCGAGGTCTACTCCAACACCGGTGGCCAGGCCTCCAAATCCACCCCCATCGCAGCAACTGCCAAGTTCGCCGCCGCAGGTAAAGCTGTGCCCAAGAAAGATCTGGCGCTACAGGCTATTTCCTACGGTAATGTTTATGTTGCCCGAATAGCCATGGGCGCAAATGCGCAGCAAACCTTGCAGGCCATGCGCGAGGCAGAGGCCTATCACGGCCCTTCCATCATCCTCGCCTACAGCCCATGCATTGCACATGGCATCGATCTGCGCGATGGATTATCGCAAACGGAAAAAGCCGTAGACTCCGGCTACTGGCCACTGCTGCGTTACAATCCGGCGTTACGCAAAAAAGGTAAAAAGCCTTTTATTCTCGACTCCACGCGGCCCACCATCAAACTGGAAGAGTTCGCCTATAATGAGCAGCGTTATAAAATTCTGCAGAAGAATAATCCTGAAAGAGCGGCATATTTGATGGAGCTTGCCCAGGAATCACTGGATCTGCGCTGGCAAACTTATGAACATATGGCCGAACAGGAACCGACTGAGTTTCAGCCAATCAGTTAGAGTGGATTCAACCGTGTCGGTGTTGTGCCAGAAGTAGTTGTGCACGCAAGGCAACGTTAACCCGGTAAATAATGATAAAGGTGCCCAAACAGGTGTCAGCCAATACCTTAGACATAACAAAACAACCACCCCCCGTTTCTTTTGCAGAAGCCTTCCTCTACTGGCTGAAACTCGGTTTCATCAGCTTCGGTGGCCCTGCGGGCCAGATCAGTATGATGCACCAGGAGCTGGTCGAGAAACGGCGCTGGATTTCCGAGCACCGTTTTTTGCATGCGCTGAATTACACCATGGTGCTGCCGGGTCCGGAGGCGCAGCAACTGGCGACTTATATCGGTTGGTTGATGCACGGGGTGTGGGGCGGCATTGTCGCCGGTGTGCTGTTTGTCTTACCGTCGTTGTTTATCCTCATGGGGTTAACGTGGATCTATCTGGCGTTTGGTGATGTGCCGGCGGTGGAGGGGGTTCTGTATGGCATCAAACCGGCAGTGACAGCCATTGTCGTATTTGCGGCCTACCGCATTGGCTCACGGGCGTTGAAGAACAATGTACTGCGTGCACTGGCGGTACTGGCGTTTATCGCAATTTTTGTTTTTGATGTGCCTTTCCCGTATATCGTGTTGATGGCCGGTCTGATCGGTTATGTCGGTTCACAGGTCGCACCGGACAAGTTCAGAACGGGCGGGCACCATGGTGATGACAAGAACTCCTACGGCCCCGCGATTATCGATAACGATACCCCGGTACCGGCGCACGCCCGTTTCAAATGGAGCCGCTGCATTGTGATCGGGCTGGTCGGGCTGTTGATTGGCACGGTTGTGCTGGCGATGTTGGCAGCGAGCTGGGGTTGGGATGGCACACTCACACAGATGGGCTGGTTCTTTACCAAGGCAGCACTGGTGACGTTTGGTGGCGCCTATGCGGTGTTGCCCTATGTTTATCAGGGTGGTGTCGATCATTACCAGTGGTTGACCGGCACGCAGATGATCGACGGTCTGGCGCTGGGCGAGACCACCCCCGGGCCGCTGATTATGGTGGTGGCGTTCGTGGGTTATGTTGGCGGCTGGACCCGTGAGATTTTTGGCCCGGACCTGTTGCCACTGGCGGGTGCGGCCGGCGCCAGTGTTGCCACCTTGTTTACCTTTCTGCCCTCGTTTCTGTTTATCCTGATCGGTGCGCCGGCGGTCGAGGCCACGCGCGGTGATGTGAAGTTTACTGCGCCATTGACCGGTATCACCGCTGCCGTGGTAGGGGTGGTCCTCAACTTGGCAGCGTTCTTTGCCTATCATGTGTTGTGGCCACAGGGCTTCGACGGCAGGTTTGAGTGGTTCTCCGCGTTGATCGGTGCGGCGGCGTTTGTAGCCCTGTTCCGCTACAAGATGGGGGTAGTGACGGTGATTGCTGCCTGTGCGGTGGTGGGGTTGGGATATTCACTTGTATTTCCCACCATTCTGGCGTTACTAATGTGAGCTATGCCATAAACAGACGGTTACACGCATGCAAGGAGTAAGCAAATGGAGATACCGGATTCAAGACGCGAAGTCAGGTACGGAATGCCTGCGGCAGACCAGGTTGTATTTAACCGGCATTATGTCCTGGGTTATTCCTATTATTTCCGCCAGGCAAAGTGGGCGCTGGAAATCGTAGACCCTGAAAACCCTGGCCTGGAGCGCTCGGATAATTTTCGACCGGATTACCGGATTCCAGAAGCGTTCAGGGCCGATCTTGTTGATTATGCCGGCTCGGGTTATGACCGTGGGCACCTGATCGCAAGCGCCAACCAAAGAGAAACAGAACTGCAAAACAGCGAAACGTTTCTCTTGTCCAATATGTCGCCACAGAAACCTCAATTCAATAGACAAATATGGGGTGAACTGGAAGCCGAAGTCCGAAGGCTGAATGCAAAACCCAGGATTCTGGAGACGTATGTGATTTGCGGGCCGATCTTCTTTTTTGACAAGCCGGTCAAATCTATAGGTGCTGATGATGACAATGAGGTGACCATTCCGGTGCCCCATGCCTATTTCAAATCTGTTTTAACAGAGAATAATAAAGGGGCGCTGAATATGTGGTCGTTTGTATTACCCAACAAAGGGTCTGATCAATCACTCGACGCCTTTCGAGTGCCGACAACCTGGGTTGAAAAAATAGCGGGCATTCATTTATGGGAAAACCTGGTCGGGAAAAAAATTGACAGAGAGAAATCAAAAATTCGCAGGATGTGGTGAATCCTCTGACCCCGGAACCTGTGCGCTGCTGCCTGGCTGTTCGAGCCAGGATAGTGATATAAGTCGTCAATAATTAAGGAGGGAACCCTGATGAAGAACCCCGTCATAGCCGATAACAAACCCGTAAAGGTCAACCTGTCCAAAGGACAGGAGTACCACTTTTGCACCTGCGGCCTGTCAAAAAGCCAGCCCTTTTGCGATGGCTCACACGTTGGTACATCATTTACACCACGGGTTATTGTCTCCGAAGAAACCCAGGAAGCTTATTTGTGCGCCTGTAAACATACACGTACCACGCCTTTCTGTGACGGGACACATTCGCAGTTTTCGGATGACCAGGTTGGCAAGGAAGGCCCGGGTATCGCGCCGGATGAAAGCCCGATACCGAAAGTACACCCGACGGAGGAAGAGCCGACGGTGGAGTTTATCCATCAGCTGGCCCGCAACGGGTTGTCGGAGTTCGGGCATCACGGCCCGATGGGTGCGATGGGTGTTCCACGCAATCAATTACCGAACTGGGATGATATTCAAGTGATGGTTGCCCAGTTGTACAAAAAGCCACTGATGGATGATGCAGCGGTGATGACGGAGTTGGTGATTGGTCCTGACGCAAAAAAACCGCTGCGACTGAAGATTCCATTATTCGTTTCAGATATGAGTTTTGGTTCTTTGTCGGAAGAGGCGAAAGTTGCCCTGGCGAAGGGTGCAGAATTGGCAGGTACCGGTATTTGCTCGGGGGAGGGTGGCATGCTGCCGGAAGAACAGGCAGCGAACAGTCGTTTTTTCTACGAGCTGGCCAGTGCAATGTTCGGGTATAGCGAGGCCGTGCTGGAAAAAGTACAGGCCTTTCATTTTAAAGGTGGGCAGGGTGCCAAGACGGGAACCGGTGGGCATCTGCCGGCGGCGAAGAATATCGGCAGGATCGCTGAAGTCCGTGGTATCACTGAGGGTGAACCCGCTATTTCACCGCCCACGTTTGCTGACCTCGACACACCCGCCGATTTCCGTAAATTTGCCGATCGGGTACGTGACATCACAGGTGGTATTCCGGTGGGTTTCAAACTCAGTGCCAATCATATTGAACGCGATATTGAGTTTGCCCTGCAGGCGAGTGCCGATTACATCATCCTGGATGGCCGGGGTGGTGGCACCGGGGCTGCGCCCCTGTTGTTTCGGGATAACATCAGTGTACCCACTATTCCCGCTTTGGCGCGTGCCAGGCATTACCTCGACAAACGAGGTGTCAGTGGCAAGGTAACATTGATTATCACCGGTGGATTACGTGTTCCCAGTGATTTCATTAAAGCGATGGCTCTCGGGGCGGATGGTATCGCGGTGGCAAACAGCGCCATGCAATCGATTGGTTGTATCGCCGCAAGAATATGCAATACCAACAATTGCCCGGCCGGTATTGCGACACAAAAACCTGAATTGCGGCAAAGGCTGGACGTGGATGGCTCGGCACAAAGGCTGGCTAACTTTTTTGATGCGTCCACCAGCTTGATGAAAGTCATGGCCAGGGCGTGTGGGCATTCACACCTTGCTGAATTCAGTTATGATGACCTTGCGACGTTTGATGCCAGGCTGGCACAGTTGTCCGGGATTACATTCTCGGGGTTTGACCCTGAGAGAGGGTGAGGCTGTTCTGTTCAATGTGTTCCAATTTGAAACACTGTGTGTACCAAATTGCTCCGGTTCACCTGTCGGAGATTTAACATGCTCCTCTTTCAAACTGATACCGGCTACCAGTCAGGTTTGGCATGGTCAGTGCATTTGTGTAGCCGAGGTGATTTCTAACCAGAGGAGATGTCTGTTATGAACGAAGCAACGAAAATTAAAAATGGCGTTAATATTGACCAGTTAATTGGCACAATCGAGGCGATTCAGAGTGACCCGGGTATTGCAGCGTTTCAATTCAGATCGGAAACCCAATGGATCAATGGCGGGCATTGCCAGACTGAAATCAAGGATTTCTTCGGGGTCAAGGCAGAAGACACCTCTCGTGAAAAGGCATTTGTGATAGAAGGTGATGAACCGGCTGTTTTGCTGGGAGAAGATCATGGAGCAAATGCCGTTGAAATGGTGTTGCACGCCCTGGCCTCCTGCCTGTGTGTAGGACTTGTTTACAACGCCGCCGCTCAGGATATTACTGTTGAATCGTTAACCCTCAATCTGGAAGGTAATATTAACCTGGAGGGTTTTCTCGGTCTGTCCGAGACGGTACGGCCCGGTTATGAAAACATAAAGGTGACGTGCAGCATCAAGTCCGATGCGTCCAGTGAAAAACTGGCGGAGTTATCTGAATATGTTCAAAAAACGTCACCGGTGCTGGATATTATTCGTAACCCGGTCGATGTCACGATAGAAATAAACTAGGTCGATGAACGCAGCCTCGACAAGATCTGGTGTCTTGTTCGGGGTATCTCGATGGGGGGGCTTATCCAGTCAGCACTGCCAATCGGGCGGGAGGAATTCCATACCACCAGGAGGCTGCTGGCGGACATCGCCAGGGCGGCAAACAGGGGGTTGAGGAACCCTGTTATCGCCAGCGGAATCGCAATGGCATTATATAATAACGCCCACCCAATGTTTTGCCGAACCCGACGTCGAGTGATATTGATCAACTCGAAGGCATCAAAAATCCGTTCCAGCCGTTCTCCCGGAATGACCACATCTGCCGCATCAGCTGCCAGGGCTGTGGGGGAGCCAAAGGCAATCCCCAGGTCTGCGGCGGCGAGGGAGGGTGCATCATTGCTTCCATCGCCGATCATGACCACCGTGCCTTCAGTCTTCAGTTGCCGAATAACGGCTGCCTTTGCCCCGGGCGGAACCCCGGCAAAGACTTCATCGACCCGGTCTTCGTAACCACAGGGATGTTCAGCACCGGTCAACAACACAACGCGGTACTTTTCACGAAGTCGGTCGACGACGTGTTCCCATCCGGGGCGTTGTTGATCCCGGGTGATGATGGCACCGTGAGTACAGCCATCCCAGCCGACATAAGAAACCACACCATCTTCGGGTAGAGTGGCAGTTGCTGAAGTCGTGAGCTGATCGGGAATCTCCCACCCCAGCATTGCAAATAATGACCTGCTGCCAACGGCTACCCGTCGATTACCGACGGTGGCCACCGCGCCTTTCCCGGGGTGGATATCAAGATCGGTAGCGGCCTGTTGCGAGTCCAGGCGGGCAATGGCTTCTGCAATGGGATGGGAGGAAAGACATTCAACCGCCGCCGCAAATGCCGCAACTTCGTGTGGCCCGTGTACTTTAACCACTGTCATTTCACCCCTGGACAAGGTTCCTGTTTTATCAATGGCAACGATGTTGATATGTGGCGCTTTTGTAAACGTGCCGGCGCTGGTGATAAATATACCGTGACGTAAAGCCGTACTGACAGCCACCGCAGTTGTTAGCGGTATAGCCAATCCAAAAGTACAGGGACAGGACACAATTAATGTCGCCAGACCGGCTAGTAACGCAGCCCCCGGCTGACTTCCACCCAGGAATGTCCAGACTGTTACAACGACCGCCAGAACAAGCACCACCGGTACGAATACCCGTGCAATCCGGTCAGCCATACCCTGAACCCCGGCAGCAGAACTCTGGACGTTCCAGAGAATCCGTGCAAGGTTGTCAATCTGGCTTTCAACGGTGGACCCTACTTCGATTTCAAGTGTACCTTCAACAACCACGGTGCCGCCGAGTACTTTCCCGCCCGGACCACGCGTCACCGGGAAGGGCTCTCCTGTCATGAGCGATTCGTTGATGGCTGCCTGTCCGCTGATAACGGTTCCGTCTACGGGTACCGGTTCTCCTTCCTGGATCACAAGGTGATCTCCAGGTTCAAGTTCATCGATAGTTTTATCGTGAAGTTCCCCATTAATTCTGACGCGTGCCGTGGGTGTCCATGCCTCTATGATATTCGTCAGTTCACGGGTGGCACGTATCTTCTCATTCTGCTCGAAATAGCGGCCGGTGGTAACGACTGCCACGATGACAGATGCTACGTCGAAGTACAGATCAAGTGACCCGATGACAAGCTGGCCAATGCTGTAGCTATAGGTCGCCAGGATGGCGATTGCCAGGAGATTGTCCATGTTCAGTGACCGAACGCGCAGGCCGACCCATGCGCCGCGAAGGATCGGTGCGCCGACATAGAAAATGAGTATAGTGGTCAGTACCAGCATGGCCCTGGGGGCGGCGTAATAGGCAAGCCAGCTAACCGGTGCGAGATCCTCCGGTTTGACCAGGCCGAGATTGGTCGGGTAAAAAAAGGCCAGGTAAAGCATCATCACCAGGAACGCGAGACTTACCCCGACGAAAAGCCGGAGCAAAGCTTGCCGGTTATCATATTCCGGTGCATTGTCTGTACGAAGCCGGGCACGATACCCGGTCAGGCTCAAGGCCTTCGGCAACTCGGCTTCTTCAATACGCTCGGGATCGTAAACGACTTTTACTGTTGAGGTTGCATAGCTTGAGGCGACTGAAAGAATACCGCTGACTTTTTTCGCCATTCGTTCGATCAGGATTTCACACGAGGAACAATGCATGCCATCGATCATGAGGAATGCTTCGCTCCCTTCTACAGGTGAAAGGGGTGTGGTTGCCGGTTCCGTCGCACCAGCCACGATCGCATTCTCCCCGAAGCACCGGTACACCGCTCTGCAGCCATTGCAACAAAAGGCATGACCGTTGTCTGTGGGTGGTCGTACCGGGGTTGGCAACCCGCAAAGTTTACAATCCATCGAGTTGGCGCCTCTGCAGCATCAGGTGCCGAGATAAACGTCCAGTACGGTACCCGCCAGGAGCAGGCTCAATTGCAGGAAAGAAGCAAAGAAACTGCCCATCGCCATTTTGGGAGAAGGGTCACGTACCATCAGTAAATTACGGTAAATAAAATATCCGCCACCCGATATGGCGCCGATCAGGTACACCCAGCCCAGCCCGTAAAAGAATGGAAGGACAGAAAAAGAAACAAGAATCAGTGTATTGGCCAATACCGCTTTTGCGGCTACCCGATCACCTGCTACAACGGGCAGCATCGGTACACCCGCATTCGCATATTCCTTGCGTTGTGCGATAGCGAGGCTCCAGAAGTGTGAAGGAGTCCAGAAGAACAGTACCAGCGCAAGCAATATCGGCACAGGACCCAGGGTGGGATCAACGGCAGCTGCCCCTGCCAGTACGGCAAAGCCGCCGGAAGCACCACCGATAACGATATTCATCCAGGTGCGTCGCTTTAGCCATACGGTGTAAACAATGGCATAAAAGAAAGCGCCCAGGAAAATATACAGTGCAGCTGCTGTATTCAGGACGTAGCTGGAGGTTGCGACACTGATGGCCAATAAGCCCAGGATTAACAATAACCAGGCAGGGCTTTTGTGAAATGCACCGGTTACGAAGGGGCGGTTCCTTGTGCGTTTCATGCGCGCATCAAGATCAGTTTCGTAGTATTGATTAAAAGCCCCTGCACTGGCCGCAGCACCCAGTACGGCCAATGCCAGGATTGTGGTCTCCCAGAGGGTTAGTTCAGGGCCTGGCGTCGCCACCATCGCCACGATGGCCGTGAGCATCATGACAAAGCCAATGCGCAGCTTGAACAGGTCGGAAATTTGCGCATACAGACTGCGGGAGTTTGTTGTCTCCCGTCGTTGGATGGAAAGTGACTTTTCGCATCCAATAAGGCGTGAATTCATGCTGCATTTTCTCCCGATCGAAGTGCCTGATTCTTTAAATAGCATATTACATACCAATTCTTCTGAAGCGCCTTCGGGTTGTCAGCTCACGGAAGTTCCACTATCTGTCTGTTTGCGCGCCCTGTCGGTGTTGCGGTTCTGGAACAGAATTGGAACAGGCTGTATCAAGTTTTGAATGCTGTCTTCAGCCCGTTCAAGTGCTGTGTTGTAGTGGTTCTCATGCACCAGGCTGACAGTATCTGACAGTGTCATGAGAAATGTTCACACCGTGTAATGCGACCGGTCGTAGCTGCTCGCGCACAAGAACTCCGTAACTCCCTATTTGTACATATATTATTTATAAAGTCTGGTCGTCGCCGGATGATTATGTGACTGAAGGATTTACAGGCAATTAATGGCTGGTTTGCTGTGTGTCCAACGATAACCCGAACACATAAAAACTCTTGGCGCAGAAGTTGCTGTGCCTAGTACGAGTTTTGAACCGAATCCGCTTTGCAGGTTCATCCGGTGATGCTGTTTCTGCAAATGATCTGAAAGAAAGGGAGTGACTGAAAATGCTTGATTTTATGTACCAGAATGGCTGGGGGGCATTTACCACATTGCTCTTCATCGAAATTCCCTTCGTAACAATTTTCCTGTACGTGGTGTTCCGAAAATCTTTTACAGGTACAGAGCCGGTACCGTCCAACATGGGACATCGTTCTCTGGCCCGACTGGAGGGTGTGTGGGTACTGCTTGTGATAGGGGTATTCGTAGTACTGAACGTTGCCAGTATCAAGTACATGCCGACCGTACAGGCGGCGGAAGCTGACGAGAAAAGCCTGGAGCAAGTGAAGGTGACAGCAAGCTCCTGGGCCTTTGATATTTCGGATCGGGAATTTGAAGTGGGACAGTCAGTACGATTCTCAATAAAGAGTAGCGATACGGTGCATGGATTTGCAGTTTACCATCCCGATGGCAGACTGATTTTTACCACAATGCTTATACCCGGACTCGATAAGGCTACCTCGATTGTTTACACCTTTACCGAACCAGGTAAATACAAGGTTCGTTGTCTTGAGTACTGCGGAATAGCCCACCACACAATGCAGGACGAGTTAATTGTCACAGCGAGCACGGCGAGTGCCAGTTAATGACGTTTCCCGGAACAGGAGTTAGTCTATGAATACGGTTGCAGTCATCCAGAACTTCCCGATTTTCGGTCGAATGTTCAACATCGACAAGAGTACCGGGCTTGAGGAAGTTAATTCGTGGCCAGGCCTGATGGTCCTGACCTCCTTTGTATGGCTCCTCATTGCGGGTCTGCTGGGTGTGTTGATGCCCGCAACCCAGATATTTCAGCTCGATACCAATATATTTTACAGTGCGCTCACTTTGCACGGTGCCGCGCTTTCATTCCCGTTCCTGTTTCAGCTCATGGTCGGTATGAGTCTGCACAGGGCAGGTAGTTGTCTTGGAAAACCGGCGACAGGTATTCTTACCCAGTTGATATACTGGTGTCTGAATATCGGCGCGCTGCTGTTGACAATAGCGGTCGTTGTGGGCGGGTTGAAGGTCAGTTATGCCATTATGTATCCGCTCCCGCTTGTCGGGGTGGCGAACGGACAGTGGAGTATGTGGGCGGTCCAGCTGGGATTCACGGGCATCTATCTCATCTTGGCTTCCGTTATCGTGTTTTACCCGCTAAAGATTCTCAGCATGACATTCCTGGGCGAGGTTCGGGAAGATCTTGTGCTCTCAAAGCGTGACATTACTGACCCGGGTATGGTGGGAATGGTCATGGCGGTATTAATACTGCTGGTCATGGGAACACCCATCATGATCGTGTCGACCATTGTAATGCTTGTATTGTATGGTGTTCTGCCGATGGAGCTTGTCTCGTGGGCGACTGAACCTGCAGTGTTCCAGTTTGCATTCTTTATCTGGGCGCATAATCTCATGGAAGCCATGGCGATTATGGTGATCAGTGCCATATATGGCACACTTCCGTTATACCTCGCTGACGGTACCCGAAAGCTCTACAGCGACCGTCTTGCCAACCTGGCGTTGTGGATTTTGCTTCTGACTTCGTTCACGTCGTTCTTCCATCACTTTTACACCACATTCCCTGCGCTGCCTGCAGCGCTGGCCTATCACGGGAATCTGATGAGCTGGGCGACGGGTGTAGGTGCAGCGTTGAGTATTTTCACCATCCTGGCGACTGTCTGGCAACACGGCGTAAGACCGGAACCGGGTGTAATAGCCTTGTTTGCAGGGTTTATTCTCTACATCTTTGATGGCACCAGTGCAATTATTACCTCGAACATCGCCTGGACCTTCCAGTTGCACGGTACGATGTGGCAAAGCGGACATACCATGAACGTTTTGATCGCGATATCGTTATTGTGGCTGGGTGTCCTCTATCATCACTATCCCGTCATTACGGGTCGAAAGCTTGACCGATCATTGGGAAACAAGTTTGTTGTCCTCTACATGATCGGTGGCCTCGGTGCAGGGTGGGCGATGCTGGCAGGTGGTGCGGATGGCATGCCTCGCCGGTTTGCCGCGTGGAATCAGGAAGGCTGGATGTTATGGGGAAATCTTATTCTGATCTTCGGCCTGATTCTTGGTCTTTCGCTGGTCATTCTTGCCTATAACTTCTTTACCTCTCGCAATATTGAGGCAACATCGGAAGAGCAGAAGGCTGCGGGTTATTGATCAAAGACAGTATCAGGGAGCCGATGACAAATGACTTTACCTGTCATTTGTCATCGGTATTGACTAGCGCTGACAGAATGGCCGGTGATCGGGGTTCTCGACACCCTCAACAATCGCTTCAACCAGCTCATTCAGTTCCTCATAACTGATGACAGTCAATACCCGGTTTAAAAGCTCGGGACTGACCAGTACATCGACGTTGTTGCCGTTCTTGAGCGTAATTCCGATAGCAGCGCCGTGTATTTCATTGGCTTTCTCATTGTCATCGAACAACTTTCTTGTGGTGTCCATCAGGGCTTCGTAGATTTCATCGACCTGTTCAATGAGCGCCTCGTCGAGGTCATCAGCCACGGCTGCAACCAGTCCCATTTCATCGTCTCTGACTTCACAGGGGATCGAGCGTTGTTCCAGCTGCTCTATAAACTGATCCAGTGACAGCTTGTGGAAAAATATATATTCCAGCATGAGCATTTATCCCGTTTATGCATAACTGTTACGTCTGACATTCAGGCAATATATTCCTGGTATTTAGTAACGTCCATCAATGCTTTGAGCTGGTCTTCGGATTCCAGACGAATACGCAGCATCCAGCCATCACCATAGGGTGCGTCATTCACCGCTGTGGGATCGCCTGACAATTTGTCATTGATTTCGATCACGACACCACTGACAGGTGATATTAATTCATTGACTACCTTGATGGATTCAATCACACCCAGCGTTTCACCCTGGGTGACGGAAGTGCCAACATCCGGTAGTTCAATGTAGGCGATTTCCCCCAGGCTGTCCTGGGCGTAGGCACTGACACCGATAACAACAGTATCTTCACCTTCACAGCGACACCACAGGTGAGCTTCATTAAACAGACAGTGACACGTTTCAGATGTATTCATGGTGTGGTTTCTCCGTGTTGTGTTTTTGGCAGAGCTTTATGTATGGCGAAGCCAAAGGTGGCTTCTGCCGCCTCCATGACGGCTTCAGAAAGTGTCGGGTGGGCATGGATGGTATTGCAGATATCCTCGACTGTGCCATTACGATTCATCAGGACAGCTGCTTCATGAATCATTTCTGCGCTGTGTGCGCCAGCCATATGGACGCCGAGCAGGCGCCTGGTATGAGCATCTGCAACTACTTTGACTGTGCCGGCCAGCTCACCCATGGCGTGTGCTTTGCCGAGGGCACGCAGGTCGAAACTGCCGCAACGGATATTGATGTCACGTGCCTGTGCCACCTGCTCAGTGATTCCGACACTGGCGACTTCCGGGTGTGTGAAGGTGACGCGTGGAATGTTTTCCATCACCAGCGGTTGCGGGTCTTTCCCGAGGATATGATCTATCGCCAGACGTCCTTGTGCTGATGCGGCATGTGCCAGCATCAATTGGCCGGTAACATCACCGGCAGCATAAATAGAGGGTGTAGTGGTTTGCATAAACCGGTCGACCGGTATTTCGCCTCGCGAGCCGGTAAGCACATCTACCGTATCCAGTCCGAGCTTGTCGGTGACGGGAATGCGGCCAATGGCAATCAGGGCGCGTTCGGCCGTAACCAGAAGCGTATTGTTTTGCAGGCAGGATATGCTGTTTTCATCAACATCGAGCTGTTCTACCATGCTGGAAGGCATAAATTTGATACGACGTTTGCGCATTTCCCGTTCGATTAATGTTGAGATATCGTGGTCTTCTGCTGGCAGTAGCCGGTCAGTGGCTTCGATAACGCTGACTTCCACACCGAGTGAATCGAAGAT
>VAPL010116810.1_pt1 | contig 14406 bp, 12 predicted proteins | sample 3395061 | NCBI WGS metagenome assembly VAPL01 (sample SAMN08290444, study PRJNA428436) | hydrothermal vent metagenome | isolation source: Deep-sea hydrothermal vent chimney 2 | place: Pacific Ocean: Juan De Fuca Ridge | depth 2182 m m | reverse complement strand
CTTGCCGGCCTGCCCGGTCCGGTGCTTGAAATCGGACTCGGCAACGGTCGTACGTATGACCATCTGCGGACATTGTTCAGCGAACGCGATATTTATGTTTTCGAACGCAAGGTGGCCGCCCATCCGTCCTGCACCCCCGACCGGCGGCATCTTATTCTGGGCGACATCCACGACACCATTACAAATTCCACTGGCCGCATCGGCGCCCCGGCGGCCCTGGCCCACGCCGATATCGGTTCCGGCGACAAGGCGGCGGACAAGGCGACCGGGGCATTCCTGGGACGGGTACTGGCGCCCCTGATGGCGCCCGGCGGCCTGGTTATCGGCGATCAGGTCATGAATCTGGCAGGGGCGGAGCAACTGGCTTTGCCGGATGGCGTTGAACCAGGGCGGTATTTCATGTACCGAATGCTTGGTGACTTATCGTAATATAAGGCGCTTGCTTTCGTTGTTGAAGCCTATCACCAGGATTTTGCCGGGTGACAGGCTGACCTTCTTTTCAAGAACGTAATCGGCCGGCCCCTTGCCGTCGCCATCCCATAGTTGCACCGCAATGGTGTGCGGCCGCCCGGCGACCCGGAATTTTTCATAGAAACTTGAATGGCCGTCTTTGGACAGACCGGCCGGCGGGGCGACCCCTTCAAAAACAGTTTTGCCGTCCAAATTCATTTTTACAGTCAGCGGCCAGCGTTCCCGCGCACACGACATCGGGGCGCGCATGTTGGCGGCCAGTTTTTGCAGTTCCTCGCGGCTTCGCCGGCGGCAATCGGCCTTGTGGCGACCGGGATGGGTCAGGCTGAGCCGTATTTCGGCCGCGTCGGGTGGGCGCAACTGGTAAGCCGGTGATCGGGAAAACCAGGCCAGTACCAGGGCGAACATCAGATAGGTAAGCACTTGCCCCAGGTATTGGGCCGGGGTTTTTTTGGTACCGGAAATAACGAACCCGGCGTTTTGCAGCTTTTGCCGCTGCTCTGCTTTTAGCTTGTCTTTCTGCCGCTTCAACTCGCGGCGGTATTCCCGGGCTTCGGGGGGCGGATTGATGATGTCCTTCAGGCCAAAATTATACAAAATCGTAAAGAATATCGGTCCGAACACTAACAGCGGAATCAGGTAGAAAATCGGAAAATCGGGGTCAATGCCAAGCCATTCCATCATTGGCCGTCTCCGATTTTATCGAGATTCCGCCGGAATTTGGAAAGTTCGCTTTTGAGCTCTTTACCATTGATGCGTGACGCCCAGAATACTTCCAGCCGCCGCCGGTCCACCCGTTTGCGCAGGTAGGGATCGCGAATCCCGGCGATACGTTCGGTAGTCCAGCGATTACCCAGGCGGCTGAAGCACTCACATTCCTTGCAACCGGTAATCAGGACACCATCGACGCCATCCTGGCTAAGGGTATAGTCGATGAACGAAGGCGGCAGCATACCGATACACGGCAGACTAAGCCCGTGGACACCGGGATTGTCTATATTTTTGATATCGACCCCGTAATCACAGCCAAATACCACGATACCGGGTTTCCCCGCCTGCTCGATGGTCCGCTGGGTCCTGTCACGCAACTGTTTCAGGTTCAGGTCAGGCAGATCGATACCGGTAACCAGTTTTTCGGAACTGCGAAACGGTGTCGATATCGGGCAGGAACCGACGCAGATGCCGCAACTGGTGCATAAATCGGCATCTACCACGGCTTCCTGTTCGAACGGTCGCCCGTCGCTGCGCGGGGCCATGGTAATCGCCCCGAACGGGCAGTCCTCGAAACAACGGGTACAGCCGTTGCACTTGTCCAGATAGACCCGGGCCGGTTTGGGCCGCCGCAAGGGTGGCATCCAGGGCATCGCGGCGAGCATCACCGAAACCCCGATGGCCAGGCCCCACAACGGCCCGGCTCCCCATTTATCGAACACCGGATACAGGAACATGTAAAACCAGTCCAGATTCAGGGTAGCCGGCACCTGGGTCAGGTCGGCGGGGCCTTGACTGGTCGCCGGCGATGCCAATGCCAGCACCACGAACATGCCGAGCGAGCCGAGCGCCAGACCGCGCGGTGGATTGACTTTCGGACGGCTGACCCGCATCACGTGAATCCACATAATGAACAGCAAAAACAGCGGCGCGAAGATGTGCAGGAACACCATCAGGGTGAAGAACCTGTCGGTCAGGCTGCCCGGAACCAGAAAATTATTAGCTACCGGTTCACCGAAAATGCCAAGCCAGTCGAGCCATTCCATGGACCCGATGGCGACATACTGGGCCAGCATATCCCACACCAGCCAGTAACCGCTGACCCCGGCGATAAACAGAAACCAGATTAACGGCACACCGGTGAACCAGGTAAACCAGCGGACATCGCGATACCGGTCGAAAATGAATTCACGGCTCAGGTGCAACGCCATGCTTATCACCATGGCGTCGGAGGCATAGCGGTGCAAACTGCGCATTACGCCACCCAGATACCATTGTTGATTGGTCATCTGTTCGACCGAGCGGTAAGCCCCGCCGACCGTGGTGTCGAACAGGATATATACATAAATACCGCTGATCGCGACGATCCAGAAGTAGAAGAATGTCAGAGTGCCCATCTGACGCAACGGATTCCAGGCCGGCCCGAACGGGCGGTCGAATGCCGCCTCGGCATACATCAGGCCGTCCTGTAGACGGTGGCGAAAAACAGTTAGAACTTTCATTGACGGGGATCAGGAAATCGTTTCAGGAGGATGATTTTGTAATTTTTTACGTCTGCTGTCGCGCCAGATGCGCCACCATTCACGGGTCAGAAATACCGCCAGGAAGCCAATTACCGTGGTGCCGGCGAATAACTTGATGAAAATAGAATAATCGAACCGGTAGCGGTCGCCGGCCGGGTCGTAGATGGTACAGAACAGGCGGACCTTGTTGATCAGGTCGCCCAGGCTGGCGAACGGCGTTTCGGTGCCGAACACCAGTTCCTTCAGGGGTTCGACCAGCTTCGGCGTTTCGAAACTCTGGCCGTAAATCTGCCGGTAAACCTTGCCTTCGGCGGAAATGACGGTCACCTGTGAAAGGTGATCGAAACCCTTGGGTGATCGGTAGAATATAAACCCCAGATCGTCCGCCAGAGCCAACACCGTAGCCAGGTCGGCACTCAGAAATTTCCAGCTGGCAGCACCGACACCCTGAGTGTTGGCAAACGAACGCATCCGCTGCGGAGTATCCGTCGCGGCATCGAAACCGACACTGATGACGGAAAAGCTTTTCTCGCCCAGTGCGTCGCGGGCGACTTCGGCGGCATTTGCCAGGGTTTGGGTAATGATAGGGCAACTGTTGGAGCAACTCGTATATATCAGACTGACCACGACGGGCTTTCCGAGGAAATCGTTCATCCGGACCGCGCTGCCGCTACTATCGCGAAATTCGTAATTCCCCACCTGCCGCCCGAGCGCCTTTTGCGAAAACTCCAGCGCCTGTTCCGGCGTGTAATCAGACTTGTCTTCCGCGCCGAAAGCGGGGCCCGCCAATATAGCCAGGATAACCAAAACGGGAGAAACTATTCGCATCCGTATATGTTCTCCCAGAAAAACCGATGGCGGGACGGGCGGTGTGAACCGCCCGTCCCTTAACCGTCAGCTAAGTCCCCATATGCTGGACAGATATTTCCAGTTCACGAAGTAATAAAGGACAAACGTGACCAGAAACACCAGCGCCAGGATAAAGGTACCCGGAACCGCCATGGTGCCGGCGCTGCCATAGCTTGTGGCGGCGCCGCCAACGACCGGCTCGGCGGGTGCTTCCGCAGCCGCCGGCGCCGGAACCTTAGCCTTGCCCCACAGGATCGTCCCGACCATGTTGACGATGAAGATCAGCGCCCCCAACGAGCCGAACAACGCGGCGACGCCATTTAACCCCATCATCAGGTTGGCCGCAGCCGGGAAGTCGTAGCCCATGGCCGAATCGGCGAAGGTCATATCCCAGTGCCGCCGCGGTACACCCAGCGTACCCGCCCCCATCATGAAGGTCGCGGCCATGCCCATGCCAATGCCAAACAGATAGGGTTGCCATTTGGCGAGGCCCGGAAAGACCAGCTCTTTCTGCCACAACGTCGGCACCAGCCAATAAGACATGGCCATGAACGCCAGCGTCGTGCCGACCACCACCGTGCCGTGGAAGTGCCCCGGCACGTACATGGTGTTGTGGGTAATCAGGTTGAGCTGCTCGGTGCCCATCATGACCCCGGTGATGCCGCCCAGGAAGCCGAACAGGACCACCGATAAGGCCATTCCCGAGAATACCGGGTTACCCCATGGCGCCTTGCGCAACCACTCGAACAGGCCCTTGTTGTAGCCTTTCTTGCGTTGCGCCGCCTCGATAGCGCCAGGAACCGTAAGGCCATGGATCATCGAGCCCAGCACCGCCAGATAAAGCGCGTACGAGGTGTTGAATATCTTGTATTCCGAACTCAACCCCGGGTCGACCAGCAGATGGTGGGCGCTGGCCAGTTGCAGGAACAGGATATAAAGCAGGAAGGCCGTCCGGCTGACTTTCTCGCTCAACGGCTTGGCGTTGAACAGAATGGCGGCGATGGCGTACCACACGGCGATCTGCGCGGCGACGTTAATCTGCTGCGAAGAGTGCCCCAGGGCCCACCAGATCGTCTTGTACAAGAGGGTATCGATATACGACAACAGCCCCAGCGACCACAGCCAGGTGGGGATCAGGATGATCGCCCCGGACAGGATCGTGAAAACGGCGATAATCGCCGCCGTCATGGCCCCGAACGTGACCAGCGGAATCGACCCTTCATAAGTCTTTTCCTTCCTGGCCATGTGCAAGGTAGCGAAGAACACCACGCAACCCAACAGGGCGCCAACCGCAAACAGCAGGATACCCAGATAGAAACTCTGGGCCGCCATCATCGGCGGGTAAGAGGTGAACATCACCGATGAATCCCCCCGCAGCACCGCCACATTGGTGACGATGGCGCCGATCAGCATCATCCAGTAGCCGACCCAGGCCAGCTTGGGAAACACCAGTCGCGCGTTCAGCAGGACCGCAGAGCAAAAATACAGTAGCGCGATTTCGAAGAAAATACACCACACCAGCAGGACATTGAAGCCGTGGGCGGTTAGCGCCAGATAAAACATATCGGCATCAAGAAGATGCACCGCCGGCCACCGTGTCAGCGCCACCAACAGCCCGAAAACTCCGCCGACCAGCAAGAAAACAACCGCCGAAACCGCGTTCCACTTGATCAGCTTGTCGGCGTTGAGATCAATCTTAAACCCGGTATCGGGACACGTTCTGAAATTAGCCATAATCGCCTCCCCTACTTATCTTTACTGGTTACGTAAATCTTGCCCACCATGGTGTGATGGCCGATTCCGCAGTATTCGTTGCAAATGACGCCGAATTCGCCGGAACTGTTCGGCGTGACGGTGAATATCATCTCGTAATTGGGATGAACCTGGATATTGATGTTTTCCGGCTGTAGCGAGAAACCATGCAGCCAATCCAGCGAAGACAGGTGGAATCGATACGATTTACCCTCTTCCAACTCGACTATCGGCCACCATTCCCACAGCCGGCCAAGCATGTAGACATCGCCACCGGCGGGTGGACGGACAACCGGAATGCCGGTGTCGCCTTCCTCGCGAACTTTATATTTCGCGGCCCAGGCCTCGACTTTTTCGGCATAAACCTCGGGCTTGATCTTATAGGCTTCGTTCGACAGGTTCTGTTTGCCGACGACATGCCAGTACGGCATCATGAAAAACATCACCAAGGCCCAGATAAAGGCTATGGTGATCCACATAATCTCCGTTTTTTCGATTGGCTCATTCCACCAGATCCGCTTTTGCGGAGGAAAAATGGACATAATTGAATTCCCCTTTAACTTATGGTCCTCATGGCGCCAGTGGGATTGAGACAATTTCTATCACACCCCACAAGACATAGAAAATCATCGGCACCGTGACGCCGATAACCAACAGCAGCAACGGGCTATCCAGTAACCGCTGCATGAACGGAACTGTTTCGTTTTCGCTCATTTTCCCCACTCCTTTGTGTTCTCTTAAGCCACCCAGCCGGGTGCATTGCACCCCGATATAAATAACCCGACACAGACCGCATGTCCACAGGTTGCCCCATGGCCAAGGGAATTAGTCGGCTAATCGTTACAGACAGCCATGAACTGCGTTCGATTGCCTTAACCGAGGTCAATTCTGGGAAATTGATATAATCCCATAGGAAAACGGTTTTTTCGCTAACGATAGGTTTGCGAAGAACACTGAATACATGGTTAGATACGTGCGGACACTGTGCAAATAACACCAAGGAGCACTGATAAAGACCCATTGAGACGGCTTTCCATGGTTTTCGGCAAGGAATGCCCGGCGCCGCGATGCCGGGCATCGCCAGGCGAGCATGACGCCGACCGAGAGTCCTGGAAAGCCGTCTCAATGGGCCTTTATCAGTGATCCTTGGTATAAGTTGAACAATCAACGGGGCGGAGGAAAGCAGTGCAGAGCATATTGGAGTTTGCGGGTTACGCAATCGTCGCCGGAGCGTTGCTGCACGCCAGCTTTGCCTCGCTAAAGGCCTTTGGCCGCTGGCGCCGGGAGGTCAGCACCGGGCGGGCCGAACAGGAATTATTCCGCAAGCAGGCCAAGGAAACCCTGCATATCGCTCAGGTTAACCGGGCCCGCGAACATACCACCTGGAACGGTTACCGGAAATTTTATATAGAGCTGAAGATCCCCGAACCCGGCGGTGTCTGTTCGTTTTACCTGAAACCCCACGACCGCCGGCCCATCCCGCCGTTCGAACCCGGGCAATTCCTGACCTTCCGCCTGAAAATTCCGGGCCAGGTCAAGCCCATTATCCGCTGCTATTCATTGTCGGATTCGCCGCTGGAGCGCGATTATTACCGGGTGACCATCAAGAGGGTGCCGCCGCCGCCGGACCGGCCCGACCTGCCGCCGGGATTGTCGTCGAATTTTTTCCACGACCACCTGAACGTCGGCGATATCGTCGATGTCGCGGCGCCGAACGGTCACTTCTATATGGATACCAAGTCCGAACGGCCAATCGTGCTGATCGGCGGCGGCGTCGGCGTTACGCCGGTGCTGTCCATGCTGAACACCATCGCGCTGTCGGACAGCAACCGCGAGACATGGTTTTTTTACGGCGTGCGCAACAAAACCGAACACGCCATGGCCGATCACCTGCGCGGGCTCGCCGAACGGCACGACAATATCAATCTGGCGGTCTGTTACAGCCAGCCGACCGAGAATTGCCAACCGGGCCATGATTACCATGTCGAGGGCTTCGTCAGCGTTGACCTTTTCAAGAAGATGCTGCCATCGAACAACTACGAATATTTCGTCTGTGGGCCACCGCCCATGATGTCCTCGATCACCGGTGGGCTGGAAGAGTGGGGGGTCCCTGAAGACGACATCAATTTCGAGGCGTTCGGCCCGGCCACCGTCAAGAAAACCCCGGTTTCCGAGCAGACGGAAGCGGTCGGGGGGACAAAAGTCACCTTCGACATGTCCGGCAAGAGCGTCACCTGGCTGGGCGACGGCACGTCGATACTGGAACTGGCCGAACAGAATGGCGTCGAAATCGAATCCGGGTGCCGCGCCGGCAATTGCGGCACCTGCGCCACCGCCATCAAGAGCGGCAAGACAAAATATATTTCCGAACCCGGATGTCCCGAGGAAGACGGCACGTGTCTGGTATGTATCGCCGTTCCGGACGGCGACGTAACCTTTAATATCTGAGCATTGCGGATACTTTTACGGCGTCGCCAAGGCGGGAGCTACACTGGAAGAGTTAATAACGATGGGCAAAACATCGATGATTAAAAGGTTCGGCGAAGCCCTGTCGGTCGCGGTGCTGGACGGACTGGTGTTGTCGGGGCCGGCGGTCACCATGGCGCAGGCGGCGCCGGACCCGGCAAAAGTCGTCGGCCCGGCGAAGTGCATCGAATGCCATAAGGAAACCGGGGCGGTCTGGGAGGCGTCGCTGCATTTCAAGACATTCCGCAAGATGCCGCGTGAAAAAAAAGGCCGGGCGATCGCCAAGAAGATGGGCTTCAAGCGAATCAAGGCCGGCAGCCTGTGCCTGGACTGCCACTTCACATCGCAACCCAAGGGCAACGGCAAGCTAAAGCCTATCGCCGGTGTTTCATGCGAATCCTGTCATGGCGCCGCAGCCGACTGGATCAAGGTCCACGGCGGTTTCAGCGGAAAAAAAAAGGAACAGGAAACCCCGGAAGAGGCGAAACAGCGTTGGATCAAGGTCGATCTGGCTGGCATGATAAGGCCGCGCGATATGTATGACTGGGCCAGAAACTGCTATGGCTGTCATGCCGTGGCCGACGAAAAACTGGTCAATACCGGCGGCCATGCGCCGGGCAGCGATTTCGAACTGTTGGCATGGTCACAAGGCGATATCCGGCATAATCTTTGGTACACCAAGACCAACGACGAGGCGCCCAAGGCCCGCAAGCGACTGATCTACGTGGTCGGACAGGCGGTAGCGCTGGAAACATACCTGGATGCCGTCGGCAAGGCGGTCGAGAAAAAGGACTACGCAGCCAAGATGATAAGCCGGGCCAAACAGGCCAAGGATAATTTCGCGGCAATCGCCGCCGTCCTCGAACACCCCGAAATCAGGGCCATCGCGGCGCTGTCCGCCGGGGCCGAACTGACGCAGGGCGATGCCGCGCCGCTGGTCGCGGCAGCGGCCGAAATTGGCAAGCTCACCCGGGCCGTGGTCAAAAAATATGACGGCGGCGGAATGGCCGCCGTGGATGCGATGCTGCCCCCGCCCGATAAGTACAAAGGGAAACCGGCCAAGTAGGATAACGGATACTATATAGATGCTCGCCGATACTACGATAAGCCGTCCGAAGCGTTGGGATACGCCCTTCGGCGCCGATATGACCGACGAAAACGTCGACAGGGCGATCGCCCTGCCGCTGCTTGCCGACATCGACGATTCCCGTTTTTCCGGGACCCTCAGTCTGCGCAATATCCTCAAATATGATTCCCGCATCATCGAATGCAAGCGCGGTGACATTGTCGTTCGCGAAGGCGATTACGGCCATTCGGTATTCTTCCCTATTTCTGGAAATCTTCGGGTCATCACCCGCATGGCCCCGGAAATCGAAGTCAGTGAACCGATTTTATCGACCAAATTACAGCGCCGCCGGCGCACCGGCGTGTGGGCGGCGATCAAACGCGCCTGGTATAATCCAATGATTCCGGAAGTCAGGAAATATCATAAACAGGGCGGCATGTCCGATTACCTGCGCCGGGTCGGCGATGGCGAGGAACAGGCGTCACGACCCTTTATCGGCGATGTCGACAGGGTACTGAAGACCTGCGAAACGGTCGATATCGCCGCCACCGACAATGACATAGTCGGCGAAATCGCCGCCCTTACCCGGTCCATCCGCACCGCTTCCATATTCGCCGAGACCGATTCCACCTTGCTTGAACTGCGCTGGCAGGGTCTGCGCGACATTCGTAAGCAGGACAAAAATTTTCGTGCCTTTATCGACGAGCGTTACCGTGACCGGGCAATGTTGCGGCAATTGCAGGAACTGCCGTTGCTGCAACACCTTGATCGCAAAATACTGAAAGAAATCATCAAGCACACCAGTTTCGAAAGCTATGGCGATTTCGAATGGAACAGGTCCTATCAAAAAGCCGATCAGCGCGACTGGGACGCGGTTATCGAAAAAGAACCGATTGTCGCCGAGGTCGGCCACTACGCCGATGGCCTGCTGGTTGTCTGCGCCGGCTTCGGGCGGGTCAGCGACAATATGGACCGCGGCGAGAGGACCCTGAATTACCTGAGCCGCAACGGCATGTTCGGCCTGGAGGAACTAGCCGAGGCCTGGCTTTCCGGCCAGGAAGTGCCGCTGAAAAAGAGCCTGCGGGCGATTGGCTATCTTGATATTCTGCGAATTCCGACGGCGCTGGTCGAAGAGTACATCCTGCCTAATTTACCCAAGGACGCCTTGCCGAAAGGAATCGGGGAAGACACCCCGCCCTGGGAAAACAGCGCGGCGCCCGACCGCTTGCAGCAATCGCTGGTTGATTTTTTCATTAACAACCGGACCATCAATGGCTCCAAGACCATGCTTATCAACACATCGCGCTGTGTCAGTTGCGACGATTGCGTCAGGGCCTGCGCCGTCGCCCACAACAATAACCCCAGGTTCATCCGGCATGGTCCGACCGAAGACAACATCATGATCGCCAATGCCTGCATGCATTGTGTCGATCCGGTGTGCCTGATCGGCTGTCCGACCGGGGCCATCCAGCGGGATCAGAACACCGGCAACATCGTAATCAACGACACCACCTGTATCGGTTGCGGCGTCTGCGCCGGTTCGTGCCCTTACGACAACATCCGTCTGGTTGAAATACGCGACATCCGTGGCGCCTTCATTTACGATACCGATACCCAGACCCGCATCGTCAAGGCGACGAAATGTGATTTTTGCCAGGACCTGCTGGTCAGCCCGGCCTGCCAGCAGGCCTGTCCCCATGACGCCCTGGTCAGGATCGACATGAACGACCGCGCGGCATTGCTGGATTGGCTCGACCGATGACCATGATGACCTTCGCCGCCAGACGCCTGCGCAACCTGTCGATACTGATCGCGACATCGGCGGTGGCCCTTGTCCTGTTTGCGGCCTATGGCGTTACCCTTCATTCGGTACAATACTTGACGGGGTGGCTGCTGATCGCCGCCGTCCTGGTCCTGGCGCTGCTGAATCTTCGCAAGCGGTTTTCCTTCCTGCCGTTAATGACGGTCAGCCGGTGGCTGCAATTTCATATTTATCTGGGCCTGTTTACAGCCGTCGTATTCATGGTGCACATCGACTGGCGAATGCCGACAGGGTACCTGGAAACGTTGCTGTGGGGGCTGTTCGTGCTGGTCGCGCTCAGTGGTGTTTTCGGCGTCCTGATCACCCGCACCGTCCCGGAATTGCGGCAACAGCACGGCGAGGCCCTGTTCCTGGGGCGGATCCCCCAGTTTCGGGCGCGACTGGCGGCAGAGGTCCGGGACCTGATTATCGACACCATGAAGGAAACCCGGACCCGCACCCTGGCGAAATTCTATTCCGCCCATCTGCGCCATTATTTCGCCGCGCCCAGGAACTTCTTTCGTCACCTGATCGGTTCCGGTCGCCACCTGAACAGCCTGCTGCGCGAGATCGAACTGGCCGAACGCTATCTTGATGAACCGGGCAAGGCGGCGCTGGCCGAGATAAGGCAACGGGTCCTGCAAAAGGATAATCTGGATTATCAGTACACCTTTCTGATCCTGCTCAGGGGCTGGCTGTTCATCCATGTTCCCGCCACATACGCCATGATTTTGGTCGCCATCGTGCATCTTTTGTTGGTTTATGGACACGGAATGGGATCGCCATGAGTATCTGGAACATCCGGCCCCTACAGAAATTCGGCTATCGCGACAGTGCCTATGAACGGCCGTCGCAACGGTGGGTTTGCGGCCATGCCCATAAGGGAAAGGCCTGTCAGCAAGGCCCCGGGCCGGATGGGTGTTGCATCGCCAAAGCCGAATGCACCCCGCGCAAGGACGGCGACCGCTGGCTTTGCAATCGGGCGCAAAGCGAAGGCGGCGCGTGCGCGGACGGCCCCCTGGCCGATGGCTCCTGTTGCCGTCCGATCATTCCCTGCACACCCCGGCGCAGTATCCGTTCGGCACGGGGCGCCCTGACCAAGTGGATGGCGGTCCTGACAATCGGTATTTTAACGGTAATCCTGACCGCGTCATACGGAACCAAGATATTCTCGCCGGGTCCCCTGAATTTGAATCACGCCGAACTGACCAAGTGCACGGCCTGCCACGGTGACAGCCATTATTCGCTGACCGAATGGGCCGGGAAAATATTTTTGCCGACGGACCCGAAATCGGGTAGCGCTGGATGCATCAACTGCCACACCATGGGCTCGGCGCCGCTCCAGGCCCACAGTACAAAACGGGCCGAACCCAAGATCGCCAGCGAGGCGGAGATCGCCGCCAATCCACTATTTTTGAACGTCTCCAAGAAACTCATGGGCGGACCATTCGGGGCCGGTCAGGAAATCGCCTGCGCTACCTGTCACCAGGAACACGATGGGCCGAATGCGCATATCAAGGAGATGTCAAACAATCAGTGTCAATCCTGCCACACCCTGATGTTCAAGAGTTTCCGTCGCGACCATCCGGAATTTACCGACTATCCCTACGACCGCCGGACCCGCATAAACTTTAGCCATGCCACCCACTTCAAACGCTATTTCCCGGAATCCAAGCTGCCGGCAACACCGGGTCAATGCCAGGACTGCCACACCAGCGGTGACCGTGGTCTGGTCATGAAGGTCAAGCCGTTCAGGCAGGTCTGTGCGTCCTGCCATCTGGATCAGATCACCGGCCGGTCCGGTTCCGGCCCGCGCACCGTCGCCTTTTTCAGCCTTCCCGGATTCGATCTGGAAATCCTTCAGGACGCCGACATCAACATCGGCGCCTGGCCGGAATATGCCGAACAACCGCTGACCCCGTTCATGAAATTGATGCTGGCGGCGGATGGCAAGCTGGCCGATGATATCGCGCGCCTGGAAGATATCGATCTGATGGACCTGGAAGACGCCGACGATCAGGTCCTGGAATCCGTCGAACGGGTGGCCTGGGGAATCAAGGAACTGATGTATGACCTGACGGTGAACGGCCCGATGACGATCATCAAGAACGTCACCATGGGCAAGCAGATGTCCGATGAGGAAACGACCGACCTGGTATCCGCCCTGCCCTTTGACGTCGTTAAATCGGCCAGTACGAAATGGTTTCCCAACTTGACCGATGAACTCGAACGGCGCCGGGCGGGCGAGGTCCTGCCGACCGTGATCGCATCCGAAGAGGAAGAGGAACCCCTGGCCGATCTTAAATCGTGGATGCGATTCGGCGGCTGGCAGGGCCAGGACTTCGACCTGCTGTACCGGCCGACCAAACACAGGGACCGCTTCATGAAGGTCTGGATTTCGACCACGGCGACCGCTTCGTCCGGACCGTTCGGCGACCTGGCGCGACCGCTATTTGATTTCCTGACCGATAAAAAATCGACCGGCAAGTGCGCCAAATGCCACAGCGTCGACGCGGCCCCGGACAACACCCTTACCGTCAACTGGACCGCGAAAAGGCCGATCGGCAAAACCCGTAAGAAAACGATGTTTTCCCACGATAAGCACAACGCCATTCTGCAAAAAAACGGCTGCAAGTCGTGTCACAAACTGGCCAAAGACGCCAAATACCTGGACTCGTTCAAAGATATGAACGCGGCTACATTTACGTCTAATTTCATCCCCCTGAAGAAGCAATCATGTACCGCCTGCCATATCGACAGAACCTCGCTCGGCGCGTGTATAACCTGTCATAATTATCATTTCGGCAAGGTTTTACTGGTCGAAACCAAATCATCCACCAAACCGAAAAAAGAATCACCGGCAGGTCGTTCCGACAGCCCTGTAAGTTCTCCCTGACGACCCGTATCAAACGGTGTCCGCGCCTTTTTAAGGAGCATCCGTGTTCTATAATACCGACGACAACGGCCATAACCTGCCGCACGACCCGTTCAAGGCCTGTATAGCGCCCCGGCCTATCGGCTGGATATCGACGCAAAGCGCCGACGGCATCGCCAATCTGGCCCCATACAGTTTTTTCAATGGCGTCGCCTCCAACCCGCCACAGGTCATGTACTGTTCCAGCGGAACCCAGCCGCACGGCCCCAAAGACACGCTTGGCAACATCCGCGAAACCGGCGAATTTGTCGTTAATGTCGCCACCTGGGACCTGCGCGAAGCAATGAACATGACCAGCCGGGCGTGCCCGCCGGAAGACGACGAATTCGCCCTGGCCGGCCTGAGCCGGCGGCCGGCGCGGCTGGTCAAAGCGCCGCTGGTCGGCGAGTCTCCGATCAACATGGAATGTCGGCTGAGCAAAATTATCGAACTTTCAAGCGACGATGCGCGGCAACCCAATACCATGGTTATCGGCCATGTAGTGGGAATTCACATCGACGACGCCGTGCTTACCGACGGTATGATCGACAACGCCAAGCTGCGGCTGATTTCGCGTCTCGGCTATATGGATTACGCCCCCGTGGATAACGTCTTTACCATGGACCGGCCCGGATCGGGAAAGCCGCGGTAGGGCATGTCCGACAGCATCGCCATCCTTGACCGCCTGATCGCTTTTCCGACCGTCAGCCATCGGCCCAATATAGCGATGATCGATTTTATAGCCGATACCCTGGATTCCTGCGGGGTGGCATGCCGGATTATCCGGGACGACACCGGGCACAAGGCCAACCTGTACGCCACTATCGGCCCCACCGACCGGCCGGGCGTGATG
>VAPL010093129.1_pt1 | contig 14416 bp, 7 predicted proteins | sample 3395061 | NCBI WGS metagenome assembly VAPL01 (sample SAMN08290444, study PRJNA428436) | hydrothermal vent metagenome | isolation source: Deep-sea hydrothermal vent chimney 2 | place: Pacific Ocean: Juan De Fuca Ridge | depth 2182 m m | reverse complement strand
TTGTCGGTGTCGTAAAAAGACACGAAACCGACGGCGGAGAGGTCGAATCATCTTGTAATTCCGTATTGGGCAAATGGCGGTTTTGACTTTTTACGAGTCCCTCAGGATTGAAACAGGTTGGTGAAAATGCGATAGCCGCCGACCCAGGTCCCGATGCTGGAACCAATTCCGGTCATGATAAAGACCAGGAAGATGCGCAGGAGCTTGTTCTGCCACCAGCCGCGCAGGCGGCCGATATCACTGCCCACGCTTTCAAACTCTTTGACCATGGGCGGCCGGGCCATTACCTGGACAAAGGCGCAGACATACCCGGCGCCGATAACCGGGGTCAGGCTGGTAATCGGGGCGGCGGCAAAGGCGGAGAATATGGTGGCGGGATGGGCAAGGGCGAATACGGCACCAATGGCCGATGGAATGCCGTTGGCCAGTACCCAGTACAGGGCGTTTGCCCCGGCCTCTCCGGCCCCCTGGCGGAAACCAATCGCTGCAATGGAAAGCAGGATGGCGGCGGGGATGGACCAGCCGATAATCTTCCAGGCTCTGGAAACCGGCGGAATGGTGTCGATTGCAGAGATCCTGTTTTGGTTGTCCTGGTCAATAACCCGCTTGATTCCTTCCATGTGGCCGGCGCCGACCACGGCGACGATGCGTTTTCCGGGAGCGGCCTTGATTTTTTCCGCCATGTAGATGTCCCGTTCATCAATGAGCACTTCCTTGGTGGCGGGCAGGGCCTCACCCATCTCATTCATAAGCTCGGATAACACGTCTTTGTTGCGCAGTTCGGCAAGTTTTTCCTCGTCCAGTTCGGTGTTGTCAAACAACGAGGCAAAAAGGGTTGCCACCAGATACCCCTTTTTAAAGAGTGAGGTGGCATGCCAGGCCCTGCGCAGGGTGACCCGGACTTCACGGTCACAGAGTGCAACCGTGATATTGTTTTTTTCTGCAACCTGCGCCGCCCGCAGCAGTTCGGTTCCCGGCATCACGCCCAACTGGGTGCCGAGTTTTTTCTGGTAGGAAGAGAGAATCAGGTTGACCAGTAGGGTGGAGAGTTGTTTCCTGCGGATGACCTGTTTGAGGTCCAGGTTCTCCCATCGTTTCTGTTTGGAGAGCGCTTCATATCGTTTGTCATCCAGTTCAATACAGACGGTATCGGGTTGTTCATCATTGATGACCTGCTCGACCAGGTCGGCTGACTGTCTGGAAATATGGGCCGTGCCTACCAGGAGAATGGTCTTTTCGTCCTGGTGCAGTATGGCCACGTCATCGGGATACTCGTGGGCTGGAAATTTTCTGGTTATGTCTGTCATTCATTTTTTCCATGCAAGGAAGATGTTCGTTCAATTAGAATTCGTGTCGGGCGAGAACCGGCCGGATTCGTATTGTGTTTTTTTCGCCCTTTTGCGGCCATGAGAAGATCCCATTCCACCGGGACAAGAACGATGGTTAAAAAGGTTGCCGTACAGAGACCGGTAACAAAGGTCATGGCCATTGTGCCCCAGACCAGTGAATATTCGGGGATGCCGATGGCCATCGGCAACAGGCCCAGAGTCGTGGTCATGGTCGTCAGGATGATCGGCCGCAGTCTGATATTTGTTCCCCGGACAATGGCTTCCCGCCGTGAGAGTCCCTGCTGAAAGGATTTGTTGATAAATTCGATCAGCACCAGCGAGTCGTTGACCACCACCCCGGTTACCCCGACAATAGCCATGAACGAGTTAATAGTAAAGAGGCTTCGTGAGAGAAATGTGCCGAAGATAACTCCGATCAGGGCAAAGATCACTGCCGAAATAATGATCAGCGGCTGCAGGTATGAGCTGAACTGGGTGGCAAGAATCAGGTAGATAAGCAGCAGAGCGATCAGAAAGGCATAGGTCAGGGAGGTGTAGGAGCGTTGGGTTGATTCATATTCTCCGGCAAAATTCAGTGCGACCCCGGGATATTGACTGCGGATTGTTGAAAAGAACGTCTGTACCCGGTCAACAACCAGCTGCGAGGAGACGGAACTGCCCTCACGGATATTGGCGGTCAGGGTGATCGCCCGCAGGCCTTGAAACCGGTTGAGAAAGCCCGGCTCGGAACTGAAGATTGGTGTGCAGAGATCGCCGAGCAGGACCGGGCCGTCGGGATGTTCGATGATCGGGGTCTGCATGAGCTGTTGTAATCCCTGGTCTGCGGTAGAATCGATCTTGACCTTGAGGTCGAGCTCCTCATCAAGTACCCGGTATTTTCCCGCGACCCGGCCGTTGAGAACCCCGGCAGCCAGTAGCGCGACCTGATCGGTGGACAGGCCGTATTCGCCGGCCCGTTCACTGTTGATCTGGAAGCGGACCACCCGGCCAGGCTGGCCCTGGTTATCCTCAAGATCAATCAGGGCCGGGCCTGTTTCAGGATCGTGTCGGAGAAATCGCATCAGCTTGCCGCTGAGCTGCTGGACCGAATCGAGTTGTTTGCCCAGTACCCGAATGTTGACATCTTTGCCCGAGGGCGGCCCGTCTTTTTCCGGCCGGATCCGAAGGCTGAAGCCGGAATCGGTAAAATGAGCCAGTTTCTTCCGCATGGTGCCCAGGTGGGCGAGAATGTCGTTTTTCGGTGCATCCTCAAAGCTGCGATCCCGGAGAGCGGGCAGGGTAACGACTACGTGGCCGAGGTGATTTCCCCAGACCGCCATGTAATCCTCGTTGAGGTAGAAACCGGCCATGCCCTGGGCTGATGTCGCCATACCCGGGCCGTCGGCCATGACCTCGGCTGCAATGTTTTTAATCAGGGCATGGGTGGTTTCAATGGGGGTGCCGACCGGGCCGTTGACTTCCACGTAGTAGGTCGAATAATCATCGGGAAAAAAGGTGACCCTGATCAGGTTCATCTTGCCGGATAGAGAGACCAGGGCAATGAACAGGGCCAGGCAGAAGAAGAAGGCCGGAATAGCCAGACTGGTGAACCGATAACGAAGAACCAGTTGCAGCAGCCGGTTGAAAAAAATTCTGCAGCCGGCCATGAACGGGGTATCTTCCACTTTGAACTCAAGGGTGTCGCAGCGTATGGTGTATTTGCGACCCCGCTTGAGAGTCTGGTTTTTTCTGGGGCCGTAGTCCAGGTAGTGAATGGGCAGAATGAACAGGCATTCGATCAGGGACGCGACCAGGGCGTAGGTTACAGCCTTGGGGATGATGGCAAAGAATTCGCCGATGGAGCCCGACATGATCAGCATGGGCAGAAACGCGGCAATGGTGGTCAGGGTGGCGGAGATAACCGGTAGGAAGACTTCGGCGGCGCCGTCGACCACTGCATCGTGAATATTTTTTCCGGCCTGGATATGGCGGTAGATATTTTCCACTACCACTATGGCGTCATCGACAATGATCCCTGAGACCAAAACAAAAGAAAACAGCGAGAGCTCGTTGATGGAGTTGCCGGTCAGGTACATGATGCCCATGGTGACCAGAAAGGCAAACGGGATGCCGATTGTTGTCAGGGCGGCATTGCGGAAGCCCATGACCGCGTAGATAAGGAGGCTGACCAGGATAATCCCGAGCAGCAGGTTAAAGCCGAGGACCCGCATGGAATCCTTGATTTTGACCGTTGAGTCCTGGGTCAGGACCAGCTGTACCCCTTCTTCTTTGTAGCGTGCCTGGTTTTCGGCAACAGCGGCTCTGGCATCGGAAGCGATGTGGATGGCATTTCCCTCCCGGGTCTTGATCAGCTGCAGTGTCACACAGTCCCTGCCGTTGACCGAAGACATGACAAAGGGATCTCGGTAATCGAGATAGGCACCGGCGGCAATGTTACTGATGCGGACAAACGTGCCGTCGCCGTCGGTGCGGATAATGGTGTCCATGACCTGCTGCCGGCTGCGATACCGCTCATCCACCCGCAGCATGAACTCTCCGCCGCCGGTGGTAAACTCACCGGCCGGGACAATGATGTTCCCCTGATTCAGCGCCGTTGCGGCCTGCTCAAAGGTAATGCCCAGGGTGCGCATTTTGACCGGATCAAGCAGGACGTGGAATTCCCGTACGTATTCACCGACCAGCTTGACCTCCTTGAGGCCTTCTATCCGGCTGAGTCTGGTTTTCAGGTCTTCGGCGATAAGGGCCAGGGACCGGTTTGATCTGTCACCCAGGACATTGACCGAGATCGCGGGAAACCAGTCGTTGACGTCAAGCTCGTTAAATTTCGGCGGGTCAACCGTGGGCGGCAGATCCTGGAGCATGCCCTGGACCCGGAAACGGAGTTCATCATACCCGGCCTGATAGTCGGTATCATCGACGAATTTGACCAGGATGGATGAACGCTGGCTATAGGAGTTGGAAAGGATGTATTCAACGTTGTCCAGGTCTTCCAGCGCATCCTCAATCTCACGGGTCACCAGGGCCTCGACATCCTGGGGAGAAGCACCAGGATAATAGGTGTCGATCAGGACTTTGCCGAAATGAATGTTTGGGTAGCGTTCAACCGGAGAGCGGAGCATGGCCCAGGCCCCGATGAGCATGATGAGGACAAAGAGCAGGTTAAGAAGAACCCGTTGTCGCAGAGTGAAGCGGATAAAGGCTTGCATGGGAAAAACGGGGGTCAGGGGGCAGGGGTCTTGGAGCCGGCTTTTCGCGGCTCCTGTTCACCGGTGCCGGCCTCCCGGCACCTGAAACGGTCGCCCTCTTTGATCTCTTTTGAGACAATTCGCAGTCGTTTGCCTGTGTCTGCAGCCGGGGAGAGTTCCGGGCCCAGGACGATAACCCGGAAGGTTTGACCGTTTTCACGGGTCAGCCAGTTTTCCTCGTACCGTTCTTCCACGGCCTCGGCAGGCAGAAGGAAGGCATGCATGGGATCCTTGAGCGAGACCGGGATTTCAACCCGCAGCCCGCCTCGTTTATCCGCTAACTGCTCAAGGGTGGCATTACTCAGGGCAATATCGGCCTTTGTTTTACGGGTTACAGGGTCAAAGTTTGGAGCGATGCGCCGGAGCGTTCCCGTGCCTTGGATATCGCTGTCGACAATGTAGAGGGGAAATCTGTCTGCAGACTGAAGAGAATGGAGTTCCTCTGGGCGCAGTACGATGGGCACCACCAGGTTTTGATAATCGCCGATTTCGGCAACCTTTTGTCCGGCACGGACCCATTCACCGGGCTCGATCCGCCGTTCTATAACCAGCCAGCCTGCAGGCGCATGGAGCGTATGTCTGGCAAGTGTTTCTCCCAGTTGCTCCTGTTCGGTTTCCAGCTCTCGGAGTGTAAGGAGGGTCTGCTCGTATTGCAGTTCAAGCTCTTCGAGTCTGGTTTGAGCAGAGGCTTTGGTGGTGACCAGTTTTCTATAGCGGTCAACCTGTTTTTTATCAAAGGCCAGGGATTTTTCGGTCCGGGTTCTGGCCAGCGCGTTTGCCTGCAGCTTGAGGGTGGTAAAGGTGGGGTCAATGCGGGCGAAAACGGTATCGCCCGGGACTGGGTCGCCGACATCGGCCCGAACCTCTATGCAGCGTCCGGTGACTTCGGGAGTAAGATCAAGAAAGGTTTGCGGCCGGGTGAAGCCGGTGAGAGTGAGGGTGGTTTTTGCGGTTTCGGCCCGACATACGGTTTGGGCAAGGACGGTAGAGGACGATAGAGAAGAGAACAGCAGCAACCAGTAGGCCGAAAGCAGGGGCAGGAAATGGCGATACCTCATGTGGTGAACACCGGGAGCGTATCGGTTGTGTTGTCGGCGGCCGGTCACACTTTTTTCACGACCAGTCGTTTACCGGGGTGAATCATGTTCGAGCGCAGATTGTTCCATTTTCGGATATCTCGGGCGGATACCTGAAATTTGCGGGCAATGGTCCAGAGAGAATCTCCATTACGTACTTTGTACCAGGTTAACTGGGCCTCGATGGTCCCCACGGACGGTTGTCTCTTCTTGCTGTCGACCAGGGTGATGTATTTTTTCTTTGTCCTTTTTTGCCTTGCGTTGGAGACTGAAGCGGTTCGCACAACGCTCTGTGATTCACTGCTTTCGACATAGAGGGCGATATGTTGTCCTGCCCGGATTTTACGAACGTCGGTAATGTCGTTCCACTGCATGATGATCTCAACCGGAACGTTGTACTGTTTGGAGATCTTGGACAGTGTGTCGCCCCTTTTCAACTGATGGAGTATGAGGGGATTGTTTTTTCCGGCCTGCGCATAACGGTTGGCGAGGGTTTCTCCTTTTTTGAGCAGAACATAGCGGGTGGTGCGGTAGGGAATTCGTAAACGCTGCCCCTTGGTCAGCCGTGCACGGTGCAGGTTGTTGGCTTTGAGCAGGGTTTTCTTGTTGAGGTTGTACGTTCTGCAGATACGGCCAAGGGTGTCACCCTTACGCACGGTATGGGTCTTGTAACCGGTGGTGATGACCGGCTGCAGCCGCTTGAGGTTGGCAGCCACCAGATCCCGGCTTCCATGGGGAACTTTGATCTGATACGCTTTGATGTTCGGCGGGGTCTGGTTTTTTTTCAGTTCGTTGTTAAGCTTGCGAATTGTTTTTGTTTTTGTGCCCGCTGCGGCGGCAACAGCTGCCAGATCGGTTCTCGGCGGCACGGCGACCAGCTCAAATGCCTCCGCCGACTGGTAGTTGATGTCCGTGAACCCGTACTTGGCCGGTTCCCTGGCAATGATGATTGCAGCAATCAGTTTGGGCACATAGCGTTTGGTTTCAAGCCGCAGGTATTTGTATTGAGCCAGCTTCCAGAAATCACGGGTCTTGTATCGTTTGATTGCCCGGCGTATCTTTCCTTCTCCTGCATTATAGGCGGCAACGGCCAGATACCAGTCGCCGAATTCGTTGTAGAGCGTGCCCAGATAGGCGGCGGCAGCCCGGGTTGCCTTTTCCGGTTCCCGGCGTTCATCGATCCAGGAATCGATGTGCAGGCCGTAGTTTCGTCCGGTACCCTTGATGAACTGCCAGAGTCCGACCGCATGGGCGTGGGAGTAGGCCGACGGGTTGAAACCCGATTCGATCATGGCCAGGTAGACCAGATCCTGGGGTAGGCCGGCTTTTTTTAATTCTCGATGGATGGCGGGAAGATATTTGCCCGACCGGGCCAACCATTTTTTGAAGTATTTGCGCTGCCTGTTTTGGAAGGTATCGAGGTAAAATTGCACCTGCTTGTTGACGGTAACTGGAAAATCATAAACAATATCCGGCTGTTTTTCGATCTGTATCTCGGCTGAATTGTCTTCCCAGGCCCCGGTCTTGTTTAGCTCCGATAACTCCTCTTCCAGCAGTTCTTCCGGTTCAGCCGTGACATACTGCTCGGTATCGACTTTATCCCCGGCGGGTGTTGTCTGGAGCTGTCGAAGGGTACTTGTACTGTCTGCGGTCTGCATGGGGGCGCAGCCTGCAAGAAGGCTCAGCAGGATAAACAGCAGAAGGAGGCCCGGAGTTGATAATTTAGTCATGTTGGTTAGTGGTGAAATGGTTGCCTTTTGGTATTTCATGGCACTGGCTATGGCCTGTCTGTGAACCGGCGGTATAGTTTCCTGAAATGATATTGTTTTTTTTGGGATTGCGAGTAGGATGCGAAAAAAAATACATCTTACAGGCCTTTACCATTAGAATGTGTTAAATGACAAGGAAAAACGTAATGTTGCGCCTTTTGTCGGCCGAAAAGAAAAAGGGCTTATGGCTTGAACAGGTTATTACGTAAAGATGGAATTTGCCGTCCCTTGTTTGTCTCTTGTCGGCAACACGTGTGTGCTGTGGGCAAGGCGATAAAACCAAGCGGTCTCTGCTTGATCTCTGTTGTGTACAGCCCCCGTGATTGATTTGAAATGTCCGGCATAGAGCATTGGATGTGTCAAGTTGTCAATTCATGGTCGTGATTTGGTTGTCGGTCTGAAAATATTTCTCTGCGTTCCCATACAGTATGCTGCGTTTTTTTAAATATCTCTTGTTCTTCTGTCTCACCCTGGCTCTGCTGCTCACTGCCGCCATCGGCGGCGGGCTGTATTATCTGGTCGTGGTCAATCCCGGCCCGGAAATAGAAGAGGCCAATATCGAGGCCATTCTCGGGCGGGAGAGCCCCGTTTTTTACAGTGACGGCCGGGAAAAGATAGGGGTGCTTTTTCAGGATTTTCATCGACAGTATCTGGGCTATGACCAGATTCCCAGGAAGTTTATTAATGCCTTGGTCGCGGCTGAGGATAGCCGTTTTTTTCAGCACTTCGGTATTGATATAGCCGGTATTGCCCGGGCCATGATTGCCAATTTTAAGGCCGGGCGGATCGTGCAGGGGGGCAGCACCCTGACCCAGCAGACGGCAAAAAATCTCTTTAAGCGGGAATCGCGCAGTTACCAGGCAAAGCTCAAGGAGCTCCTCTATGCCTTGCGTCTGGAACATCATTATTCCAAGGAAAAGATCCTGGAATTTTACTGCAACCAGTTTTATGTCAGCGGCAACGGTCATGGACTCGGGGTTGCGGCCCGCTACTATTTCGACAAGGAACCCGGCGAGCTCAGTCTGCTTGAATGTGCCTTTATTGCCGGTAGTGTTAAACGGCCCAACTACTACAATCCCTTTACCAAGAAAAATAAACGGCAGGCCGGAGTGGCCCGAAAAAGGGCTGATGAACGAGCAGACTACGTGTTGCGCAACATGCTTAAGGAGGAGATGATCACCCGGCAGCAGTATGAGGATGCGGTTGGACGGGATATTGTCTTCAACCAGGGCAAGATGGCCTTTGCCCTCAACACCATTATGGATCTGGTCAAGGAGGGACTGTCCTCGGAGTTGATTACCGATGTCCTGGATGAACACGGTATTTCAAATATTGCCACCTCCGGGGTCCGGATCATTACAACCGTTGACCGTGAATTGCAGGATAAAACGTTATACGCCCTGCGCAAACATCTCTGCCGGCTTGATGTCCGCATGCGCGGCTATAATCGTCAAGAGGTCCTGAAGACGTACAGCGCCATGGATGTGGTTAAGAAAAAAGAGCTGCAGCCCCGTGATTTTGTTTTCGGGACTATTCTCTCCAAGGAGACCGGGCCGAAGGGAAAGGTTGCAGTCACGATTTCGCTTGGCGATGCACTGCCCCCCGGAATTATAAATAAACAGGGTCTTGAAGGAATACTTACCGCCTTCATCAAGCACAAGAGAAATCGCTGGACCACGGTCAATATGAAAAAAGATTTGCCCCTGTTGCTGGCCCAGCTGCAGGAGGGAGATCGGGTCTATGTCAGTGTGCGCGGTTTTGACCTGGACGGAACCGCTCAGCTTGATCTTGAGCGCTACCCGAAGCTGGAAGGGGCTGCGTTGATTATGCGGAAAGGATCAATCCTGGCCATGTCCGGAGGTATGGAAAACCGGTTTTTCAACCGGGCCATCGACGGCAAACGGTTGATGGGCTCAACCTTTAAACCCTTTTTATTTGCCGCCGCCCTGCAGCTTGGCTGGAACAGTGTCGACATGCTGGATAATCGCCGTGATATTTTCGTCTTCATGGACAGACCGTATTTTCCGCGTCCGGATCATCACAGCCCCTTTGACCGGGTTTCCATGAGTTGGGCCGGGGTGAAATCTGAAAATGTTGCGGCGGTCTGGCTCCTGTACCACCTGACCGACTACCTGACCCCGCCCAGGCTGCGTGATGTGGCCCGGTTTCTGGATATGGCCCCGCGACGGACCCAACAGGGCGAGGAGTCGTATCGACAGTTCAGGGCCCGTATCCGGGATCAATTCGGCATCGTGGTCAACCGGGCGGTTCTGGAGCAGGCCGCCTATGATCTGGCGGTCAAATCGCTGGAGGCGGATTTCCTTTTTGAAGACCGGGCAGCGGCCTATGCCCAGTTGCAGCGGCTGCCCTACGGACTTCATTTCGATCAGTACCTGCAACCTCTGCAGGAAAAGCTAAAACAACCAAAGTTGAAAGAACGTCAGCGCCTGGAGCTGCAGCTGCGTATCAAGCTGCTGGGCCGTTCATATCTTAATTTGCAGCCGTTGCTTGCCCTGTTACGCAGCCAACAGGAATATTTTAAAGGGCTGCTCGAAGAGGAAGACTCGTTTTTTTCTTTTTTTGATGAGCGGCAGCCTCCGATTCGGCCCGAGGGACTCCTGGTTGAAAATGACCAGGGGACACTGATTCTTACCGTGCAGGAAGACTTACCCGAGGACTGGAAGCCGGTTGCAGAGACGGAGATCCTCGAGCGGCTGCGGGGCATGGACGAGGAGCAGAAGGCCCGGTTCTGGGATTCCGTTCAACTTGAGGGCGCTGTCTGCGCCTGTACCTACGATCAGGTTCAGGCTCAGATGGAACGTGAACGGGTAAAATTACTGGCGAGCGAACCCTATTCCATGGAAGTGTTGTCCGCCATCCGCGATTACCGGGTCATGGTTGGCCTGCAGTATCTGGTACGGTTCGGCAAAGCCTGTGGAATTGACAGCAGGCTTGAGCCGGTTCTGTCGTTTCCGCTCGGTTCAAACGTGGTCTCGTTGGCTGAATCCGTGCGTATGTATGAAACACTGGTCACCGGACAACGCTATGATGTCGGTCTGCCTGATCCGAAAGACGGCGTCATCCGGCAGGAGCGTGAAGGGCACCAGGACGGTCTGGCGATAATAGACAGGATTGAAACGCAGGAAGGCAGGGTGTTATATGCTCGCAGGCCAGCTGCGGTCCGGGTCGTTGATAAGAAAACGTCTTCAGCTGTAACCAATATTCTGCAGAATGTGGTCCGCTACGGTACCGGAACCTATGCCCGGACGCATGTCCGCCTCCACAGTGATGATCCCAAGATCGAGCAGGAACTGGAGGCGCTGAATCTGCCCCTTCCGCTCATGGGTAAAACAGGTACAGCCAACCGGTATCGGAATTCATCTTTTATCGGATTTGTGCCGGTTCCCGCTGCCGATGGAGATGCCTTTGTGGTTCCGGATAACGGGTATTCCGTTGGAGCCTATGTAGGCTATGATAAAAATAATCCCATGATCGATGGAACCACTCATATCACCGGTTCCTCAGGAGGCCTGCCTGTCTGGAGTGATATGGCGCAGGCATTACTTGAAAAAGAACAGGCGGCAGAGCGTTTCGATCCGGTTGATCTGAGCTTTAACGGACTTGGCCTCCGCTACCCGGATACCGGCCAGTTGTTTGTACCGGTGGATCCTGATCAGGGCGGGGCTGTCCTTCAGGGGTGGGGAGGACTGCAAACCCGGATTGCACCGGACCGTCCGGTTATCCTGAGTTATGGCCCGGTTGGTGCAGGAGGTCGGTTTGAACCGGCCAGAATGTTCAAGCCCTTTTGGAAAAACAGCCCCGTCGCACCGGTAGAGTGACCGTGGTGTTGTTTGAAGACAGGCTGTACCTGTAAAGCAGTCTGTGCAGGAAGAGCTGTTGATCACTCCGGCAATGGTGGCGATTTTTCTGAAATTTTAACAAAAAACCAATTGTCGCTTCGTATGGAATCTGATAGCTTGTTGAATACTTCCTTTAATTAATCCATAATCATGATTCGGAGCATTGCTGTAAAACTCTGTCATTCCGTCAGGATCTGTGACCATGTATAGGTGTTTAATCCCAAAATTGTTCCGTATTCTCTGTGTACCAGCCCTGTTGGGGATGACTGTGTTTTCCGGTGGCTGTGTAGCTGATAAACAGATGATTCCGCCCTATCAGGGCAAGGCGCAGCGTGAAGTCGCCATGCAGCAGCCGGGGTATGAACGGCAGGTTGTCAAAGAGCCTGTTTCGGATGCCCGAACTCCGCAAACCGCTACTCCCCGGCGGCAGGTTGCTGCCGATGATGATCTGTTGCTGCCGGTTCTGACCCATATCAATGAACGGATTTTTTCCTATGAGCAGAAACTGGCGGCCTGGAAACCGCAGGATGAGAAGGGTACGGATACGGAAAACAGTTGTCGACAGCAGATGGAGAATATCCTGGGTCAGTATAATGCACTGCATTTGCAGCTTCTGCAGCAGGACTCGGTCACAACCGACTACCTGCTGAAGGGAGAGACGCTGCTCAACCTTGAAAAACAGGATTTTCAGTATCTGGAGAGCGACTGCAATACACCTGGGGCCGGCGAACAGGTCGCCGTTGCCGGTTCGTCGACTGAGGAAGCGTTGAGCGGGCAGAAAGCACGGGAAATCACCGAGGCCTATGCAGGCGGCGACTATGAGAAAACAATCCAGGAGTACGAAAATCTTCTTGGTGAAACCTTCCAGAATCCGCCCTATGAGGTGTCCTTGGCCTATGGCAAGGCCTTGATGAAGACAGGGCGTGAATCCGACAGCCGTAAGGTGTTTAAGGATCTGCTTGCCCGGATTCGTCAAAATGATCAGGCCCTTTGGGAGTTTCAACTGATGCAGCTCATTGGTGACCTGGATTTTGCTCTGGGAACCTATGATTCGGCGAGCAGTCAGTATGATGAAATCGTCAAGATTTATACAGAGCTCAGTGAAAAGAACAACTGGGCCAAGCAGCAGCTTTCCGCCTTAAATGTTGCCGACGAGCAAAGTGAGGAGGTCAAGGCCTATTCCAAGCTCTTGCGCAGCTATCTGGCCTATAATCCTGAACGGGATGGCTTTACCGTGGTTCGTAAGGCAGAGGCCTTTGTCAAGATGTATCCCTATTCGCTGGTGGCCTCCAGTGCCGATCATCTGGTCACCGTCAGCCGGGAGAGAGCCGAGCAATGGTATAAAAATCTGCTGCAGCAGGTCAACGACCTTGCTGCTGAACAAAAGTTCCAGGAAGCCCTGCTGGTCCTGGAACGGGTGCCGCGAACAATTCTTCCCCTGGAAAAACAGCAGGAACTGGCGGCCAAGTCGGCAGAACTCTCCACAACCGAGGCCATCACCCGGGAAACAAGGCAACTCGCCCGGGAGCAGCAGTTGCAGGAAGACTGGAATACGGGTATGACCTTTCTTGAACGAAAGGAATATGATCAGGCCATTGAGGCCTTCAGTAAGTTGCAGGACAGTTCCTATAGTGACCGGGCCAAGGCCCGGATTGACGAGGCTGCCAATCTGGCTGCCCAGGAAGATCGCAAACGGGCGGCGGAACTTTTTGTCCGTTCCAACCGCACCAGTGATCTGGAGAGCCGAAAGAAGTTGCTTCTCTCCTCCAGACAGTTGTTGCAGGATATTCTGATCAAGTATCCCCAGTCCGATCTGGTAAACAAGGTGCAGCGGAATCTTCAGCGGATAGATAAAGAGATAAACGCCATTGACCCCTCTCTGCTTTCGGCTCCGGTTACCGTCAATGGTACGATCAACGAGCCTGCTGGTCTCGGACAAGAACCCGTTTATAATCAGGGTATAGAGAGCAATGGTATGCAACCACAAAAGGTAACAGAATAAATATATTATATTTGGGAGTTATGAACAATGGACAAGAAAAACCTCATCATTGCCATACTGGCGGGTATGTTAGTCTTCGGTTCCCTCTGGGGATCGGTGGGGAACAAAAATTCCAAGTTGCTGCGGCGTGAACTTGCACAGGCCGAAGAACAGCTTGCCAAAGTGGAGGCAGCCACCAGTCAGGCCCATGACGAGGTGCTGACCAAGACGGCTGAAGTGCAAAAAAACCTGCAGGTTAAGGGGGAGCAGCTGGCCAAGGCTAGAAAGGAGCTGGTCGCCCTGCGCAAAGCAAATAAGGGGCTTGAAGCCAGGCTGTCGGAACGGGATGCAACCGTGCAGAAACTCCTTGGCGAAAAGGAGAAGCTTTCGGTCAAAGCACAGAGTTCGACGATTCAGTACGTCAGTGATTTGCAGAAGAAACTGACACTGTTGAAAAAAGAACTGACTGCGGTGAAAAACGAGCTGAAAAAGAAAAACCAACAGCTTGCTGAAAAACAGGCCAATGCTGCCGTGGAACAGAAGAAAGAGCTGACCACCCTTCAGGATGAGTTAAATGAGAAGACGGAGCAGTTGAGCCGGATGCGGAGTTTTACCAAGGAGCAGGTTGCCGAGTTGGAAAAGAAAGTGACGGCTTTGCAGGAAGAGCTCAAAAATAAAGGCGCACAGCTTGCCAAACTCCAGACCGGCAAGAAACAGGTGAGCGAAACCAATGCGAAGAGTGCTCAGGAAATTGCTGAGTTGCAAAAGAGTCTGGCAGCAGCTGAGGCCGGGAACAGGGAATTTGCTGCAGTGAGCCGAAAGCTTGAGACGGCTGAGGCCCAGGTCATCGGTCTGGAAAAGATCATCGAAGAAAAAAATGCGGTTATTGAAGAGATCAGCCGTACTCTTGACCGGGTGAAAATCAATATGGATGTCCTACTCAATAAGATCGCCGATCAGCAGGACGGGCTGCAGGAGGTTCAGGAAGAAAATCGTGAACTCATCAAAGAGCTTTCGGTCAAGAACAAGGAGCTTGCCGACCTTCAGGAACAGTTGCAGGCTGCCCCGATTCAGTAACGGCTACCTTGAAAAATTGTATTTTCGTCCAACCTCTGCGTTATGCTTAAAATTTTATC
>VAPL010400616.1_pt1 | contig 14419 bp, 12 predicted proteins | sample 3395061 | NCBI WGS metagenome assembly VAPL01 (sample SAMN08290444, study PRJNA428436) | hydrothermal vent metagenome | isolation source: Deep-sea hydrothermal vent chimney 2 | place: Pacific Ocean: Juan De Fuca Ridge | depth 2182 m m | reverse complement strand
TCTATAAAATTAATTAATGACATGCTCTTTGTGTTTTATACAAAAATAACAAATTAGGTAAATATACGGGCATTCATTTATTATTTTATTAATTTAAATCTATAATTTTCATCGGCTTATTTTTATAAAATTATAATATATAGTGGTTTTCTGCTTCAAATCCTTTCTGACAAAAGTTAGCGATTAGACCCCTCGGGATAAATGCAAAGCTTCTGTACCCACTGATTGCGATCTTCTTCCAGCTTCGACAATAGCTGAGGTACCCAGTAAAGAATTTCCTGCCAATAAATATCTTTTTTTTAAAGAGCGACGCAAGGCAGGTGGTAATGGCATAAATTAAATAATGGTGGCCGTAATATTCATTCGCCCACGGAAATGATTGCTCCTGTAAGGGAGTTGCTTTTAATTTTTCATAAAATGTAAAAAAATAGCTGCCCAAAAACTATGCTCAGGCAGCTATCAATTAATTGTTATTTTACTGTTAAGAATGGATCAATATCCCGGATTTTGTTCAATTATGCCCGCTTCGGCAGTCACGATTTCAAGTTGGGGAATAGGAAAAAGCAATTGATATTCTTCAATTCGTGCATTTGGTCCTAATACAGCACCTGCATCAAATTTTGTATTCATCACACTTAGAGCTCTGCCAGTACGCACCAGGTCAAACCATCTCTTACCTTCAAATGCAACTTCCATTCTTAGTTCCTGATACACAGCTTCCCGAAAAGAACTTTCATCCAATCCTGCTAAATCCGCAAGCCCTGCTCTTTGCCTGACTTGATTAATATAGTTATAGGCCTCATCAGTTGGGCCGGTATTCACTTCATTTAAAGCTTCGGCACACAGCAATAAGATGTTAGAATATCTGTAAATAATCCAATCGGAATTGGAAGAATTATTAGCACCCTCATCGAGACCGTCAACATATAATCTGATCCACATGGCATCAATGAAACTCCCATTTGAAGCGGTGAAGCCACGGCCAATAGAAACATCTTTCCTTAAATCTCCTGCCTCATATGCGTCATAAATATCCTGTGTAGGTTGATTAAATCCGAAAGACCTTGTTACCAAAACTCCATTAGAACCCCTCGGGGCATACCAGCCAGGATAAGTAGTTCCCAAATTACCAGCATTTGCTGAAAACTGAACCTTCCAAATTTCCTCATCATTCCCCTGCATTCCCGCTGCAAAATTATCTCCATAATTATCTAAAAGTGAATACTCTGCACTGCCTATTACGGTGCTAAATTGAGTTACAGCCTCCGGATATCTTTTTTGTGTCAGATATACCATTCCCAGCATACTTTGTGCTGCACCTTTCGTAATCTTTCCTGACTCGGCATCAGAATATGAAAGAGGAAGCTTAGAAATAGCATCTAATAAATCTGCTTCAATTTGAGTATACACCTCAGTAATAGGGGTCCTCTTTTGAGTATAACTTTCTATAACGTCAGCATATGAAGAGGTAACAAGTGGCACATCACCGAATAGACGTATAAGGTTAAAGTACACACGGGCTCTGATTGCCTTAGTTTCTCCAATATACTGATCCTTATTACCCTGATCAATATCAGCTTCATCAATATTGGACAACACGCCATTAGCTCTCTGTATTGTACGATAAGATGATCTCCAGAGACGCAGTATGTGAGCATTTGATGCATCAGCGTTAAACTGATCAAGAGGTCTCTTGCGACTGTCTCTACTACCCCCAATAAGCAACGTAGTTGTATTGTCCGATGGCAAATCACCAAATAACATGTAATAGCCCCCCGAATGATATACCTTTGCTAGTTCACCATAAGCTCCATTTACAGCCTGCTCAAAGTCAGCTTCCGTTATATAAAATGTTGCTAATGTTGAGGTCGAAATTGGATCTATATCCAGAAAATTTGTGCAAGACGTAACCATCGTGATAAAAACAATGACACTTAGAAGTCTCAAGGCTTTCAACGTTTTCAAATATATTTTTGTATTTTTCATTTTATTCAATTTTAAATTTTATTAATAATCTTTACCTAAAACTGTACATTTAGTCCTAATGTAATGGTACGCGCAATAGGATATGTTCCAAAATCCAGCCCAGGAGTCAACTGCCTATAACTATCTCCTTCACCTGAGTTAACTTCCGGATTGAACAAAGCATATTTTGTGAAGGTGTATAGATTTTGAGCATTTGCATAAATTCTGAATCTATCGATTTTACCTTTAAATAGGCTCTTAGGTAAGGTGTACCCTAAAGTCATGTTCTTTATACGTAAAAATGAGGCATCCTCAAGCCACCAGGTCGATACGGTATTGTAGTTTTGAATTACACCACCCGGTTTAGGTGTCCATCCGTCACCAGGCTCAGCCTCAGATTTCCAATAATCTCTGCCTTGACCACTAATCCATCTGTAGGCACCTCTTTTATTACCATTCAGTACGGTCATACCTTCAACACCTTGTAGCGTAAAACTAAAATCGAAACCTTTGAAAGTCATATTACTTGTAAAGCCATAGATAAAATCAGGAAGGTTGTTGCCAATAACACCTTGGTCATAAAAGTCCAGTACACCATCAGGTCCATTTCCATCAGGTCCATTTACATCCCTGAATTTCATATCTCCAGCACCGACTAAATCATTGAATTTTGTCTCATCCGCATCCGCATCTGCCTGAGTCATATAGACGCCTTCTGCTATATATCCATAAAAGCTGCCTACTGGTTCTCCAACTCTGGTTGTATAGGCCAATTCATTAAAAAAGTTGCGAGGCGCAACAACAATAGGAGTATCGGTTATGCCCAGACTTTCAACTACGTTTTCGTTAAATGAAATATTGAAACTGGTGTTCCAACTAAAGTCTCCAACAAAATTCCTTGTCTCAATTAATAATTCTAAACCCTTATTTCTTACGCTACCAATATTTTGTAATGCAGTATTAAAGCCGTTAGTTAGCGGAATAGGTACATTAAGAAGCAAGCCTGTAGTTAATGAATTATAATAATCAGCATTCAGGTAAACTCTGTCGTTGAATAGTCCTAATTCAAAACCTATGTCCAATTCTTTTGTTTCTTCCCAACTCAACAGAGGATTGGAGATAGTATTTTGAGCTAATCCATTAACTATACTACCATTACCAGTACCTAAAATATAGTTATTCGCTCCTATTAAACCGAAAGACCCAAAGTCGGGAATATCCATACTTCCAGTACTTCCGTAACTGGCTCTGATTTTCATATGGCTAATTAAACTAGAGTTACTCAAGAATGCCTCTTCTGAAACACGCCAGCCTACAGCAATTGAAGGGAAGGTTCCCCATTTGGTATCGTTTCCAAAACGAGAAGAGCCATCTTGTCGGATAGTTGCGTTAACCATATACTTTCTTTTATAATCGTATGTTGCCCTTGCCAAAAAGGATGCTAATGCCCATGCAGACTTACGTTGAGTAGCGGAATTGACAACACCTGCATTCAACGTGCGAACCTGATCGTTAGGAAATCCGGTCGAAAATATATCATGATATTCAAACTGAGATCTTTGGGCTGTGAAACCTCCCAATACAGAGACATTATGATTATCATTAAATGTCTTTGTATAAGTAAGTGTATTTTCATTCACCCAACTGATGTTACTAGATCCTGTTGCATAGCCAGACACAATAATGGTTCCAGGTCTTCCAACTGTAGAGGGTGTAAATGAATCTTGAGAAAAATAATTAATATCACTGCTTATGGTGGTTTTGAAGATTAAATCATCTGTAATATCAACCACTAAAAATGCACTAACCAAAACCCTGAACTGTTTGAAATCCAAATCAGATTCGATAGTTGTTGCAATGGGGTTATCGAAAAAATCGATATCGCCAGGAACGCCATCATAGTTGTATAGTGGGCCTTGGAAATCGTAGGTACCGTCAGCTTTGTATGCTCCAAAAACAGGACTCGTTTTCAGGGCGTCACGTACATTTCCGCTCTCGCCACCGGCTCGAGTCATTCTGCTAATGCTAAAAGTTGGCGTAATATATAATCCAACACGAACCCTGCTTGAAAGGTCGGCATCAAGATTGGCTCTTAATGAGAATTTCTGAAAACCTGAATTTATAATGACACCTTCCTGATTGACATAATCTCCTGATATATAATAACGAGCTTTTTCACTTCCACCAGATGCAGATAAAGAAACAGTTGTCATCGGGGCTACCCTGAACATCTCATCCTGCCAATCCGTGTCAAGAAGTGATGAAGGATTACTAAATTCGTCAGGAATCATAAAGCCAGGAGTCCTAACTGAATTTGGGTCGTCCAAATTCCTGATAGGATTAGGCCCCCCATAATTTACCCAAGACCAGTTTAATCTATCTGTTTCCATATTTACCCATTCGGCAGTGTTCATCATGTCAATTTTATGAGCAACTGTTTGCATCCCCTGGCTTATGTTAAAAGATATTTTAGCTTTACCGGCAACACCTTTTTTAGTGGTAATGATAATAACACCATTGGAGCCCCGCGACCCATAAATGGCAGTAGATGAAGCATCTTTAAGGATACTGATTGATTCAATATCATTTGGGTTTATTGACGCCATAGGATTTTGAGGTTGTTGTCTGCTATTTCCACCCATAACGGAGGCAGTACTAATAACATTATCAATAGGGATTCCATCAACTACGTACAAAGGCAAACCACCTCCCGAGATTGAACCAACTCCCCTGATCTTAATAACCGGGCCAGATCCGGGAGCTCCTGAAGTTTGTTGAATTTGAACACCGGCAACTTGTCCTGCTAATGCCTCGGCAAAGGATACTACTGCCCTATCTGCCAGTTGATCAGCGGTTACTGTTGAGACTGCATTAGTTAGCAAGGCTTTCGCTTGGTCGCCATAGCCTACCACCACAACTTCTTCCAGAGCAGTGATATCGAGAACCATCGTTAAATCAATTACAGTTTGATTTCTTATGGTGATTTCTTCCTCCAAATATCCGACAGAACTAAATACCAATATTGAATTTTCATCCGGCGCTTCCAACTTATAGTTACCCTGGACATCCGTTACCGATCCCAATGAGGTGCCTTTTACAATTACATTTACACCTGGAAGATTTTCTCCGGTTTCATCAGTAACTTTGCCTGTAATTTCCACTTCGGCCAACAATATTTCCACACCCTTTGAAAACCGTCCAATTTTCCTGTCCACGTTTATTGATCGATTGACTTGCCTGAATTTCAGGCCGGTTTGTTTAGAAATATCCATCAGTACATCGGCCACTGAGATATGGCTGCTATTGATATTTACAGGAGTATTTAAGTCCAATTCGGGTCTGTTATAGTTGAACTCATAATTCGTCTTCGATTCGATAGAATTGAATGCTTCAACAATGGATGCGTCCTTCAATTGAAGATCGATGAACACTTCCTTTACGCTTAGGTTTTTTTGACCTTTTGCCCCATTTGCCAAAAGAACATTCAGAAAAATAATCTGAAGAAAAAAACCATAATACGATACCTTCATAATCAATTTGATTAGTTGTAACAATTTATTTTTCATAATTTTATAAAGTTTTATTAATGAAATATTTATTAAAACAGGTCTTTAGTAATTAGAGGCTTGGGAAAAAATCTGAATTACTAAAGACGAACTTAAAAACGGCGCTTTCTTAAAGTGTCGTTTTTTTTATTTTATCGTTATTTTGTTCAAGGCATAATTTTTTTCTTTTAATTAAACATTAATTTTATATCCTTTTTTTCAATAGAAAATTTAAAATTGAGTGAAAAGCTCATTGCCTTCAAAACATTTTCCAGGCTTTGATTATTGAATATCCCATCATATTTCACGATAGAGTTAGAACGGTTTCCAACATCAATATTTACCCCATACCATCTTTCGAGCTTTAGAACAATGTCCGGAAGGTTTGCCTGATTGAAAGAAATAATGCCGTCCTTCCATAGATATGCAGCATCACCTTTGTACTGCACCTTTTCAAAAGCTTTGGTATCTTTCATATATTTTATCTGCTCATTAGGTTCTAATACATAGGACATATTTGCTGACTTATCAGCAGGGGTATTCTCCATCACTTTTACCTTTCCTGTCATTAGGGATACAGTCACTTCTTTGTCCTTCGAAAAATTGCTAACATTAAAAGAAGTACCCAGGGCAATGATTGTTACTTTGCCACCTATTACAACAAAGGGGATTTTGGGATTTTTTATCACTTCAAAAAACGCTTCCCCTTCCAGGGTTAATTCCCTTTTATCTTCACCAAAGTTCGAAGCGTAGCTGAGAGAACTTTCGGAATTCAGAACTACCGTAGAGCCATCCTTCAGAGTAATTGTTGATCGTCTTCCTTTTGGGTTTGACTTCTCTATTACCTGTACTTTTTCAGATACAATCGATGCTTCTTCTTTTGATTGGAGATACCAAAATGAAAAGCTTGCCACCAAAACAATACTGGCCGCTATTCTAAGCCAAAAACCTAAATTATATTGTTTCGACTTAAGCTCAACAGATTTCTTTTCGTTAGGAGTTTCTCTTTGCACAATAGGCGAGAGATTCATCCATATTTTCTTTACATCTTCGTTGATCTCATTTTCATCCTCACCATTCTTTAGAGAATTGATGATATCAATAGCTATATTAATTTCATTTTCTTTATCTATATATAATGCTCTTATCTTTTCCCATTGGACTAAATTCACACTATTTGGATCAAGAACCCATTTAACAAAACTTTCGTCCTGAATAAAATCTTCAATTTTATATTTATTGTAATCCATAGGAATTGTTTAATGCGTTTTCAAAGTTTTAATGATTTATATAAGTAATAGCAATTAATGATTCTGGAGTACCCATTTTGTTCAATTTTTTTTATTCTATTAATAAATTAAACCAACTACCAAGGCTTCTGATTTTGATTTCTCCTTAATAAAAATTCTATATATTTACGTCTTATGGAGAAAGATTCGGGATATCAAGACGAAGACCAACTGAATTGGGACGCGCTCCGAAATGGTGATGCCGAAGCGTTTACAGCACTATATAATTCCTATTCAAAGTTGCTCCTTTCCTATGGCAGAAAAGTACATAATGACAGGCAGTTGGTAGCGGATTCTGTGCAGGAGTTGTTTACCTACCTCTGGAGAAGAAGGAATCATTTGGGAGACACTGCCTCCGTAAAATATTATCTGATAAAGGCGCTTCGTACTATCATTGTCAAAGAAATTAATAGGAAAAACTTCCATCAATTAAACCTTTCGGAAAACAACATTGATGTTTACTCTTCCCGTGAAGATCAAATTATTACCGAAGAATATAATATGGAACGCAAGGAATCAATAAAAGAAGCTATCAAAAATCTATCAAAAAGAGAACAGGAAATACTTCATTTAAAATATTTTGCAAGATTGTCTCACGAAGAAATTGCATTCCTCCTTGACATAAAATACCAATCTGTAAAAAACGTGGCAGTTAGAGCTATTAAAAAACTAAAAAAACATTTGGTAATACTTCAATTTTTTTTGATAGGTAATTATTTGCACTTTTTGAACCCGAATGTTTCATCTTGAGCACTGAATTTGTCGACATCATTCAAGTAGGATAGATCAATACATGTTTTACTCAATTAGTAGCTATAAAGTACTTCGGCAAATACTCAGATAGATATCTTCTAAATATCACGAGGCATTGGTAAAACGATTATTTGTATTAATAAATAACAAATTTTTTTAATAATACTTGTATATATAAACATATGTTCATATGTTTGCGTATATAAACCTGAAACTATTAACAAATCGTAAAATGAAAGTTGAAGAAATACAAATAGAAAATAAAGATATGGTGGATACGCTCAACCCTGAAAAGTTAGAGAAGGTGGCATTCATTTTAAAAACTATTGCACATCCATTGAGAATCAGCATCATCAGTTTGTTGGTAACTAATGATAAACTGTGTGTCAATGATATCTGTGAGTTATTGAGTTCTGAACAATCTTTGACTTCTCACCATTTATCAAATATGAAATTATCGGGAATTTTAGGAAGTGCTCGCGAAGGAAAAAAAATTTATTACTTCTTGAAATTACAGGAAGTAGTTACAGTGATTTCTTGCATGAATAAATGTGAATTGATTTAATGGATATTTCTATTCATTTCAACCTTTAAAATTCAAAATTATGTACATAGAGCAATTATATACAGGGTGTTTGGCTGAGGCCGCATATTATATAGAATCCAATGGAGAGGCCGCCATAATAGATCCGATGAGGGAAACAGAACCCTATTTGGAAATATTGAAAAAACGTGGTGCCAAGTTAAAATATGTGATGGAAACGCATTTTCATGCTGATTTCGTTTCAGGACATTTAGATCTGGCCAGGCAAACAGGGGCCAAACTAATTTTTGGCCCAACTGCAAAGCCAAGTTACTCAAGCTATATTGCTGAAGATGGAGAGCGTTTTGAACTGGGCGAAATAGAGTTTCAGGTTTTGCACACTCCAGGACATACAATGGAGTCGAGCACTTATTTATTAAGCGATGAAAAAGGCAAGCATCATGCTGTCTTTACCGGAGATACTTTATTTATTGGTGATGTGGGTCGGCCTGATCTGGCTATTAAAAGCGACCTTACCATTCAAGACCTTGCCGGGCTTTTATATGATTCTATCAAAAATAAAATTCTTACCCTCAATGATGATGTAATTGTATATCCGGGACACGGTGCAGGATCGCAATGTGGCAAAAATATGAGTGACGAGACTGTTTCTACAATTGGTGAGCAGCGTAAGTATAATTATGCTCTCCAACCCATGACAAAGGAACAATTTATTGATGTGGTAACAGATGGCATCGCAGCTCCACCGGCTTATTTTCCGGAGAATGCCAGGATAAATAAAGAAGGCTATCAAAATATTGATGAAGTGTTAGAGCGAAATCTCACATCACTTTCATTAAAGGAATTTGAGTCGGCCATAAACGATGGAGCCTTGGTACTCGACACAAGAAATGAAGATTTGTTCGAATCGGCATCGTTGAAATATGCTATCAATATTCCACTAAATGGTCAGTATGCCGTTTGGGTAGGTTCATTAATACCCATTGATAAACCACTGGTATTAATCTGTGAACCTGGGACAGAGCATGAATCTGTATTGCGATTGGCTCGCGTAGGTTTTGAGAATGTATTGGGCTACTTGGAAGGAGGAGTAGAAACATGGAAAGCATCCGGTAAGGCTATTCAGAAGATAAAATCAATAGAACCGGAAGCATTAATGCAGCATGTGCATCAGGGATACGAAATATTGGATGTGCGAAGAAGCACGGAAGCTGAGACAGAACATGTTTCGGGTGCGATAAATATCTCACTGGTTGATTTTGAAAATCGCCTTGGAGAATTAGACATGAATGGTAAATATCTTGTGCATTGTGCGGGAGGTTACCGGTCGATGATCGCATCTTCTTTGTTGGCTAATCATGGTTTTAAAAATATCATTAATGTCCATGGTGGTTTTGACAGTATCAAATTGGTAGATGGTATGCCGCTGATTGCCGGTAAATGTCCCACTACACTAAGAAAAGAAAAGTTAGAATCATTGAAGGTATAGGCATACCTCAATGAATAATTGAAATAAATTTTACGACTAAATTAAAAAACGATTATAATTATGAGTGCATTTATGAATTTATTTCGAGGATCTGCTGAATCTTATAAAACGGTAGATTGTGGGGAACTGGAAAAGATTATTGCAAACGAAGGTTTAAAAGTTGGCTTGATTGATGTGAGAACAGAAGGTGAGCACAACAGTGGTCATATTCCAAATTCCGAAAATATTAATTTGATGGGCCCTGATTTTGTTGAGAAGCTCAAGTTTCTGGATATGGATAAAACCTATTATGTCTATTGCGCAAGTGGAGGAAGAAGTAAAACCGCATGTAGCCAAATGGTGAATATGGGATTTAAGAATGTAAATAATTTGAGGATGGGCATGATGGGTTGGTCTGGAGATATTGAATAAAGATCAATTATAAAAACTTTAACTTGGGGTATCGGAATTTTTTTCGATACCCTTTTTTATTGTATGACCCATCTACATTTTTATTATTCAGTTTATTAATATGTTGAGGGCCTTTAATTGGTTTACTGATCTCTTTGAATTTATCTGTGATAATTAGAGGGAAATACTTTAAAAACTAAAAATAGATAGTGGTATCTTTGACAAAATGAGTAGGGTATAGCTATTTGGAGAGGTGATGCTAAGAATCATTATAAACCCATCCGGATTTAATCAATATTTAACTTTTTTATCAAATTTCAACTCGTGTCGAATGACAGTATTAAATAAGTATATAATAATTGCAGTACTTTTTTTCAACACTTCCTGTTCAGAAACAGAGCAAGAGCCCTTCTCTTTTGTTCAATTATGTGATACTCAACTGGGGATGGGAGGTTACGAGCATGATATAAAAACTTTCAAGCAGGCTGTTACACAAATAAATGAACTCAATCCTGACTTTGCCATAATATGTGGTGACCTTGTTCATCATGCAAATGATAGTTCATATTCTGATTTCCTGAAAATTATGCAAGGATTTAAGATACCTTGCTATGTTGCCTCAGGAAATCATGATGTGGCCAATGTCCCAAATGACACAACACTAAGTTATTACCGAAAAGCTATCGGAAAAGATTATTATGAATTCCAGAATAAAGGATATTCATTCATAGTTACAAATACTCAATTATGGAAGGTCAATGTCAAGAATGAATCAGAGAAACATGATAAATGGTTTAGGGAAACACTTGAGATTCAAACTAGTAAACAGTATCCGGTATTTGTTATTGGACACTATCCATTATATACTAAGTCTCCGGAAGAAGAAGAGCATTATTTTAATTTACCACCGGTTAAGAGGAAAAAAATATTAGCGTTGTTTAAGAAAAACAATGTTAAAGCATACTTATCCGGTCATACACATAAGTTGGTGATTAATAATTTTGAAAATATTCAGCTGGTAAGTGGTGAAACCACGAGTAAAAATTTCGACAACAGACCTTTCGGATTTAGACTTTGGCAAGTTTCATCAGATACCATAAAGCAACACTTTGTTTCTTTACGAACGTCAATAAATTAAAAAAAGAGGAACAATAAGCAATTGATTATTTCAACAATAAAATACCTAAATATAATATTGCCTCTGAATGCATGTTGATATTTTCACAGAAAAATTGTTGCAATTGTGACCTCCATCACGATTTAATAATTTAAGATATCGGTGTTCCTACAGCTTTAGACAGGGTGCTGGAGTTTATTTTAGATACCCTTTAATTATATGATCCATCTACATTTTTATAATTCAGTTTATTATTATAATTATGTTGCTTAAAAAAATTAGTGATGATTGAATTAATAAAAGAACCATGGCCTTGGTATGTTGCAGGACCTTTGATTGGTTTGCTGGTTCCTTTGCTTTTATTTTTCGGAAAGTCTTTTGGAGTGTCATCAACCTTGAGACATATTTGCGCTGCGTGTGTCCCTCTGGATATCAAATATTTTAAATATGATTGGAAGAGCGAAAAATGGAATTTGTACTTTATCGGCGGTGTTTTGATTGGTGGGTTTATAGCCGCACAATTTTTAATGAATAACGGAAAGGTAGAGATTTCGGTATCTACAGTTAATGATTTAAAAGTATTGGGCATTTCAGATTACGAGTCGTACGTCCCTTCTAATATATTCAGATGGGAAGCATTGATGAGTTCTACTGGATTTATTTTTATTATTTTAGGAGGGTTTTTGGTTGGATTTGGCACAAGGTATGCCAATGGCTGTACATCTGGCCATTCAATAACTGGGTTGTCAAATTTGCAATTTGGTTCGCTGATAGCCACCATAAGCTTTTTTGTTGGCGGGTTAATCATGACCCACTTATTATTGCCATATATTCTTTAAACAGACTTTTATGAAATACATTAAATATTTACTTTTTGGGATCATATTTGGAATTATCCTCACCAAAGCAGAAGTCATTTCCTGGTATAGAATTCAGGAGATGTTCAGATTCCAGTCATTTCATATGTATGGCGTAATTGGATCAGCCATACTAGTTGGATTTATATCTATTCAATTATTGAAAAAATTTAACATAAAATCCAGTACTGGTTCTACTATTATCTATCCACAGCGATTGTACCACAAGGGTACAATATTTGGAGGCTTGATCTTTGGCTTAGGTTGGGCACTTACCGGTGCATGCCCTGCACCGATTTTTGCATTGGTAGGCAGTGGATATTCAGTATTTATTGTTACGTTAATGAGTGCTATATTTGGTACTTTCATTTATGGATTGATTAAAGAGAAATTACCACACTAAAAAATTATAAACGCATGAGCAAAGTATTAAAAAACGTAAATCTGCTATCTGCAATTTTTGTATTGGTTTTTTGCCTACAAGGCATTGCACAATCAAAGCAAGGAACTGAATGTGATATCAAACCAAAAGCTTTCGTTGAAGCTGCAAAGGGAGACGCAATTTTACTTGATGTTCGTACCCGTGATGAATTTAATTCTGGGCATTTAGAGGGAGCTTTGCAAATCGATTTTTTTCAAAGCAACTTCCATGATGAGATCAAAAAACTAGATAAAGACAAAAAATACTTTGTCTATTGCAAAGTAGGAGGTCGCAGCAGTAAGGCAATGAAATATATGATAAGCATTGGTTTTAAAGATGTTTGTAATATTGAAGGAGGTATAGACCAATTGTCAGCTGTTGTACCAATCGTAAAATAACCCAATTCAATTAGTCGATCATTATGCTTTTCATGTTGGCTTGTTCATTGCAATATGCAGTCATTATAAAAAAATCATCCATAATTTACCTGGTGTTTATCTTGGGTTTTATGATGCAATGCACATCAACAAAAGAAAAAGCTGAGGTAAAATCTAAACCTTCGACAATTGCGATTGACACATTAAGTAGGTTTTCGGCTTTACCAAAAACGGTTAAATCTCCACCCGATAATCCAAGCACCAAAGAAAAAATATATTTGGGTCGCTTGTTATTTTTTGATCCTATTTTATCCGGCAATAAAGATGTGGCATGTGCTACATGCCACCATCCATCAAATGGATATGCAGAAAGTCTTGATTTGCCCATCGGAGTAAACGGCAGTGGTTTTGGCAGAAAAAGATCATTTAACCAACCCAATGATATTCCCTTCACCAAAAGAAATTCGCCATCTGTACTCAATACAGCTTTCAATGGCATAAATGTATATGACAAGTACAATCCTGAAAAGTCACCAATGTTTTGGGACGGAAGAGTTGAAAGTCTCGAAAAGCAGGCCCTGGAGCCAATAAAGGCTTTTGAAGAAATGCGTGGACATTTATACACAAAGGACAATGCCTTGAACGTGGTGATAGACAGATTGAAGGACATTGTGGAATATCACGATCTTTTTAAAAAAGCTTTTGATGTTGATGAACCCATTACCATCGAAAATTTGGGAAAAGCCATTGCAGCATTCGAACGATCCCTTATCACACCAAATTCAAGATTTGACCAATATATGCGAGGTGATGAATCCGCATTATCAATTTCTGAGAAAGACGGTCTTGATGAGTTTAAAAAAGCGGGTTGCGGAAAATGTCACAATGGACCCATGTTTTCTGATTTTAAGATGCACGTATTGGGCGTACAAGAAAACGACAAACTATCAAAAATTGATAGTGGGTTTAACAATACATTTGCATTTAGAACTCCTACGCTTCGCAATTTGCAATTTACATTTCCATACATGCACAATGGTACTTTTAATTCCTTGAAAGAGATTCTGGAATTTTATGAAGATTTGTCCAATGGAAAATCTCGTAATCCATTGGTTCCTAAAGATAGTCTGGATGAATTAGTAATTAATGCTGATGTAGGCGTCAAAAACATGAGCAAGATAATTTCTTTCTTAAATGCACTCAACGACGAAGATTTTGATAAATCGATTCCCGATCGTGTCCCGAGTGGTTTGCCGGTGGGTGGAGACATTTGATGGTTGTTGGTAAATAACCATTGCATGCATCTGGGATTTCCTTCTTCGCCATAGTAAGCCAGAGGTGGGTTGTTTGATACAGATATCTTGACCAGAGGCAATAAATATAACTGGTAGAACTACGTTGCGCATTCAATTATTCTAAAATCCACAATACCTATAATTCACTTAATTGTCCTTTTTTGTGGACTGATTCAATTAATAATTTGAATAAATTAAAAAAACAGTTTAAATTCCCATATGACAATCGAAGTTGAACCAAGTGCTGATCAAAGAGGAGGAAGAGGTAGGGAAACTCTTTTCAGGGTAACTATCCGCAATCAAATAGATCAAATTTCAATTGCTGACAACAAGGCAAATATGATTATCAGCATCAACACAATAATTATTTCCCTTAT
>VAPL010427886.1_pt1 | contig 14439 bp, 15 predicted proteins | sample 3395061 | NCBI WGS metagenome assembly VAPL01 (sample SAMN08290444, study PRJNA428436) | hydrothermal vent metagenome | isolation source: Deep-sea hydrothermal vent chimney 2 | place: Pacific Ocean: Juan De Fuca Ridge | depth 2182 m m | reverse complement strand
GAAAAATGTTTCTACATTTAAGCATATTTTAAAATTAGTAATATGACCCATATAAAATATTATTTTGTTTTCTTTTTTTTAATTAGTCTTTCTTTTCAGAGTTTCTCACAAGATTATTATTTCAAAGAGTATCAGCCTTTTAATTCTGAAATCCCAAGTCCGGAAGAGTTTTTGGGTTATCCAATTGGTGCTTATCACACAAGACATGATCAAGTGGTTGCATATTTGGAAAAACTGGCACAATTGTCAAATAAGGCATCTATGTATTATTACGGAAAAACCAATGAGAACAGAAAATTGACCATGCTAACTATTACTTCTGCAGATAACTTGCAGAATATAGAAGCAATTCATAAAAAACACTTACAAGTGGTTGATAAAAATACAAATGTGACCGATTTCTCGGATTTGCCTATATTTATTAATATGGCCTATGGTGTACATGGAAATGAAGCGTCGAGTACAGAAGCAGCTATGCTTACTGCATATACGTTAATTGCTTCAGAAAGTTCGATTGTAGCGGATTATCTAAAAAACACAGTTGTGTTTTTAGATCCTACCATCAATCCTGACGGAAGAGACAGACATACCAATTGGGCAAATACTTTTAGAGGAGACCCATTGATTGCAGATAAAAATGATATAGAACACAATGAAGGCTGGCCAAGAGGAAGAACCAATCATTATTGGTTCGATTTAAACAGAGATCTTTTATTGGGAATACAACCCGAAAGTAACGGGAGATTAAAGTGGTATCATGAATGGTACCCCAATGTAGTGACCGATTTTCATGAACAAGGTACAAGCAGTACTTACTTTTTTGAACCTAAAAACATGTCGGCTTCAGCCAATCCGATAACACCTTCTGAAAACAGAGATGTATTGAATTGGGCTTTTGCCGAGCAATTTGCGCAGGATCTCGATAAAATAGGTTCCTTGTATTTTACCGATGAAGTTTACGATTCAACTTATCCAGGTTATGGATCAACTTATATGGATTTACAGGGTTCATTGGCTTTGCTATTTGAGCAGGCTAGTTCTAGAGGTCATGTACAAGAGACACCTACAGGTGATATGTCTTTTGCCTTTACAATAAGAAACCAATATGTATCGAGTATTGCAACAATAAAAGCGGCCATTAAGAACAAAGATTTATTGTACAATTATCAAAACAAGTTTTTTAGCAAAGCAATTGATAATGCAAGTAAAAGTAAAGTTAAAGGCTATGTTTTTGGTGATGATTATGATAAAAACAGAACAAAAACATTTTTAGACATGTTGTTAAAACACAAGATAGAAGTGTATAATTTAGATGATAACTTAAGGGTTAATAATAAATCATTTAAAGTTGGTAGTGGTTATGTAGTACCAACAAATCAATCACAATATTATATGGTTCAATCTATTTTTGAAACCTATAACAAATATAGAGATAGTGTTTATTACGATGCATCATCTTGGTCATTGGTTAATTTTTACAATATGAAATATGCCGAGTTAGCAAAAGTGCCAGGTGTAGGTGATCGTATTACATCAGAGAATAATACAATTAAACTGGATGCTGTACAAAAAAGCAATTATGGTTATTTGATATCTTGGGATGATTATAATTCTCCAGCGGTATTTTATGAGCTTTTAAATAACAAAATAATTTTAAAAACTTCTATAAAACCATTTTCAATGACTGCGAATGGTAAAGATGTTAGTTTTAATAGAGGTACTTTTTTTATACCTGTACAAAACAATAGTATATCAAATGATTCACTTTTTTTAATTGTTAATTCGGTGGCTTTAAAATATAAAGTACAGGCTTATGGAGTAAATACCGGAATGACAAAGATGGGAAAAGGCAACGGATTGGGTAGTCGTAGTTTGGTAGCCATCAGCAAACCAAAAGCAATGATGCTTGTAGAAGGAGGAGTTTCATCATACGAAGCAGGCGAAGTTTGGCATCTTTTTGAACAGCGTTTACATATGCCAATAACTAAAGTTCCGGAAAGAAATTTTTTTAGAACCGATTTGGATAGGTACAATGTTATAATAATGGTTTCAGGAAATTATAGGTTATTAAATAAAAGTAACAGAGAAAAATTAAAAACATGGGTTGCAAAAGGTAATACTTTGATCACTTCTGCGAGAGCAAGTTCATGGGCAGTTAAAAATAAACTGGTAAATGAAAAATTAGTAAGTGTTAAAAAAGACTCTTCCAAACAGGTTGAAAGAATGGATTATGGCGATGCCAGAGGATTTAAAGGTAAGCAAAGTATTGGTGGAGCTATTTTTAAGGTAGACCTGGATCTAACGCATCCTATTGGATTTGGATATCAAAATAAAGAATTACCGGTTTATAAGAATAACAGGGTTTGGTTAATGCCAAGTAAAAGTAGATTCTCAACTGTTGCTAAATACACAAAAAACCCGCATATAGATGGATATATTACCAAAGAGAATTTAGAATTAATGAGTAAATCGGCTTCTATTATTGTGAGTAAAATTGGAAAGGGTATAGTTGTAATGTTTGCCGATAACCCAAATTTTAGAGGATCGTGGCTAGGTACAAATAAACTATTTGCAAATGCAGTATTCTTCGGGTCTTTGATTAAAGTACCTTAACAATCATAATGGTCCTTAATCTCTGCTGCAAAGATATTAGGTTTAAATAAATTTTTATAAATTTATGATTTATGAGAAAAAAGATAAAAAATTCAATATTTTATATCTGTAAAATATTCTTGCTGATTGTTTTAGTTTCATGTGCAAATGTTAAAACAGTAGATTTTAAAGAACCTGTTGATACAAGGACAAAAAAAATCAATACCCAAGAAAAGAAAACCTATTATTTACCAGAACTTGGTGTTTATGCCAGTAATGAATTTGATGCAGCGCGTTTAAACGATCTGAAAAGAGAAAATGATAGTACGGTAATAGTAATCATAAACCCAGAGAATAAACCTATAAACAATAGTGCCTATTACGCCTTTAAAACCTGGTCTGATAATCCAAAAACATTTTATTTCAAATTTCAGTATCCTTTGGGTTATAAACACAGATATATACCTAAATTAAAGATTGATAATTCTTGGCGTATAATTGATTCTTTAGATATCTATAAAAACGATAGTATTGTTACAATAAGGCTTGATTTAGGTAAAAAACCAATTGTAGTTTCAGCTCAGGAGGTTCAATCATCAAATGATGTTAAAAACTGGTATACAGAAATAGTAAAAAGTAAGACCGATTTAGTAAAATTAGAAATAGTTGGAAAAACAAAACTAGGCCGAGATATTCCTGTACTAGACATTAGAAACAAAGAAAATAAAGGTAAAAAAATATTGGTTTTCTTAACTCGCCAGCATCCACCGGAAGTTACAGGTTATTTTGCCTTTCAAGGATTTTTAGAAACAATATTGAATAATTCAGAATTATCGAACCAATTTTTACAAGAATATCGAATTTTAGCTTTTCCAATTATGAATCCAGATGGAGTTGATCTTGGTCATTGGAGGCATAACGCAGGAGGTGTTGATCTAAACAGAGACTGGTCTGTCTACAACCAACCTGAAATTAAGAATGTTGTAAAATATATTGATAAAAAACTAGCTAAAAATGATTCTAAATTAGTTTTGGGTTTAGATTTTCATTCAACTTGGTATGATGTTTTTTATACGAATGAACAAAGAGAAAATACAGCGGAACCTGATTTTATAAAAAATTGGTTTGCATCTCTTGAAAAAAACATACCAGATTACAAGGTTAATGAAGCTTCTGCAAATAGTAAAAATCCAACATCAAAGGGTTGGTTTTTAAACGGGCATAAAGCTGTTGGAATTACCTTTGAAATAGGAGATAAAACATCAAAAAAAGATATTGATTTAATTAGTCGTGTTTCTGCCGAACAAATGATGAAAGTATTGCTGAAAAATTAATTTATCTTCTTAATTTTCATTCGATCATTAATTATTCAGCGCTTCCGCACCACCTACAATCTCTAAAATTTCATTCGTAATAGCAGCTTGTCTTGCTTTATTGTACGTCAATAACAACTCGTCTCTTAAATCGGTTGCATTATCAGTGGCTTTATGCATGGCTGTCATTCTAGCCCCGTGTTCAGAGGCATAAGAGTCTCTTATTGCTTTGAATAACTGTGTTTTTAACGATCTGGGAATTAATACTTCAACTATTTCTTCCTTTGTAGGTTCAAATATATAATCGGTTATAGATCCTGTATTATCTGATTTTGTTGGTAATATGGGTAAAAATTGCTCCTCCGTTACAATCTGTGTCGCAGCATTTTTAAACCTGTTGTAAACTATTTCTATTTGATCAAATGTTTTGTTGGTAAATTCATCCATCAAACCTGCAGCAATTTTTGATGCATTTATAAAACTCAAATCATCAAAAATTTCACTGTGATTTGCGTAAATATTAAATTCTTTACTCAACAAATCATTTCCTTTTTTACCAATTGTTAAAACACTAATTTCTTTACCGGCATATTTGGATTTGGCAATATTTCTTACCGCTTTTATTACAGAAGAGTTAAAACCACCACATAAACCACGATTTGAAGTTATTGCTATTAGTAACACTTTTTTAACTTCCCTCTGCTCTGTATAGACTCCACCATTATCACTATCTAAAGTAGCGCTTAGATTTTGTAATAATTCTGTCAATTTATTTGCATAAGGTCGCATTTGAACGATAGCATCCTGTGCTTTTTTCAATTTTGCGGCAGCAACCATTTTCATGGCACTAGTAATCTTCATCGTAGAGCCAATTGATGCGATCCTGTTCCGTATTTCTTTTAAATTAGCCATTTTATTTAGTATTGAGATACTAGTATTGAGAATTCAGTTGTATAAACTTGAAAGAATAAAAAGAATATCTCATTACTCACATCTTAATTACTTATTACTTTTTTAGTTATACTTAGAAGATATCTCCTTAGCAACATTTTCTAAAGTTGCAATTGCTTCATCAGTCAATTTACCTAATTTTAATATTTTCAAAGTATCCTCATGTTTTGCGTTTAAAAATTCTAAGAAATCTCTTTCAAATTCTTTTACACTTTCTACGGGTACATCTTTTAGTAAATTCTTAGAACCTGCGTATATAATAGCAACCTGATCTTCCACTTTATATGGATCATTTTGTGCTTGTTTTAAAATCTCTACATTTCGTTTACCTTTTTCAATTACATTTAATGTAGCTGCATCCAGATCGGAACCAAACTTAGCAAAAGCTTCTAATTCACGATATTGTGCCTGGTCTAATTTTAAGGTACCGGCAACTTTTTTCATGGATTTGATTTGTGCATTTCCACCAACACGTGATACCGAAATTCCTACGTTAATTGCAGGTCGAATACCAGAGTTAAATAAATCTCCATCCAAAAATATTTGACCATCTGTAATAGAAATCACATTGGTTGGTATATAAGCTGCAACATCACCTGCCTGAGTTTCTATAATTGGTAAAGCAGTTAGTGATCCACCACCTTTTATTTTGTCTTTTAAACTAACAGGAACGTCATTCATTCTTTGTGCAATTGCATCATTGTTAATTACTTTTGCAGCACGCTCTAGTAATCTTGAATGTAAATAAAATACATCACCAGGATATGCTTCCCTTCCCGGAGGTCTTCTTAATAATAAAGATACTTCTCGATAAGCAACCGCTTGTTTTGAAAGATCATCATAAATAATCAAAGCCGGTCTGCCAGAATCTCTAAAATATTCTCCAATTGCAGCACCTGCAAATGGAGCGTATACTTGCATTGCAGCCGCATCAGAGGCATTAGCCGCAACAATGGTTGTATAGGCCAAAGCGCCTTTTTCTTCCAGCATTTTTGCAATGGCAGCTACGGTTGATCCTTTTTGACCAATTGCAACATAAATACAATAAACGGGTTCTCCTGCATCGTAAAACTCCTTCTGATTCAGTATAGTATCCAAGGCAACAGTCGATTTACCAGTTTGACGGTCACCAATAATCAATTCACGCTGGCCTCTACCAATAGGAATCATGGCATCGATCGATTTTATACCTGTTTGTAAAGGTTCTGTTACAGGCTCACGAAATATAACACCGGGAGCTTTACGCTCTAAAGGCATTTCAAAAGTTTCACCTTCAATAGGCCCTTTTCCATCAATAGGTAAACCAAGAGTATTTACAACACGACCAATTATACCTTCACCCACATTGATAGATGCGATTCGATTCGTACGTTTAACAGTTGCTCCTTCTCTAATAGCTGTAGATTCACCTAATAATACGATTCCAACATTGTCTTCTTCTAAGTTAAGAACAATTCCTTCTAGGCCATCTTCAAACGATACTAATTCACCATACTGCACATTTTGTAATCCATAAACTCGTGCAATACCATCACCTATTTGTAAAACGGTTCCTACTTCATCTAATGAAGCTTTACCTTCAAATCCTGTAAGTTGTTCTTTTAAGATTGCTGATACTTCAGCTGGTTTTATTGTTGCCATTTTCTTTTAATTATCTTATTTTATATTTTAGATATATAATGATTATCTTCAAAATTTGCCAATAGTGATTTTAATTGATTAGAAATACTTGAATCGTATTGTTTGTCGCCAATTCTTAATATAAACCCACCTATTATAGATGGATCAATAGTATTTTCTAATGAAATTTCTTTTGGGGAGAACTGTTTTACTTTTTCTAAAATCTTTGTTTCCAATTCTTTTGATAAAGCAACCGCAGAAGTAACATGTGCAACTTCAACACCTTTCAAAAAATCATAAATAATAATGTACTCTGATGCTACTAACGGTAAAATGGAAAGTCGCCTATTTTCAATTAATAAATTAATCAAACCTAGAGTAATACCATTAATTTTATTTTTAAAAATTTTAGTCAAGGCTGATTTTTTCATTTCCGATTTAATGATCGGGCTTTTAATCATGATTAATAAATCACTGTTTTCATCTATCGTATTATTTATCAACAACATATCTGCATTAACCTCATCGGTCAATCCTTTTTCTTTTGCAAGATTCAATGTTGCTTTTGCATAACGTAATGCAGCTCTTGTTCCCTTCATTTTCTTATTTTAAAGTAGTATTATCTAACATTTTTTCGATCAATTCAATTTGCTTGTCTTTGTTAGATAGTTCTTCTTTTATCACCTTTTCAGCAATTCCAATAGATAACTCAGCTACCTGATTTTTTAATTCGGTAATAGCGGCTTGTTTTTCATTATGAATGGTCACTTTTGCCTGTTCAATAATTTGATTGGCCTGACTGCTGGCTTCTTCTTTCGCTTCCGAAATCATTTTATCTTTGATCACTCTGGCATCTTTAAGTAATGAATCTCTTTCGGCTCTTGCTTCTTTTAGAATCTTTTCATTGCTCGATTTGAGATCTGCCATTTCCTGACGTGCCTTATCTGCTTCATCCAAAGCTGTTTTAATACCTTCCTCACGATCATTTAAGGCGTCTAATATAGGTTTCCACGCATATTTTTTCAATAATATAAGCAATAGAACAAATAATATTATTTGCCAGAAAAAAAGTCCAAATGAAAAATCGTTAATTAATTTTTCCATAATTTTATATTGTAAATATTAATTTAAAATTTTGAAAACAATAGCTATAACCAACCGTTAATAGCTATTGTTTTACATGTTTTAGCCAGCAAATAAAGCTGCAAAACCAATACCTTCAATAAGCGCTGCTGCAATCAACATAGCCGTTTGAATTTTTCCGTAAGCCTCAGGCTGACGAGCAATAGCATCCATTGCTGATCCTCCAATTCTACCAATACCAATACCGGCACCAATAACGATTAAACCTGCTCCTACAATAGTTGGAATTTCCATAATATATTAAATTAAAAATTAAACATTCAAATTATTAATGCGCTTCCTCAGCTCCATGATCTTCAACTGCAAAACCAAAATATAATGCAGATAACATGGTGAAGATGTAAGCTTGTAAAGCCGCAACTAAAAGTTCAATAAGGGAAAGGAAAAAGGCAAGAAAAAGTGTCATTCCTCCACCTATCCAGTTTTTGAACACAAAAATCAAACCTATAATACTGTATAATACAATATGCCCTGCCATAATATTGGCATACAAACGTATCATCAAAGCAAAAGGTTTTATAAAAACACCTAGTAATTCAATAGGTGCTAAAATTATTTTCATCGGCCATGGCACTCCCGGCATCCAAAATATATGTAGCCAATAATTTTTATTACCAGAAAATTGGGTTATTACAAAAGTGATCAGTGCCAAAGCAAAAGTTATAGCAATATTACCCGTAACATTAACTCCTAAAGGAGTAAGGCCAAACAAATTTAAAAACCATACAAAAAAGAATACAGTTAATAAATAGGGCATGTATTTTTTATATTTTTCTTCACCGATATTCGATTTAGCAATGTCATCACGAATATAGACTACGATAGGTTCAAAAAATCTACCAGGTCCGGTTGCAATTGGACCCTTACCAAATGATTTTGCCAAACCAGTAAAAAGTAAAAACATAAGAAGACCAGTTACCATGATCATTAATACATTTTTGGTTATTGAAAAATCCAAAGGTTTGACATTACTAGGGTGTTGGTGTTCATCTAGATTGATGGTTCCTTCGGCATCAGTTTTATATATTTTATTATGGTACAATTTATAATATTGACCATTATTTTCGGCAACGGTTTCACCATAGTGAAATTTTGATGAAGAAAAAAATTGTAGACCATTATCCCATAATATGATAGGTAATGAAAAACCAACATGTTCACCTGTTTCACTATCACTATAAAAAGTAAAATCATAGGAGTCTAGGATATGGTGCTCAATATCTTCTTTTATTTCTGTCTTTAAATCTTTTTCTTCTACCTTTCCCCCAGTTGTTTCATGTTGGGCAATTAGATTTAAATTGAAAACTAAAAGTGTGATTGTAAGGAATTTTGCTAAAAACTTACTTTGCATAGTATACAAATTATATTGGCTTAAAAAATCGGTGCAAATGTAATATTTTTATTTGGATAGATTATAAAGAAAATTTTATTTTTTTATAAATTTTATTACTCCTAAAGTTTCAAAAATAAGACTAATTACATAGGGTAAAAAAAAGGCCATAAATTCATAAGAAGTTAATTGACCATCACTTTTGTACGAAGGGTAAAATAGAATAAAAAAAACAATAAATTTTAAAAAACTACCACCCATATATAGAAAACCCAATTGCTCTCTATACTTTTTTTGAAGTATAAATAAACCAATATAAATGGTGATTGCCAATAAAAAATTAACGATATATGCTTCTATTATTTTATTTTCAAATAAGATTTGATCTTGATAATTTAAAAATGCAATATGTAGAGCAAAAACAAGAAGTAAACTAATTAAAAGAGATAGAATAAATTTAAAAATAGAAGGCATATCTATTATTAATTATGGATATTTTTTGTTTGTTTTAACAAACTATAAAATGATACTACCACTCCCAAAAGAGTGAGTACAATGGTGAAAATATTGTTCTCATTTGGATATTTTACATCTAGCCATTTGCCCAAATAAGAGGCCAAATAAATGGTAAGCCCCATTTGTAATCCAATACCGGTTAATTTTAAGTATTTGTTAAGCGGTTTTTTTGGCTTCTGGTTCTCCATTTTGTATCACTTTAACAGAACCTTTCATTGCACAAGTAGCATTAAATGTAGCGCCAGGTTCGACAGAAAGTTTACCCATAGAAACATCACCACTAATATTAGCCGTACTTTTTAAAGATAAAACATCATCTACAATGAGGTTTCCAGAAAAAGTTCCTTCGATATCTGCGTTTACACAATCAATGGTTCCAGTAACAATCCCGCCTTTTCCAATAACTACCCTTCCGGTAGTTTTAATGGTTCCATCAATTTTACCATCTACTCTAAAATCTCCATCAGATTTAATATCTCCAACTAAAGAGGTATTCTTTGCAATGGTGTTTCTTTCTCCAATTTGATGCGGACTTCCTTTTTTGTCATTAAACATAATATAATTAGTTTTATAGTTTCCCTTTATTTTCTGATCTTTTTTTTAATTGCTCTAAAACCTCCTCTGCATGATCACTTTCCTCAGTATTTGGATAATTAACAATTACAAAATTTAGTTTTTCAACAAATTCTTGTTCTCCTTTTGTATTAAATAATAAAAATGCTTTTAATAATTCAAACTTGGCTTCAATCTCTAAACCTTTGAATTTTTCAAGAGCATCATTTACATTCGATAAAGCGTAATGGTATTCTTCTTCTTCAAAACAAACATATGCATTTTTGTAAATATATTCCGGACTATCTTCATCCTTTTCAAATTCTAATGCACGATTAGGATTCCTAATGATTTCGGCATATCGAGAATCCGGGTAATTATTAACGATTTCATCCCTATATTTATTGCTCAAATCTTGGTTAAATTCTCCATATGTCTTAAATAAATGGTATTTAGTCGGTAGAATTAAATTCTTACTGGGATCATTCTTTAAAAACTTTTCAAAATCCTCTGCAGCTATTTCATATTCTTTAAATTGTTCTTTATAGATCAAACCTAAGTTATAATAAGCATCATTACGTTGTTTAGAGATACTATCTAAAGCTGTTTTACTTTGTGGAATTTGACTTATATAAAAACTTATATCATACTTTAAAGAATCATTATCTATTGTTACCGTATTTTTAACTAATTCTGTTGCCGGACCAGTATTATTAGAGATAAGCCAAAAGTCGGATAAAGCCCTATTACCAAATTTATTTTTAAACTGTATTTTACCCAAACTAACTATTGGAGCATTATAAAAATAAAATACACCGCTATTATTATTTGAATTACCCCCAGCATCTGCTAAATTACCAATACCTGCATTTAATTGTTCAATTTCTCTCTTTGCTTTTTCTTCTTCCTCTTTTGCTTTTAATTCACTTACGAAATTTTGAAAATATTCTTTTTGTTCTTCTTCAGAAAGAGAAGAAATATATAAAATACTATCGTTTCTATTTACTATATTCTCATAATAAATAACATCATTTAAACTTTCTCTTTTTCTTATTATTTTTCTTATTCTTTTGGTATTTTTATCTTGTTTAATTTGTAAAACACTATCATAATAAGAACCAGCCAGTTCAAATTGGGTTTTGTCAAAATTGAGGTCACCTAGCTTTTCATATGATAAACTTTTTTGAAAAGGTTTCGAACTATTGTATTGAACAGAATTTTCATAATAGGCATAGGCCAAATTCTCATTTTCTTGTTTTTGAGTAATTAATCCAAGTTGATAATACAATTCATCTAAATAAGGTCGATTATCTCTATCTTCAATTAAATCTTTTATAGTCAATACGATAACATCTGTGCTATCTGTAGCAATATAATTTTTAGCTCTTTCAAGAATAGCATGAACTTTGTATTTTCTAGGGATCTTTTTCATATAAGCCAACGATTCAAAAACCATATTGGATGAATCAATTTTATTTTGTTCTCTATAGATCTGACCTAGAATAAAAAAGTTTCTTGCGCTTTGACTTTTATTACTAAAATAATAGGTCGATTTTTTTAAATGATCGATAACCAAATGTGTACTGTCTAATTGCGTGTATGCCATGGCCATGGCAGTTTGGGCATCTTCATAGTTTTCTTCGGATAATTCTATGCTTTTTATAACTAATTTTAAGGTTTCTATCGCTAATTCTTCATTTTGTAATCTTATATGGGTTTTTGCTTTCCAAATTCTTGTATCATCAAACAAATTTGCATCTGGGTATTTATCAAGTGCAAAAGTAAATGCTTCTAGTGCGGGAACAAACCTCTGTAAATAATAACGTGATTTTCCCAATAATAGATAAGCTTCATCAATTTGTTTGTTTTTTTCAAGCCCATCTATTACCATAGAGTGTTTTTGAATAGATTTAACCGCTTTTTCTTCTGCTTTGTCAAAACCTTGTGCATCATCAGCCTGGGTTAATGATTGCCCGGGCATAGGTATTACTTCTTCTTCTATTTTCAAGGGTTCTATTGGTAGTCGTTCCCAATAATTGTCTTCATAAGCTTCATCTAATTGTTTTTTAGCCTCGTCAAAGGCATTGTTTCCATTGAACAACACATTAAATTTAGTAGACATGGTATGCGTATTTCTACTAACAAAAGTATTTTTCTTAGTAGAACAGCTAATCATATAAATGATAACTAAAAGGAAAAGAATATAATAGAATCTATTTTTCAAAATTACCCCGATTTGCAATAATCAAATTGCTTTATTGTTTGTATAGTATTGAAGCAAACGTAAAATTACAAATAAAATTGAAAAGGTATTAGGCTTTTTTATAAAGATTATATTCTGGATACAGCTTTGCCATTTGTATCTTCATTTTTAGAGGAATTATTTTAACTATGATATAAGTAAAAACTGAGAATAACACTATTGCCAGAGATGTAATATACAAAGTTGTAAAGTTGTTATCCATACTTTCAAATTTGAATAAATTGACCAATAAATTAGGTATTTGTATAGATATAAAGAAAAAACCTCCCAGAATTTTTAAATTCTCTTCAAACATCCATTTTACTTTGGATTTTTTAAACCTTTTTTTAAGTTTATAGCTATTATAAAAAGTATATGCTATTGGAATAATTGAAATTATGGTAATTGTTACTAAAACAAAAATATATTTAGATTCTAAAAAATTTAAAAGGGTAAATACAATAGTTGCCAGTAGTAACACAATTATAATTTTAGGCAACTTAAAATAGTCTTTACAGATCTTCCATACCATTTTCCAATAACTGCTATTCAAGGCGTTACTTTTTTCTGCGATAACATCATAAAATCCAAAAATGCCAAACTTTTTAAAGGCTTTGTTTTTAGCCTGATCAAAACTTAGGCCAGGTTCTTTTTCCCAGATTTGTTCAATATCATTAGCAAGATGATCAACCAGTTCGGTTTGCAGGTCATACCATTCAACATAATGTGCCCGGGTAAATTTGTACAGTTGGCTAATATGTTGGGAAGTGAGTTGCATTTTTAAATAATTTTAATATCAGGATATTGATGTTTGATCTCTTTTTTTGAATAGAAATAAATTACTTCGATTGAAATGTAAAACAAAATCAATACAATAAAAACAAACAATTGTAAATAGTTATATATTTGATTTTCAAAGCTGTGGTCTGTTCTTAAAATTGTAACTGAATTGAAGAGTAAAAAAAGCAAAAAGAAACGATTAAGTTTTTTTCCTCTGTCTAAGGTCAAGAATTTTTCTCCTTTTTTCTTGTCGGAATAATACTTTCTTAAAACAAATTGAATAGCAATTAGCAGTAAAAAACCATATAAAATATTAAAGAAATACTCTATATTATTAAATAAATTCATGATTCTGATCAAAGTATAAAAAGAAAAAATGGTTAAAATAATTTTAGGGATGGTGAAAAAGCTTATCAAATATTTTGAAACTGACTTAAAATATTTCTTTTCCACTTCTTTGGTTTTGGTTTCAATTAATTCTTTAAAACCATAGTTGTTAAATTGTTTGTGAATTTTAGTCAGTTCTTTTTTTAAATTGAGATTTGAATCATCTTTTAATTGTTCTTCTAATATATTTGCAAAATGATCTACCAGTTCGGCGCGTACATCATACCACTGTACACCTGAAGCACTAATATATTCATCAATTTGCTGTATTTGCTCTTTGCTCAGTCTCATCCTAAACTCAATTTAGGGTTGACCAGTTTTTGCATGGTTTTGATAAATTCTTCTAATTCGGCCAATTTGCTAGCCGTTTCTTTAGTGCCTTGTTCTGTAAGTTTATAATATTTACGCATCCGATTGCCAATATTTACAATTTCAACATCGAGTAAACCCTTGGCTTCCAGTTTGTGCAGGGCAGGATAAAGAGCACCTTCGGTAATCTTGAGTTCTCCTTTGGTAAGTTCTTTTACTTTTTGAGTGATCTCATACCCGTACATTTTATCTTGCTCTTCAAGTAATTTTAAAATGATGGTTTGTAAAGAGCCTTTGTACAATTTCTGATTTCCCATAAAGCAAAGATACATAATTTACTTATACATAAGAAAATTATGTATAATTTTTAAGACCTAACAGGTTTTTAAAACCTGTTAGGTCTAGTGTATTTTAAACCGTAAAAAAGCTTTCTAATTCTTTTAAAGTTTCTTTAGAAGTGTGTAAATCTTTTACCACATTGCCTTTGTCTAGCACCATGATTCGGTCGCAAACCTCGGTTATATGACCTAAATCATGACTCGATATCAAAATGGTTTTATCGGCTTCTTTGGTTAAACTGTTCAACAATTTTTTAAGTCGAATTTGTGTGGTAGGGTCGAGGTTGGCAAAAGGCTCATCTAAAATTATCACGTCAGGATTGCCGATTAAAGCCCCAACAATACCGGCTTTTTTCTGATTCCCTT
>VAPL010499660.1_pt1 | contig 14445 bp, 12 predicted proteins | sample 3395061 | NCBI WGS metagenome assembly VAPL01 (sample SAMN08290444, study PRJNA428436) | hydrothermal vent metagenome | isolation source: Deep-sea hydrothermal vent chimney 2 | place: Pacific Ocean: Juan De Fuca Ridge | depth 2182 m m | reverse complement strand
TGCGACTGCAGAGAGTGCTCATTTATTTTATACATTAATCACTTGCACTCTATGTGTGCAAGTGATTACAGAATTTAGATTAAACTTAGGAACGTGCATGAAATAGCTTGAACAATGATGGCACAGGATTGTTGTTTGTGACGAAACCATCTCAAGAGGCGCATAGTTGTTCTACGCAACGATTGAGATGGTTTCGTCAGGAGTAAAAAGACAAGCCATCATTGTTCAAGTTATTTCATGCACGTTCCTGAACAGCAGTCAGTTTTAATCTATTAACAACAATGCCCCACATTTTCACGCAGGTTTTATCGCAATCCACTACCCGTATGATTTTATCATCAGGACTAGAAACTTATGCTACAGCGAATACGCGGTTTATTTTCTAATGATCTCTCCATTGATCTTGGAACTGCAAACACTTTAATTTTTATTCCAAACCAAGGCATTGTTCTAGATGAACCTTCCGTGGTCGCTATCCGGGAAGATAAGATCAAAGGCACTAAAAAAATTGCTGCTGTCGGCAAGGAAGCAAAAAAAATGTTAGGGAGAACACCGAATAATATCGTCGCTATCAGGCCATTGAAAGACGGTGTTATCGCCAATTTCACCATGACTGAACAAATGCTGCAAACATTTATCAAGCGTGTGCATCAAGATCAATTCATTCCTTTCAATCCCAGTCCACGCGTATTAATCTGCGTTCCATGTGGTTCCACTCAAGTAGAACGTCGCGCCATTATGGAATCCGCTGCTGCAGCTGGAGCACGAAAGGTTTATCTGATTGAAGAGCCAATGGCAGCCGCCGTTGGCGCTGGGTTGCCCGTTCATCAGGCGACCGGGTCTATGGTGGTTGATATTGGTGGTGGGACATCAGAGGTGGCTATTGTGTCACTCAATGGCATTGTCTATTCTGCATCAGTGCGCATCGGAGGCGACCGTTTTGATGAAGCAATCTTAAACTATGTCCGACGTAATTACGGGATGTTAATTGGCGAGACAACTGCAGAGCTCATCAAGTACGAAATCGGCAGTGGTTATCCCAGCTCAGAAGTTAAAGAAGTTGAAGTTAAAGGCAGAAGTATCTCAGAAGGAGTCCCAAAAGCATTTTCATTGAATAGCAATGAAGTTCTGGAAGCCTTGCAGGAGCCATTGACAGGTATTATTGATGCGATTAAAAATGCACTTGAGCAAACCCCTCCTGAGCTCAGTGCAGATATAGCCAACACTGGCATTATGCTCACGGGTGGTGGTGCTTTATTACAGGATTTAGATCGACTGATTGCTGAAGAAACCGGCATCCCGGTGCATATTGCTGAGGATCCCTTAACTTGCGTGGCCCGCGGTGGTGGTGACATTTTAGAGCAGATGAAAGATGGCAAATTCACATCCAATTATTCATTGGAATAAGGCTTCAGTCATACTTGAAATTAACTCAGGCGTTAATTCTGTTGGCACTATGCTGTAAAACCTTGTCAAGTCAATGAAAAAATTTCTACAACGGCCTTTTCTTTATTATATTCTTGACACTCCATCAGTCAAAAGAGAACCGCACAGATAATTATGTGCGTTAAATATGAATAGTAATTCTCAACCAGTTGTAAAGCTGACTGCATATATTGTCGCTAATCATTAATCAGGGATAAACTATCACGCTTCTGTTTGCCAAATCACCTTCCCTAAACATTCGTATTAGCATTGCGGTGATTGTTTCTCTGGTGTTGATCATTTGTGATTTTCGGTTTCATCAACTCGATGTAATACGCAATGCCCTGTCAATAGTGGTCTACCCTATTCAGTATACTGTGGGAATACCTGTGCGAATCAAGCAGCAGATCAACACAACATTCATCTCATTTCAAGAATTGCAAGAACAAAACCACTCACTAAAACAACAACAACTGATCGATAAAACACGCTTACTACGCCTTGCTGCCCTGGAAAAAGAAAATATCCGTCTACGGGCATTGCTGGAACATTCGTTTACGATGGGTGAGCATGTGCTGGTTGCTGAACTCATTGAAATCAATATGGATCCATTTAAACATACGGTGATGGTCGATAAAGGTCTCCGCTTTGGGGTCAATGTGGGACAACCTGTTTTTGATAATTTTGGGGTGGTTGGTCAAGTAATTCGATCAATGCCGCTCAATTCAGAAGTGATACTGATTACTGATCCAGGTCATGCAATTCCAGTTACGATTAACCGCAATGATCTACGCACCATAGCAATTGGTCGCGGTCAAAACAGCCAATTATCCTTGCCATTTCTGCCAAATAATGCCGATATTAAACCAGGTGATCTGCTAGTAACATCGGGACTTGGTGGCAAATTTCCATCCGGCTATCCAGTTGCGACCATTGACAAAGTGACCATTCAGCCTGATAAGCCATTCCTGAAAATCACCGCGAATCCATCAGCCCATCTAAACCGCAGCCGTGAACTACTTATTGTCTGGAGCGACAATACACCCGTTGCACTTGACCCGCAGTTCGATCAATCAACACTGATCAATCCTATAGGGTCTGTAAATGAATAAGTCACCATTTTTGCATCCCAGCTTCAGGTCATCTTCTGTCGATCTTCAATCGCAAAATCCTCAACGTAGCATACTACGCCTGCGGCTTTTCTCAATCAGATCAACAGAGTCTAGCCTAAATCTGGGCGCAAAAACGATGACTTATTCATTCCCAGACCCTAAATACAATGTCTCAAATTAGTTTTTTTGCCTGGATAGTGGTTGCAATGGCGCTGAAAATTGCGCCAATCCCATCTGTACTAATCCCCTACAACCCAGACTGGATTCTGCTGATAATCATTGCCCATGTCCTGGCAACACCTCATCGATTCAGCATTGGTGGTGCCTGGTTAATTGGCTTACTCACTGATGCATTAACTTCAAAATTGCTTGGCCAATATGCATTAGCCTATGCTGTGTGTGCTTATATTGTAGCGACCTTGCATCGACAAATTCGGCTGTTTCCGATCGTACAACAATGCGTTGTGGTATTTTTACTGTTATTGATAGCTAATGCGACGATTTATATCACCACTAGCATTCAGGGCATTCCTCGCACTGACTGGACATATTGGTCAACCACCATCGTAGGTGCATTGATCTGGCCACTGATTAGCCGTTTGCTAAACAGAGTTCGATGATGATAGTGACTAGGTAGCACATGGTACTTCCGCTTGACGAGATCAGAAATACACCACAAGAAAAACGACTGTTTTTCAGTCGGGTCGTGGTTGCATTTGTACTAGTCACCTTACTCATGCTCGGACTGGTTGCTCGCCTAATCTATTTGCAGGTTGATGGGCACCAGCATTATGCAACATTATCCAAGCAGAATCGCATCAAGATTACTCCATTACCTCCAACACGCGGCCTTATCTATGACCGCAAAGGTCGCATCCTGGCCGAAAACCTGCCAACTTACAGCCTGGAAATCATCCCTGAACAAGTACAGGATATGGAACAGACCCTGGCTCAATTAAAAACACTACTCAATATTTCAGACCAAGAGATCGAGCGTTTCCAAAAGTTACGTAAGCGTCAAAAGCCGTTTGCTTCAATACCTCTTAAATTAGCATTATCCGAGCAAGAGTTTGCTCGTTTCGCAGTCAATCGGACTTTTTTTCAAGGGGTGGATATTCAGGCACGCCTGAAACGCTCATACCCATATCAGCAACTAACAGCGCATGTCGTTGGCTATATGGCACAGATTAATGAAACCGAGCTTAAAAACCTGGATATCAATCGTTATGGTGGGACTCACTATATCGGTAAATCCGGCATTGAAAAAAGTTACGAGTCGTTATTACATGGGTATGCTGGTTATGAGGAAATTGAAGTCAATGCTGAGCGTCGATCGATTAGAACGATTGGCTCAACTGCATCCGTTCCAGGCAAAGACATTCAACTGTCACTTGATATTGATCTACAGAAAATAGCGTATGATGCACTTGGTGAACATAGTGGTGCTGTGGTTGCCATTCAACCCGATACTGGCGAAGTATTGACACTGATCAGCAAACCAGGTTTTGATCCTAATAAATTTGTCTCTGGGTTAACCATCAAGGAATACCAAGCTCTGCAAACCTCGAAAACCCGCCCTTTGTTCAACAGAACCATTCACGGAGTCTATCCACCCGGCTCAACAATCAAACCATTTCTTGGCTTGGCTGCTCTGCATTATAAAACCACCACACCTCAACAGACAACGTATTGCCCAGGGTATTATCAATTACCCAAACTCAAACATAAATACCGTTGTTGGAAATCAAAAGGTCATGGCACAACAAATTTACTCAAGGCCATTACTCAGTCCTGCGATGTTTATTTTTATAGTCTGGCAAAGAATCTGGGTATTGACAGAATGCATGCCTTTCTCTCTGATTTTGGATTTGGCAAACAATCAGGGCTGGATATTCCCGGCGAAAAAGCAGGACTATTACCTTCACGCAAGTGGAAACGTGCGGCTCGTCAACAACCTTGGTATCCTGGTGAAACGTTGATTACTGGTATTGGACAAGGTTTTTTGCAAATAACCCCTTTGCAACTGGCACGCGCAACTGCAATACTTGCTAATGGTGGCACAGTCATTAAACCGACTTTGGTCAATCATCAGGCAGCTCAGCCTGACACTAACACCTTAGACACCTTGCATTTTGGCCAATCGGATTATCAAATGATTATCGATAACATGGTTAACGTTGTGCATGGTCCGCGTGGGACTGCACGCAAAATAGGTAACTCCATCTCCTATCTAATGGCTGGAAAAACAGGAACAGCACAAGTATTTACGATAAAGCAGGAAGAAAAATATGATGAAAAAATCCTCGCCAAGGAATTACTCGATCATGCCTTGTTTATCGCCTTTGCACCTGCTCATGCTCCGCGCATAGCCGTTGCAGTTGTGGTTGAAAATGGCGGTCACGGTGGTTCAGCTGCAGCCCCAATTGCACAGCAAGTCATTGATCATTTTTTGAAAACAGCGGATCAGCCACTAGACATCTCTAAAACACAAATATTTAACTCTGAATGATGAGAAGATCAACAAGTTATGATCACAATCTGGAGATCTCAACCAATCATGATTGGTTATTTCAACGACTTCATTTTGATGCTGTACTCGTGTTTGCACTGATCACATTGGCAATACTCGGTCTGGTTATTTTTCATAGTGCCAGCGGCGCTAGCATTGCATTATTATATAAACAAATCATTCGTCTAGGAGTGGCTTTTGTACTGATGTTTGTAATCGCACAAATCCCTCCCTCTATTTTTCAACGCAGCAGCCCTTTACTATATCTGATTGGCTTAATTTTACTGGTTCTGGTATTGCTGGCTGGTGACATTGGAAAAGGTGCACAACGCTGGCTGGTCGTTGCGGGGTTCCGCTTTCAACCCTCTGAAATGATGAAAATTGCTATGCCGATGATGATTGCCTGGTATCTGGCTGCACGACCTTTACCACCGCGCTTGATACAAATAATCTTTGCTGTATTTTTACTCGCCATACCAACGCTGTTAATCGCCAAACAGCCCGACTTGGGAACCGCGATTCTGGTCGCAGCTTCTGGAGCAACCATCTTGTTTATGGCCGGGATGTCATGGATTCTCATCCTTGGAGTCATCACTATTGGCGCTGGTTGTGCACCCATACTCTGGCATTTCATGCGTGATTATCAACGTAGCCGGGTGTTGACTTTTCTCAATCCCGAAGCAGACCCACTTGGAACCGGGTATCATATTATTCAATCAAAAATAGCGATCGGTTCAGGCGGTATCAATGGCAAAGGTTGGCTGAAAGGCACCCAGACCCAGCTGGATTTTCTTCCGGAAAGCTCCACTGATTTTATTTTCTCAGTATTCGCTGAAGAATTCGGCTTAAACGGGACACTCGCCTTGGTCTCACTCTATCTGATTATTATTGCCCGCGGCCTGACAATTGCCTCACAAGCACAGGATAGTTATAGTCGCCTGCTAGCAGCAGGAATTACTTTGACATTTTTTGTCTATGTGTTCGTCAATATAGGTATGGTTACGGGTGTGTTACCTGTGGTCGGTGTACCCTTGCCTTTAATTAGTTATGGCGGTACATCAATGATTACAATTATGTTTGGTTTCGGAATACTGATGTCGATACAAACGCATCGAAAATTGATACCCTCTTAGGAACGTGCATGGAATAACTTGAACAATGATGGCCGCGGATTGTTGTTTCTGACGAAGCCATCTCAAGAGGAGCATAGTTAGTCTACGCAACGATTGAGATGGTTTCGTCAGGAGCAAAAAGACCAGCCAGAATGTTCAAGTTATTTCTTGCACGTTCCTTTAAGTACCCGAGCATCATTAATTGAACATTTTTACTGGCCTTTTTTCTCATCTTTGGTATTACAGAAACAGTTACATAGCTCACTATATGCCTGTTTCTGCGCCTTGAAGATGAAATAAAAATCCTGCGCAAAATTGTTAAACTAATGATACTCAGGTACTTTACTCCTACGCCATAATAGAGACTTATTTCTCATGAACCCTAAATTAACTGTGATAATTTTTATATCCTTATTGAATATAATACAAACTGTGATTGCTGATGAAATAGATCCTAAACCTGCAATGCAGCAATTCAAAACTGAAATGCACAATCAGCATAGTTTTGATAAACAGTATCTGGAAAACTTGTTTGCTAAAATCGAGCTGCGTGATTCGATCATCAAAGCAATCAGCAGACCAGCAGAAGGCAAACCCTGGCATCAATATCGGAACATTTTTTTGACCAATTCACGTATCAAGGGCGGCGTGGAATTCTGGAACAAGCACGAAACAACCATCCGTAAAGTTTCTGAAAAATATGGTGTGCCGGCTGAAATCATGATTGCGATACTGGGTGTCGAAACCCGTTATGGTGGCAATACTGGCTCATATCCGGTAATGGACGCCATTTCCACGCTGGCTTTTCTGTACCCAAAACGTAGCCCTTTTTTCCGCAAAGAGCTTGAGCACTTTTTATTGTTGACAAGAGAAGAAGGTGTAGATCCATTCAGTTTAAAAGGCTCATATGCTGGAGCCATGGGCTTACCCCAATTTATGCCCAGCAGTTATCGCAGTTACGCTGTAGATTTTGATGGTGATAATCGTCGTGATATCTGGACTAATCCTGCTGATACCTTAGCCAGTATTGCTAATTACTTTATCAAACATGGTTGGCAACAAGATAAGCCTGTGGCTTTCAAAGTAACCGTGAATAAAAATACTGCCACTCCTTTCCTGAATAATGACCTAAAACCCCTGGCTCAAGCAGAGCTACTGAGAAACGCCGGAATACAGTTAGACAGCACTATCAAACAGAATGACGCAGTCAAGCTATTAAAATATGAACTTGAAGATAGCGATGAATATTGGGTTGGACTCAATAATTTCTATGTAATTACTCGCTATAACCATAGCGCACTCTATGCGCTGGCGGTCTACCAACTCAGTCAGGAAATTCGTAACCAAAAGATCAATAATAAAAGGAAATAATTAATGCGATATTTATCATTGTGTGTGTTGATTGGCAGCATTGTATTGCAATCTGCTTGCTCGACTGACCCAGAAAAACAGGATGGGCCCATGGACTTTCCTGGACAGATCAACACAAGCGAAATGCCCGATGCCCAGCCTCGTCCAGAGTCGCCCAGTCGATATGGTAATCCGACACATTATGATGTCAATGGAAAACGCTACTATGTGCAACAATCAAACGAGAATTTCCACCAAGTAGGCATTGCTTCCTGGTATGGAAAAAAGTTTCACGGACGTAAAACATCAAGCGGTGAAGTTTATGACATGTTCGCAATGACAGCAGCACATAAAACACTACCAATACCCAGCTATGTTAAAGTGACAAATCAGCGTAACGGACTAACAACCGTGGTTCGTGTAAACGATCGGGGTCCGTTTCATTCCTCTCGAATTATTGACTTATCCTATGCTGCCGCATTGAAACTTGACATAGCCAATACTGGAACAGCTCCGGTTAAAATAGAGGCCATTGATACCAGCCCCAAACAAGACCAACAAGAACCACCGCAACAAGATGCCAGCACTGATCAAAATATAACAATACAGGCACCAATCAAACAACTGCCCTCACACAGCCGCTTTGTACAATTAGGCGTTTTTGCGGAACTCGATAATGCAAAAAGATTGCAAAACAAAATCATGAATTCCTCACTACCAACACCAAAAGTTATTTCAGCCAATATCAACGATGCTGATTTATATCGTGTGCTGATAGGACCGCTGATTTCTGAAAAACATATACAAGCAATTAACCATCAACTCAATCAAATGGGCATTCAGCCCACACAAATCACTGCCCCAACCCGGCCCTAGAGAATCTCCATGAATTCACAATCACGATATCTTTATAATCAGTCATTACCAGCTTTTCTGGCCAGTTTCTGGTGCTTGGCAAGCTTGTTACTAATGCATTCAGTCAGTGCAGAACAAACGACGCTTAAAAAATCTTTGCTGGTTCCGGATCCACCGCCACTGGAAGCCAGCAGTTACTATTTATTAGATTTTGAAAGCGGACAAACCATTGCAGCCCACAATGCTGACACGCCAATACCTCCAGCCAGTCTAACCAAAATCATGACTGTCTATACTGCCTTTAGAGAGTTAGCTGATGGGCGACTGACGCTGGCCGATCCAGTCACTATTAGCAAAAAAGCTTGGCGAACCGGTGGTTCACGTATGTTTCTAGAACCCAACAAACCAGTGACCATTGAAGAATTGCTCAAAGGAATTATCATTCAGTCCGGTAATGATGCAAGTGTTGCTTTAGCAGAACATATTTCTGGAAATGAAGCCACATTTGCACAACTAATGAATCAGACAGCAGAGACTCTGCAAATGGATAATACTCACTACACCAACAGTATGGGACTACCCTCCGCTGACCACTATAGTAGCGCACATGACCTGGCGATTCTAACCAGCGCACTGATCAGAGAGTTTCCTGAATACTATGATTGGCATTCGATAAAAGAATATACCTATAACAACATCAAACAACATAATCGCAACAACTTGCTATGGCGCGATTCCACGGTTGATGGTGTAAAAACAGGTCACACTGAAGAAGCAGGCTATTGTCTGGTAGCCTCAGCCAAACGTAATGGGCGTCGCTTGATTTCCGTGGTTACCGGAACAAAAAGCACCGATGCGCGAGCCAATGCTAATCAAGCATTACTCAACTACGGCTTCCGTTTTTTCGATACCCGTAAGCTACATTCAGGCTCAGAAATGCTCAGCGAGCCACGCATCTGGATGGGCACGACTGAAACCATGTCTGTCGGTTTAACTGAAGATCTCAATGTCACAGTCCCCAGTCGGCAAGCCAATCAATTAAACAGCGTGATGGAACTCGACCAAAATATTACAGCACCCGTTGAAAAAGGTCAGACGGTCGGAACAATCAAAGTCATGGTTGAGGACACAATCATTACACAACGACCTTTGGTTGCCCTGCAAGCAGTCCCTCAAGGCGGGCTGATGCGACGCCTTTACGATCAAGGATTTCGTCTGCTCCAAAAAACCACTGGATATCCTAAACTGCGTAACCTGCAGGTGCCATAGCAGTGGCGAAAACAGAAAACCAAGTCGTTTATCTCAATGGGGCCTATAGTCCACTACATGAAGCGAAAATATCAGTACTGGATCGTGGTTTTTTATTCGGTGATGGCATCTATGAAGTAATTCCGGTCTACCAGCGTCACATTTTCCATTTCGAGCGTCACATGGCTCGACTGGAAAAAAACCTGGCAGCAATTCGACTGACCGTCCCTTTCAATCGCCAACAACTTCGAGAAATCATCGAAAAGCTGTTAACCGGGGAAGATCAAGAGTCGGTTTATCTGCAAATTACCCGCGGTATCGCCAAGCGAGACCATCAATTCCCGGCAGACACAAAACCAACCCTGTTTGTCATGTCAACACCAGTCAAGCAACAGCCCAAGCATGGAATTGCCTGCATTACGCTCGAAGATGACCGCTGGCAACATTGTGACATCAAAAGCATCGCCTTACTGCCCAACGTCTTATTACGTCAACTGGCACATGATCAACACAGCGATGAAGCAATCTTGATTCGCGACGGGTATGTCACAGAAGGCGCTGCCAGCAATGTGTTTATTGTACTCGACAATCAAATCATCACTGCACCGCAAGGACCGTTCATCTTACCCGGCGTCACCCGCGATATAGTACTCGAACTAGCACAAAACGCCGGTTTAAACATTGCCCAACGTCAGTTTCGAAAACAACAACTGATTGATGCCAGCGAAATTTGGATTACCAGCTCCACCAAAGATATTGTCCCTGTAATCAGCCTGAACCAACAACCAGTCTCTCAAGGAAAACCGGGCGCTATCTGGCAGCAAATGAACGCGTTATTCCAGTCTCATAAACAGCAGTTAATCCAACAAATAAATGACTAACAAACTAACAATTCTCGGAGCTGACACGCAAGCAAACCAAACACTGATGGAATTTCCATTGGTATTCCCGCTAAAAGTGTTTGGCCACGACTGCGATGAATTAGAACGAGTGACGATTGAGATCATTTATCAACACATTCCTGGAGTGGAAATCTCCGAAATCAAAGCCAGACCAAGTAAAACCGGAAAATATACAGCACTGACCTTAACCTTTCTCGTCGAACACAAACAACAATTGGATCGAATTTATCTGGCGCTGTCAGAACACAATACTGTAGTGATGACACTTTAAGCACTCGACCATCATTATTTTAACATTTTACTTGTCTTTTTTATCATCTTCAGCGTTGCATCAACAGTTACATAGCTCACTATGCGCCCGTTTATGCGCCCGTTTATGCGCCCGTTTATGCGCCCGTTTATGCGCCATGAATATGATAATAAATCCTGCGTAAAATTGTTAAAATAATGATGGTCGAGTACTTAATCTCAAACGCCGATTTGATAGAAAAGATGGAAAACCAGACGGTCCACACCAAAATAATCCAGACAGAACTCCAAAACTACCAATCGACGTATGCATCCATGCGTGAATTCACCGCACAACGCACAGATAAAACTGCAGATCAAATCTGGGCCTTACAACACCATCCTGTCTACACCATTGGCAGCAATAGTCTTGGAGCCGAAAAACCGCAGTCAACAATACCTGTTATTCAATCTGACCGAGGTGGACAAATCAGCTATCATGGTCCAGGTCAGCTAATCATTTATCTATTACTGGACTTACACAGAAGAAAATTGAGCATACGAAAATTGGTCGCAGGTCTAGAGTTAGCGATCATTAATCTACTCAGTCAGTATGCAATCAAAGCAACAACCTGGGAAGGTTTCCCTGGTGTTTATGTCAACCAGTCTAAAATTGCATCCGTAGGATTGCGTGTACGTAATGGCTGTAGCTATCACGGTATCAGCTTAAACGTTAATATGGATCTTGAACCATTTAATCATATCGTCATCTGCGGACAAAACAACCTGACAGCGACACAAATCTCCGATCTTGGTGGCCCAAATCAGGTCGAGCAACTCGTAGCGCCATTGATATTCTTGATTAATCAATCGTTAAATCTTGATATCAACAATGTATAGGGTTGAAACCATCTCATCAGTCTACGATTGCTAACACCATGATTTCTTAACTCATTAATTTTTGCCATTATTTATCAGATTTTGGCTTACGCTAATAAGCGAAAATTTCATCAAAAATTGGAGAAATAAACTCTGATCCTTTTACACTCAAATGATGATCATCGTAATAAAGAGGCTGACCATTAATCTCATATAAGCATGTTTTTTTATCCTCGCAAAGTATTTTATGAGGATAGATAATGTTTACACCATCAATTTTTTCCAGTTCTTTAAAGAAATCAAGGAGGAATGCATGGCGTTCAAAAAAATATTCACGGTTATCAATGAGTTCTGTTTCAATTCCATTCATGAATTTACGAGCCATATAGTTTGGAACGTTATAACCAACTTCAGGTACGCTTGATATAATAGTTACTTTTTTATTAGAATTAATGAGTGATAAAATCGTTTCTTTCATTTTTTGTGAAAAATAAAATTCTCTTTCAGGCAATAAAAGCTGCCTTTCAGGCTGCCTAGAAACCCGAAGAAGGTATTTGATGGGTGTAGCTGGCTCAGCAGGACCTAAATCATGAGTTGACCCGTACAAATAGGCTGCCCACCTCGCTGACAATATAACTTTTTTAATATTGCTATCCGCATATATTTTTTTGTAAAAAACCTCTTTATATAACTCACATTTGAAGTTTTCATTTTCCCTTTTCTCCATCACTCCTTGAACTGGATTACAGGAAGAATGGCCGAAAAAATATCCTTTTTTTCCATTAACATTCGCTGAATGGTCTATTCCACTATATAAACTGACTGCATGAGAATCACCCATCAAAACAAAAGATATATTTTTTTTATTTTTATTCCCAAGAAGACAACTATACCCATGTTTAATTTTATCTAACGAAATTCCTCCATTAGTCCAGGCAGAACAACTTTCTTTATAAGGGTCTTTCAAACCATTATCGTCCACATACATGAAGGAAAACTTTTTTGGAAAACGCTCAGGGTAGCCTTTGCTGAAATATCCCAGCATTCCAAATGCCAACAACAGTAAAATAATCAATAATAAACTTGAATACAAGCATTGATTACTGAGCAATTTACGACAGGGTTGCTCGATATATTTCCATGATATAAAAGCAATCACTAGTGATAAAACCAAAACAAATAACAAACCAGGCGGTTGCATCCAGTAATGTTTAGAAAAAACAATGACAGGCCAATGCCATAAATACAGTGAATACGTAATCATACCTACAATAACAAAAGGCTTGAAGGAAAGAAAACGCCCCATATAATTCATGTTGTCTCTAAGGTGATTAGCATAAATAATCAAAGCTGCACCCACACATGGCAGTAGTGCATTGACACCAGGAAAAGATATATCTTTATTAAAATAGACAGTACTTATAATAATAAAAACCAACCCCATAGCCGCCAGCCAGCTTCTGAAGTTAATTTCAGAATTCACGACTGGTAGTAATGACACAAGCCCACCCAACATCAGTTCCCAGCCTCTAGTAGGCAACAAATAAAAAGCAGCTGCTGGTCTATTGTTGACCATAAAGATACTCAGCAGAAAAGAAATAGAAAGTATGATACTAAGAAACAAAAAAAGCTTTGTTCTAAAATCACCCAGAAAAAACCGATAGACCACCAAAATAAACAGAGGAAACAGAAAATAAAACTGTTCTTCTATAGACAGTGACCAAGTATGTAAAAGCGGTTTAGTATCCGAGGCAGCATCAAAATAATCATTTTCTTTCCAAAATAAAATATTCGATAGAAATAATAAAACCGCCACCAGACTTTGCGAGAAATTATAAAGATCGATTGGAAATAAAACAATAAAAGCAGCTGCGGAAGAAACCAATAGCACAAAGAATAAAGCAGGAAAAATTCGACGGATACGTCTATCGTAAAATGTACGAAATGAAAACTGTCCTGCTTCAATGTCTCTTAAAAGTATTGATGTAATAAGATAACCTGAAATAACAAAGAAAATATCAACACCAACAAATCCACCACTCAATAACTCGTGATCGACATGAAACAGAAGCACTGAGATAACTGCAATAGCTCGAAGCCCATCAATATCTGGACGATATATAAAGTTATGCTTATGAGTTTTATTGATTTTAGAATTCATCATCCTTAGATATTGATTACTTGTTGAATTTAGCCCACATATCTCACCCGTTGATGAGATGATCGCTTAGCTATTTGGATGCACAAAGAATTTCATGAAGGAATAGAATACCAGTATGTTTTTCGACTGAATTAAATTTCTTGTGGATTCAGATAGCTAGCGAGGGCTTGTCAGGCTGGTGAGAAATGAGGGCTAACACTCCCGCGTCAACAGAATATTAACGGAGCACCAGGAAGTGTTGTCCGAGAATAGAAGCCGTAGCGAGGGAACGCTGATTTGAGTCAAATTTTTCCATTATTTGAGGCGAATAGTTGCGCTATTTAACGAAAACAAGGGGGAAATGCGGCCAAATTCAGCTTTTTCGCAATAGGTTCTCTATTCTCGGACAGCCTCCTAGTAGTCTTTCAATGTGATATTGACAGGGTAGGGGAGTTGAGAACTGGTTAGCTGCCAGGCGCACGAGAGCAGGACTAGCAGGCTAATCCAAACGAGTGCAACAACGCAGATGACCATTTATCGGCTTTCTATACCTCGTCAATATCACATTGAAAGACTACTAGTGATCTGTCAAGGTTATATTGACGAGTCTATGAAGTTGATAAGCAGTCATCTGCGTTGTTGCACTCGCTTACATTAGCTCGGCTAGTGCTGCACTCGTGCGCCT
>VAPL010115504.1_pt1 | contig 14454 bp, 14 predicted proteins | sample 3395061 | NCBI WGS metagenome assembly VAPL01 (sample SAMN08290444, study PRJNA428436) | hydrothermal vent metagenome | isolation source: Deep-sea hydrothermal vent chimney 2 | place: Pacific Ocean: Juan De Fuca Ridge | depth 2182 m m | reverse complement strand
GATCCGGCCGAAACTAAAGAGACAATAATTTTATCTGCTAATTCATAGTTGAAACTCTTCCTTTCGCCGACTTTAGTTTCAAAACCAAGTTGAGAGCAAACCCGGACAAAACCAATAAATTGTTGAAAATTAATTTTTTGAGAGATTTCTATCCGGTCTTTAGAACTAAAGGGACCAGATTTAATAACTACTTCACTTTTCTGATTAGTAATTCGTACTCTAACATCCAATTCTTTCCCCGGTTTCTCATTAAAGTGCATCACTGATAAACGTTTTGTTTGAGAACGTAATTTGCCAAGTTTTTTAAGTTTTCTTTTTAGTTCGGTTAATTTTGAGTTTGATATTCTCGCTCTTAATTCAAGTTCAATTATCTTATTATTCATAAGTGAAGTGAAAGTTAATTTATTTAATTTGTTTCTTTTGTTGACGACGATCTAGAAATTTATAGGCCCAAACTTTTAAGAAATCCGTAATTACAAAAGCAATCAGAGCGTAAGCCCAAACAAATCCTGCTAACTGCCAACCGATTGGTGAAACCCACCAACCATAAACAACTAAGAGCGTCGCTAAAGCTTTAGTAATAACTGCGGACCAGAATAAAGCACGACTTGGTTTAATAGACCAAAAATGACCACGAGTTCGTGTCACAAAAATTGTTAAATGACCGGCTACGGCTAACTTCAAAAAGATAAAAGACTGCATGATATCAGCGGGTAAATGTAATACTTCTTGAGCAATATAGAAAATACCAAAGGAAGAAATAACTCCTAAAATTCCCAAAAAAGTGGACATATTTAAAACCCGATGCATTGCCCATTTTTCTGGTTGATTAGAATAATGAACGCGATCATAGGCAATGGCCATAATTGGTGCATCATTGAAAAGTGCCAACATTACAATCATAATGGCCGTTACTGGATAGAAATTAAAGACAATAATGGACAGAGTGATGAAAAATAAGACTCGAATAGTCTCGGCAATACGGTAAATAGCATAACTATTCATGCGTTGAAATATCTTACGACTCTCTTTAATGGCGTTAATGATGACTGATAAACCTGGTAAAGTTAAGACAATCGCTGCTGCTGATTTAGCAGCATCAGTGGCCCCGTTAACAGCAATTCCAATATTAGCCTTTTTAAGAGCTGGGGCATCGTTAACCCCATCGCCCGTCATCCCAACAATATGCCCTCGCTTTTGTAGTAGCTCCACGATACGATATTTATGTTCGGGATACACTTGAGCAAAACCGCCAGCTTCTTCTACTATCTTACCAGCCTCGGCATCCGACTTTTTTAAGAAGGTCTCTGCCGACATAATATTCGTACTCAAATTAACTCGCTGAGCAATCTCTTTAGCAATTGCCGAATGATCACCAGTTACCATTTTTACTTCAATACCCATTGACTCCGCCGTTTTAATAGTTTCTGCAGAATCTTTACGGGGCGGATCAAAAAAAGGAATAATCCCCATAAATTGCCAATGTCCGGTAGAATCAGTTTTAGCTAATCCGAGAGCACGATAACCCTTTGTCGCTAGACTATTAACTTCCGCTTCTACTTGGTTAGTAATCTTTTTACTATTAGTTGCTAAAGCTAAAATTGCTTGCGGGGCACCTTTACTAATTTTAAACTTATGCTTTTGAGCATCTTGAACACTAACTTCGGTACGTTTAATAACTGGATTAAAGGGTTTAAAATCACTTAAATGATAATTCTTGAGAGTTTTAAATATTTCTAAAGTTTTAGTTTTATTAATAATCACATTATCAATTGGATCTTGATCTTCTTCGCGAGAAGCGAGCGTGGCCCAAAATAATATTTCGTTTTCACTGGCTTCACTAAAAGATTTTAGGGGTGCTAGACTTAATTGGTTTTTGGTAATTGTACCAGTTTTATCAGAACAAAGAATATCCATTCCCGCCATTTCTTCAATAGCTGCTAATTTACTAACAATCGCTTTATTTTTTGCTAAGGCAATTGCTCCGACGGCCATGGTGACTGTCAAAACGGCCGGGAGAGCGACGGGAATAGCAGCAATGGTTAGAACTAAGGCAAACTGTAAGGTTTGTAAGACCCCTTCATGACGAAAAAGAGCAACAATAAAAATAATTGCTACTAAAACAATTGCCAAGACAATGAGATAATTACCAATTTTAATAATCGCTTTTTGAAAATGACTTTGAGTTTTAGCTTCAGCAACTAATTTAGCTGTTTGACCAAAAAAAGTGTTCATCGCTGTGGCCACCACCAAAGCATTCATTTCTCCTTGACGAATAATTGATCCCGCGTAACAAAGATCGGAAATCTTTTTATCAACTGGCAAGGATTCTCCAGTTAAAGTTGATTCGTCAACTGATAAATAGGAACCACTAATTAGCTTCACATCAGCGGGAATAATATCTCCAAGCCGAATACGAACAATATCCCCGGGAACAAGTTCCCGAGCTGCCAATTCTTGCCATTTGCCCTCTCGTAATACTTTGGTTTTTAAGGCGAGTTTTTGTTTGAGGAGTTCAATAGCGTTATCCGCCTTATGCTCTTGCCAAAAACCAATCACAGCATTTAATAGTAATAGAGTAAAAATAACCCAAAAATCTTCCCAGTGATGAATAATAGCTGATAAGATGGAAGCAATCTCAATCATCCAGGGGATTGGCCCCCAGAAATAACTAAGAAATTTCATGAAAGAGCTTTCCTTCTTCTCAGAAATTTCATTATAACCATACTGTTGAAAACGTTCCTTTAATTCTTCATTAGCAAGCCCTTGTTCGCTAGAAGAAAACTTTTTAAAAAGCTCTGAGATAGAAGCTTTTTTAAGATAATCAATATTTGCCGTTATTTTATCCATATTTTTGTCAAAACTATTAACGTTTTAGAATTATTTATTATTATAACTCTAATTACTTATTAAATCTAATTAAAGTTATTACATAATTAAAATTTAACAAAACTCTCAATAATTAAAATAATTCCCGCCGCCAATAAACAACCAGCCATCTTACCAATTGCCGATTTTAAAATAGTTCTTTCTTCGGGAATCAACATTGATCTTAATTGTTCGGCCATTCCTCCTTCAAAAATGCCAGCAATACCATCCGTGACGGCATTACCGACTACCCCACCAATAATTGCTCCCGAGACTCCACCAAAATGACCACCAAAAATAGCGAGAATTGCTAAAATACCATTATCAATAATACCAAAAAAAATATCGGGTAAGGTCGATTTGATTTTTATTTTAAAAGGAATAAGTGAGACCAACGCTAAACCAGCGAGAATTATTAAGACTGGTCCAATCCAACGTGAGTTATCAATAAAATAAATACTCACGGCAATAATCACAATACTCAAAGTCAAGACGTTGAGGATGGAAAAAATAAAATTTTGATGTCTGAATTTCATAATTGTTTAATTAATTTTTAATATTTTTATTCTTTATTATAATTTCTTAGTCAAAAGTGACTTTTTCCTAAAAGAGTATTTGATAACTTCAATACTAATGATATTTATTAAGGAAATAGCAAAAATTAACAACCAACCGTTTAGACTTAAAGCTACCGTACCAACAATTTTTTGCAAAGGCCCCCAATAAATTGCCAGGATTAATAATAATAAACTGATTAAAAAAGCACCAAAGAGATAAGGATTTTGCCAATGTTTAATTTTATGAATTGGAATTTTTAAACTTCGCAAACTAAAGATTCCGGAAATTGATTTAAAACCTAAAAGAGCAAAGAATAAAGTTCGGAGGTAATTTAAATCCCAACCCCAGAGAGCTTGGTGTTTATAAAGATAAATAAATAATAGCAAAATACCAAAATCTCGAATTAAACCTAAATAGAAAATAATAATTTTCATTTCACGATTAATTATTGGTTCAGTCTTGGGCAGAGGGGGTTGATCCATTATCCCTTGATCACTACGTTCAAAGGCTAAAGAAAAATTTGGCAGTCCATCATTAATAATATTAACCCATAAAATTTGGGCGGGTAAAATTGCTAAGGGTAAATTAAAAAATATTGACCCAATTATTAAAAACATTTCCGAAAAAGAATCAGAAATTAAATAAGTAATTGATTTACGAATATTATTAAAAATAATTCGTCCTTCATGAATAGCTTTAACAATTACTTTAAAATTATTATCTAATAATACTAAATCAGCTGTCGCCCGAGCAACATCGGTCCCTGATCCTAAACAAACTCCGATATCAGCAGTTTTTAAAGCAGGTGAATCATTAAGACCATCACCAGTCATCGCGACTACTTCCCCATTCGCTTGTAAAGCTTGAACAATCCTTAATTTATCCTCGGGACTGACTCGCGCATAGATATCATGTTTTTGAACTATTATTTTCAATTCCTCAGCACTGGTTTTCATGAGTCGTTGACCATCAATTACGGCTGTTAACTGACTTTTAAAATCAAGCTGACGAGCAATAGCCCAGGCAGTTTGTGGATGATCTCCGGTAATGATTATTGGGCGAATTCCCGCCCGTCGACATAAAGAAATAGTTTGGCGAGCATCAGGACGAAGGGGGTCTTGAAGAGTAACTAAACCAAGAAGAACTAAATTACGATCTAGTTTTTCCCAGTCCCTTTTTTCATTCTGACTTTCCGAAAACTGTGTTAGTTTTTTAGAAGCAATAGCAATCAAACGTAAACCTTGACTACTTAAATCGGCGACTTTCTTTAATAATTTTTCCTTATCATCTTCAGTTAACTTCTGCGGACCATGAGCAGTAAGGAATTCAGTAGCTTTAGCAATTATTTTTTCTGGAGCTCCCTTCTCATATAAAGTATAATCATTATCTAAAGAACGATGAATACTAATCATGAATTTCCGCTTGCTATTAAAAGATAATTCAGAAATTTTTACTTCCTGAGCTAATAACTGTTGACGGTCAATTCCCGCTTTTAAACCTAAATCTAGAAGAGCACTTTCCACTGGAGAGCCAATCGTCTTTTCTGGGTGTGAATCATTAGCTTTTTCTAATATCGCATTATTACATAATAACCCCGCTTTAATAAGCTTTAAGAAAGGAGTGATTTTATTTTGATTGGAAGAATTTAGCAACTCTTGAAGATTTAATTCCTGCTGGTCAATAATAAGACTCGCCACCTGCATTTGTCCAGTAGTCAGAGTTCCCGTCTTATCCGTACAAATTGTAGTAATTGATCCTAAAGTTTCCACGGCGAGTAGTTTTCTGGTAAGGGCTTTTTGTCGTAAAATCTGTTTCATCCCTAAAGTAAGAATAACAGTTACTGCCACCACTAAACCCTCAGGAACAGCAGCGACAGCGACGGCAACGGCAGTTAAAAAAATATTAAAAAAATCACGTCCCTGAATTAAACCCAGGACAACTATTAAAACACTAATAACAATGGCCACTAAGCTAATTAAACGAGATAATTGTTTTAAACGGTGTTGAAGAGGCGTTTGACGATCTTTAGTTTTTAATACTAAATGAGAAATCTTTCCTAATTCTGTTTGTGATCCTTGAGCAGTAACGAGCACTTCCGCATGACCACCGCTAACCACTGTCCCCGAATAAACCATATTTCGTCGATCCGCTAAACCAGTGGTCGTCGGCAAAATTTTAGTAGTTTTATAAACAGAATTAGATTCTCCTGTTAAATTAGCCTCATTAACTTGTAAATCAATACTCTTGATAATTCGTCCGTCAATTGTGATTTGTTCACCGGCACTTAATAGAACAAGATCACCAACGACCAATTCCGAACTATCCAATTCTAATTCTTGCCCATCACGACGAACAATTACTCGGGACTTAATCATTTCTTTCAACTGATTTAGAGCGTTATTAGCTTTATTCTCTTGAAAAAAGCCAATGATAACATTGACTAAAATGGCTCCAAAAACTATTTCAGCATCCAAATGTTTGCCAATTACTAAAGAAATTATCCCCGCAACTAATAAGAGTAGAATAAGGGGATTTTGAAATTGGCTAAATAAAATTGAAAATGCTGTTGAAGATTTAGTACCGGGTAGACTATTTTTTCCATTTTGTTGAAGACGAATTTGAGCTTCTTGTTGACTTAAACCCGAAGAAGAACTTTTTAATTTAGAAAAACAGGTTTCAATAGATAAATTATAGAATAAAATCATAGAATAAATTATTAATTAAAGCCTGCAGCTATTATATCATAGCTTATCGAAATCTAAAAAATTAAAATAAAGATTTATTTCTCTATTTTTTTAGTTACTCTGGCCATAATTTTTAGATAAGCAAAATAGATGATACTAATAACAACCAATAGTCCGATAATGATATAGGGGCCATTGTGAATAATCCGATTTAATCTTTGATAAGATTCACCAAAATAATAACCTAGAAAAACTAAAAAGAAAGATTTTGGTAAAGAAATTTCCAAGGATGACCAAAAAAATTTTTTAAATTTGAGACGAGTAATACCAATACTAACTAAACCAATTGGACCAATTAGTGGTGATAGCTTTACTAATAATAAAGCATAATAAGTATGTTGATGTAACAAGTGTTTTATTTTTTCTACCTTTTCTTCAGTTAAACCAAAATATCTAAAGAGTCTGGAATGAATTAAATGGTGACCACGATAACCAATACTATAATAGACTAAATCAGCACCTAAATCAGCCACCACGGCTAATAACAAGACAATAAAAATATTAAAATAACCCAAGGAAGCTATTATTCCACCAGCAATTGTACTTAAGGGACCCTCAATCGTTGCTAAAATTAAAAAAATCAGATAACCGTGAGAAATTATCCAAGGTACTAAATTAATTAAATTATAGAAATTCATGTTTTTTGATAGGCGGGGACACCTAATAATTTATCAACAGTTAAGAAGCGATAGCCCTGTTTCTTTAATTCGGGAATAATTAAATCTACTGCATGGATTGATCCGGCCCGCTGCCCGCCCTTGGTATCAAAACCATCATGGAAGATAATTATTCGACCAGGAGCGACAACTTTTAAAGCATCTTGAGCAATAACTTCAGCAGGAGCTTTCCAAATTTCCCAATTTGAAGAAAACCATCCTGAAACCGGGGTCAAGCCTTGAGCTTTTAAAGTTTTTAATAAAAAAGGTTGTTTAAAAAGCCAGGGCGGACGATAGAGCGCTGGACGACGACCAATAATATTTTCAATAACTTTTTGAGATTTAATAATTTCTTTTCGAAAAGAAAAATTTATGAAATTATAAATAAACTGATGATAATAAGAATGGTTAGCAATTATATGCCCTTCCGCTATAATTCTTTTTGCTAATTCTGGAAATTTTTCTAAATTTTTAGCGGGAGTAAAAAAGGTAACTAAAACTTGATGTTTTTTAAGAATTTCTAATAAGCGCTCAGTATCAGGAGGATTAGGACCATCATCAAAAGTTAAGGCAATTACTTTTTCCTGAGTTTTAACAGAATCTGGGAAATAACCAAAAATTTGCGTTCGGGACCAAATACAGAAGTAATAAATAAACGCTAAAATGATTAAAAGTAAAAGAGGGAGATAAAGATAAGCTATAAAAAAATAATAAACTATCGCTAAGATAATAAATAAAATTAGTGGTAGATAAAAATATAACATAGAGTATCTCTAAAAATTTTGGTACTAAATTAAACCTTTTTTGTATTTTTTATCAAGTAAAGCTCTCTTTTGTTTTAAAATTTGTATATTTTATGAAATTTTCTCAGCACTTTCGTCTTTTTCTCTTATTTTAGGAAAAGCGGTCGCAATGCTTTTACCAGTTAAGCGTCGAAAACTATAATCAAAAATATAATAAAAGATGAGAATCACAAAAATGTTATACAAGAGTCCCTTCTTTAAACGACGAGCAGAGGTTAAAACTGCATTGCGTCGCAGAAAAATGATCTTTCCTTCTTTTTTTAATTCCTTTAAGAGCGCTACTTCATCGCCACCCTGATCAAGTTTGAGATTATAGCCATGCCAAGCCTTTTTCTTAAAAGCGGTATTACTTCCCGGAATATAAACCATTCGACCACTTATTTTATGGATTAAACTTGTCGCTCCAAAAAGTAAAGCAGTAAAAGGTTTCCCCCACCAGGGTCCATCAAAAAATTTAAAGGAACCAATGACAGCGACCGCTTCGGGATTTTTATTAAAAGCCTCCATAATCTTAGATAACCAATCTGGAGGGAAAGTCGTGTCACCGTCGGTTTGGACAATTATTTCTCCTTGAGCTGCTCTGGTTCCCGCCTCCCGAGCATAAATTACTCCTATTTGAGACTCAAAAACAACCCTTGCTCCTTCTTGTCGAGCTAAATTAGCCGTTTGATCAGTACTATTATTATTAGCGACAATAACTTCTTTAGGACCGAGGTAATTTTGATTATTAATAGACTGTAAACAGGCAACAATATTCTTTTCTTCATTATAAGCAGGAATAACAATAGAAACTAATGGTTTACTCATAGAATTTATTCTAAAATTTATAATAATTCAATAAATTAATTATACAATACTAAGGCGAATTTTACCAGATTAAAAATAATTTTACTAATTTCAATTAATATTTTTATAATTTATACTAAAATTATACTATACAGAAAAATCTAAATTTGTTAAACTAAAGTTTGTAGAACTGAAAATAGATTAATAAACAATAATAAAAAATTTCCTTAACTTATGAATTTTCTAATTGTTATTACCGCCAAATACTTAATTTTTTTATTAATATTATTAGGAGCAGTCTTCTTCTTTAAACAAAATAAATCTCAACAAAAGCAACTTCTTATTTTCGGAGGACTTAGCTTACCCTTAAGTTATTTAACGGCGAAATTATCGGCCTTGTTTTATTTTAATCCTCGTCCTTTCGTGGTAGAGCATTTCATCCCTTTATTACAACATAGTGCTGATAATGGCTTCCCTTCCGATCATGTTTTATTAGCAAGTGCAATTGCCATGGTTATTTTTTATTATAATCGTAAAGTTGGTATATTTTTTTTACTGCTATCTATTTTAATTGGCATCGCTCGGGTCTTAAGTGGTGTTCATCATGCCGTTGATATTTTAGGAAGTATAGTTATTTCATTTTTTATAACTTCTTTGGTTTATTATTTAATAATAATCTTTAAGAAAAAATACTCTCCTAAGCATTAATCTTCAACTTGATTAAAAGTGCAGAATAAAAAGAAGTTTTATGCCCGATATTAATTATCTTCTTCATCTCTTAAGCAAATTTTCTTGGCTAGGAAACTGGTTATTTTTTATTTTAGCTTTTATTGAATCTGCACCAATTATTGGCGTTCTAATTCCTGGAGCAACTCTGATTTCTATTGGCGGTTTTATCGCTTATCAAGGGTATTTAAATGTGACGGATATTATAATTTTTTCAGCACTCGGAGCAATTGTCGGTGATTTTTTTAGCTATTCTTTGGGACGTTGGGGTGGTCAATGGATTAAAGATAAGAAAATAATCAACCAGAGAATTATTAGACAAGGAGAAAAATTCTTTCAACATTATGGAAATAAAAGTGTTTTTTGGGGAAGATTCTTTGGACCGATTAGAGCGATTATTCCTTTTATTGCTGGTTTGGCAAAGATGAAACAAAAATCCTTTATCTCCTGGAATATTCTTAGTGGAATTCTCTGGGCGATTCTCAATGTTTCCTTGGGTTATTTTTCTGGCAATTTGATTATTACCATTTTAAAGAAATGGTCTAACAAACTAAATCTAGTTTTGGGAATAATTATTATTCTAATTCTCTTTTTATGGTTGATAAAAAAACATCAACGTTCCTTAATAAGTTATTTTCGTTTTAGTAGCCAACGTTTCCTAGAACTGTTGAAAAGTTATCATTTTTTCCAAAAATTAACTACTCGTTATTCTGTAATTAATGACTTTTTAAAAGAAAAGCCAACGCTGATTGAAAAACTATTCGGAAGTATTCTTATCCTTCTATCTTTCACCTTTGTTTACTCATTAATAATGGTTTTAGATGGCTTGAGTTATTGGTTCCATTTTTAAATAATTATTTCAAAAAACTGACCTACAGTTCATTGTGGCCAGTTTTTATATTAATAAAAATAGAAGCTATTGTCTAAACACTAAGAAGTCAGAAAACGAGCAACTTCAATTTCTTTATTAACTCGTGCTTCTTTACCTTCTTCTTTGGCTTTATAAAATAATGTCCAGCTAATTTTCTGAACCTCGGAGTCTGGAGATTTCCGAGCCCGAAGTAAATGCCCAAATCTTTTTGCCAATTTCTCTGAGGGAATACTTAACAAGAGTTTTTCGGAAGAATTTCTTATTTCTTGATCGGCGGAGGCATAGCAAAAAAGAAGATAATCAATTTTTTCTGCTAGTTGTTCAGTTGACCAATTTTTCATTACCTTTAAAGCTAAGCGAAAAGAAAGATCACGAATACTAGAAATTTCAGATTGTTGGCAATTCAGTAAATAATCAAATTCTTTTGCTAACTTTTCAGTAGTCCAATCAGCCATGGAATTCAATTTGTTTTTCAATATTTCCCACTCTTCAAGTTGAATTATCCTTTTTTGATAATTTCCTTGTTCATCTTGAACTATTTCATAACGACGATCAATTGGAAACATAGAAAGTATTTCCCGAGCAAGCTCTTGAACTTTTTTATCTTCGGAATTCTGTAATTCTTTTAAATATCCATATTTCTTGATTAAAACTTCTTGCGAAATACTTTCCAAAGCGGTGCCAATTTCAATACTTGAATAATCACCATGAATAATTCTTTTTAGAGCAGTTTCTAATTTTTGATATTCTTTCTCTTCTTCAGGTTTATTTTCTAATATTTCTTTCATAAATTTAACATTTATATTTATAAAATTTTAATGATTAAAAAGATTTTTTTTTAAAAAGCATCAAATTATCAACTAACCACCAAATAACATTGTTCTTTTTTAATTCTTTTCTCATTTTTTTGCTTCGATTGAGAAGATAGGAAAATCCCTGATCTTGAAATTTTTTAATCCAATACTGATGGGCTTGTTCATTAAGGTGACCAATACTTCGAGGTCCTTGCCCAGGGGTCGCGGCGGTAAAAATAATTTCATCAGCAGATTTAGTAATGGTCTTAATAAGGGTGTCAGCGTTTTGTGCTGGTAAATGTTCAGCAACTTCTAAGCAAAGGGCTAAATCATATTTTTTACTAAATTGATATTCTTGACTTAAATCAAAAATTACTATTTTATTTTTTACTAATAAGAATTCAGTTTGTGCTGCGGGAGCACCATCAATACCTAAAAAATCAGTAATTCCTTGATTAGCAAATTCTCGCAGATACAAACCTGTTCCACAACCAATATCAACAATACTTTGTGGTTGATAATACTTTAGAACTATTTTCACAAATTGAACAGCTGAAGCGGCTTCCAATTTAATTGTATTTTTAAAAAATCTACTATTATAAATCCAAGTTTCTACTGACATTTAAAAAATAAAGAAAATAAATTACCCCTTTATTATAAACCATCCAATACTTTGACGCAATCAAAGATTGAGTTCTGAAACTTTACTTTTAAATAGCAAAAAGGCATAATAAAAGAGGTTTTATTAATGACTTAATAATAAATTTATGGCCAGAATAATTGGGCAGGGTTACTCTTTTGACGACGTATTAATTGTTCCGAAATATAATAAGATAATTTCTCGTCGTGATGTTAGCTTTAAAACTAAGGTTACTAAAAATTATGAATTAGATATCCCAATTATCGCAGCAAATATGGATACCATTTGTGAACACCGATTAGCAATTACTCTTGGTAAATTAGGAGGTTTGGGAGTCATCCATCGTTTTTTAAGTATTGAACAACAAGTTCAAGAGGTTGAAAAGGTTAAAAAACATCATTTAATCACCGCCGTTGCTGTGGGTGTCAAGGATTATGAAAAACGAGTTCCCGCTTTAGCTAAAGTTGGTGTTAATATTATTGTCTTAGATGTCGCTCATGGTCATTCTAAAAGAACTGGTAAAACTTTAGATTATATTAAAGCCCATTATCCACAAATTGATGTTATGGTTGGTAATATTGCTACTAAAGATGCCGCTGAATATTTTATTCATAAAAAAGCCGATGCAATTAAAATCGGTATTGGGCCGGGATCGGTTTGTATTACGAGAATTATGTCAGGAGTTGGTGTTCCACAATTAACAGCAATTATGGATGCTTACGAAGCTAGTCAAGGACAAGTACCAATTTGCGCTGATGGTGGTTTAAAGAACTCAGGAGATATTGTGAAAGCGATTGGCGCCGGTGCTGATACTATTATGTCTGGTTCATTTTTTTCAGGGACAACAGAAACTCCTGGGAAAATTATTACTATTAAAAATAAAAAATATAAAGAATATCGAGGAATGGCTAGTTACTTAGCAACAATTAAGAAAATGGCGCTTGATGGTTCAAAAATTAAAGAAGTGGTTCATGTGGAAGGTGAAATGACTAAAATTAGTTATAAAGGTTCTTTAAAGCCAATTATTCATAAATTATTAGGTGGTTTATCATCAGGAATGACTTATGTCGGAGCCAAAAATATTGAATCTTTAAAGGGTAAAGCTGATTTTATTAAAATTAGTAGCGCGGGCTATGATGAGAGTAAAGCTCATGCTTTAAAAAAATAGAATTTTAAAACTTAAATAATACTTGACAGCTTTTAGTTTTGGGTATATACTCATAATGTTAATTAATAACATTATGAATAGTATCTATTATAAATTAATATAATTTTACTATTTATAATCCAAAATATGCCTAACATGAATGGCACTGGTCCACGAGGACAAGGTTCTCGGACCGGAAGAGGCTTGGGTAAATGCGCTAACGGATCAAACCATGAAGTTTCTCAAAATTATGGTTTGGGACGTGGTCCTGGGCGAGGTTTCGGCTTTCAACGAAATGCTGATAACAATGAAAATAAAGCTTAAGCTGATTTGCTGAGATGCTAGTCATCTTAGCTTTGTTTTTATTTATTTTATAATTATGAATAACTTAAAAAAACAAGGAAAGGGTTGTGGAGGACGACCGAGAAGATGTCGACAAATTCAATTCCAACATCAAAGTAATTTTTATAAACCCCAGGGTGTTCCTCTCCGAAATTTAGAAACTATTACTTTATCACTTGAAGAATTGGAAGCTTTAAGATTAAAAAATATTGAAAATAAGAATCAGAATGAATGTGCAAAAATAATGAAAACTTCTCAAAGCACCTTTCAACGTATTTTGTCAGAAGCCTACCAAAAAATTAGTATTGCCTTAGTAGAAGGAAAGGCAATCCAAATTACATAATAACTTAGATTATTTCATTTTAGAAAAACTTAATGCTGAGATCGATAACCACCAAGAACTCCCGATTTAGACAAAACTATCTGCCAGAGTTGGTTTTTTCGAGCACGGAAAGAAGCGGCGGATGATAAAATATAATATTTCCATAAACGATAGAAACGCTGACTATACTTGGTTTTTAATTCTGGCCAATGTTTATCAAAATTAGCGAACCAAGCCATGAGTGTTGGATCATAATCAGCGCTAAAGTTTTGCCAATCCTCCATTACGAACAATCCTTCAAAAGCTTGTCCTAATTGTTTAATAGACGGCAACATAGAATTAGGAAAAATATATTTTTCAATCCAAGGATCAGTGACTTTTACTGATTTATTACCACCAATAGTATGTAGAAGAAAAAGCCCTTTATCTTTTAAATGCTGAGCGGCAATTTCGAGATAAGTCCGATAATTCTTATAACCGACATGCTCAATCATTCCTAAAGAAACTAAATGATCAAATTTTCCACTGATGTCTCGATAATCTTGGAGAATAAACTCAATTGGCAGACCAGCACACAATTTTTTACCAAGATCCACTTGTTGTTTGGAAACGGTAATAACCGTCGCTTGAACACCATATTTTTCAGCAGCAAACTTCGCAAAACTACCCCAACCACCACCAATATCTAAAATACTTTGCCCCGCTTGAAGATTTAATTTTCGACAAACTAAATCTAATTTTGCTTCTTGGGCTTCAAGCAGATTCCTTGCTTGACGCCAATAGCCACAAGTATAAGTCAGACGGGGATCCAACATTGCCTGATATAAGTCATTACCTAAATCGTAATGTTTTTGTCCAATAATAAATGCTCGTTTTTTATTTTGACGATTAAATAGAATATTAGATAACAAGAAAAGCGAAGTGGACCAATTATCTCTAATTTTCTGCTCTAAATTAGCACTTAAGACCCGAAAAAAGAATTCATCAAGTTGTTGAACATCCCACCAACCATCCAGGTAAGCTTCCCCGAGACCCAAAGAACCTTCTTGTATTAAACGTTGATAAAGTTTTTTATTATGGACTTGAATATCCCAAAGACGATTACCATTAACCTTAATATCGGCTAAAGCCAATAAATCTCGAACGAAAGATATTGTTTTTTGAGCCATAATTTTTAAATTATTTTATTAAAATGTT
>VAPL011098092.1_pt1 | contig 14466 bp, 15 predicted proteins | sample 3395061 | NCBI WGS metagenome assembly VAPL01 (sample SAMN08290444, study PRJNA428436) | hydrothermal vent metagenome | isolation source: Deep-sea hydrothermal vent chimney 2 | place: Pacific Ocean: Juan De Fuca Ridge | depth 2182 m m | reverse complement strand
TGAGAAGTGGTTAGCTGCTAGGCGCACGAGTGCAGGACTAGCAGGCTAATCCAAACGAGTGCAACAACGCAGATGACCATTTATCGGCTTTCTATACCCGGTGATATCACATTCATAGACTACTAGTAGTCAAACATTGACTGACTACCAGGAGACACAACCAAGATTAATATTTACTCAGCGGAAGATTCAGTTTCATCATCGACAGCTTTCATACTTAAACGCACACGGCCTTGACGATCAATCTCTAACACCTTGACTTTAACAACATCATTTTCTGACAACTGATCTTCAACTTTTTCAACTCGATCATGAGATATTTGTGAAATGTGTACCAGCCCATCTTTTCCAGGCATAATATTGACAAACGCACCAAAATCCATGATGCGTGCCACACGACCTTCGTAAATCTTGCCGACTTCGACATCAGCAGTCAGATCTTCAATCATTGACTTGGCAGCTTGACCTGCCTCCTTATCAACTGAGGCAATCTTGATAACACCATCGTCTGAAATATCAATACTGACACCCGTTTGTTCAGTGATATTGCGGATGGTTGCACCACCTTTACCAATGACATCGCGGATTTTACTTGGATCAATTGAAAAAGCCTCGATACGTGGGGCATAATCGGACATGTCTTCCTTATGCGTGCTAATCACTTCATTCATCTTGGAAAGGATATGCATACGACCTTCACGTGCTTGGTCTAATGCGGCTTGCATGATTTCTTTGGTTATCCCGTCAATCTTGATATCCATCTGCAATGCGGTGAGACCATCTGCCGTACCAGCAACTTTGAAGTCCATATCACCAAGATGATCTTCATCACCCATAATATCGGATAAGACAGCGTACTCGTCGCCTTCTTTGATTAAGCCCATGGCAATCCCTGAGACTGGTGCTTTAATCGGTACCCCCGCGTCCATCAACGATAAACTAGTTCCACAAACACTTGCCATTGAGCTCGAACCATTTGATTCTGTGATTTCCGAAACCACGCGCAATGTGTATGAAAATTCTTCAGAGTCTGGCAATACAGCTTTGATTGCACGTTTGGCTAATCGGCCATGACCAATTTCGCGGCGTTTTGGTGAGCCCACAAATCCGGTTTCACCAACACAAAATGGCGGGAAATTATAATGCAACATAAACTGGTCTTTGAAATCATGATCCAGTCCATCGATAATTTGCGCATCACGCTCTGTACCCAATGTTGTGGCTACGATCGCTTGAGTTTCACCACGAGTAAACACGGCCGAACCATGGGCGCGTGGAAGCAAACCAGTTTGCACTGAAATAGCACGAATTTCGGCAAGCGTGCGTCCATCAATGCGCTTTTTATCGCGTAAAATAGCCGTTCTGACAATCTCTTTTTCAAGTTTTTCGATCACCGAATAAATATCGGATGCTTCATATTGATCATCAGCTGTAAGTTTTTCAACCAGCTCTGTTCGCAAGACTTTGAGGGTATCTTGTCGCTGACCTTTCTCTGCAATCTGATAAGCGGTTGTCACTTGCTCACCGATTTCGCTTTTAACCAGATTAACCAGATCGATATTGATTTCAGGTGCCGTCCACTCCATTGGCGGTTTACCAACTTCAGCTGCCAGTTCTTTTATGACACTGATTGCAACTTGCATTTGCTCATGACCAAACATCACCGCACCCAACATGACATCTTCAGGCAGGCAATCAGCTTCTGATTCAACCATCAACACCGCACCTTCAGTTCCAGCGACAACCAGATCCAGATCAGAGGTTTCCACCTCTTCCCAGCCAGGATTCAGCAAATACTGTCCATCGCGATAACCGACACGGGCAGCACCAATGGGTCCATTGAAAGGCAGTCCTGAAATCGCTAATGCAGCGGATGCACCAAGTAACGCCGGGATATCAGCTGAGACTTCCGGATTCAATGACATGACAGTCGCGATAATCTGCACTTCGTTGGAAAATGCATCGGGAAACAAGGGACGAATTGGACGATCAATGAGACGACAGATTAAAGTTTCATGTTCATTTGGTCTGCCCTCGCGTTTGAAAAAGCCACCCGGAATTTTACCTGCTGCATATGCTTTCTCCTGATAATTAACCGTCAACGGAAAAAAATCATTATTGACCGAGCCTTTTTTAGCAACAACTGTCACTAGCAACACAGTACCATCCATATTAATCATCACAGCACCGTCAGCTTGACGAGCTATTTGCCCTGTTTCCAAGGTGACTGAATGCGCGCCATACTGAAATTCTTTCCGAATTAGATTCACTTTTTTACTACCTGTTCTGCTTGACGATAGCGGATCTCTCCGCAATGATGTACTGATGCTCTGGATTGGCGATAGTTTTACTTACGCAAGCCAAGACGCTGGATTAATTGACTATACTGTTCAGCATCTTTACCTTTGAGATATTTCAGCAGTTTACGCCGCTGATTGACCATACGCAGCAAACCATGCCGTGAATGATGATCATGTTTATGGGTTTCAAAATGTGGCGCTAATGTGGTGATGCGTTTGGTTAACAAGGCTATTTGTACGCCTGTTGAACCAGTATCGCCTGAAGCTGTTTGATATTCACTGATAACAGCACTCTTCTCTTCTACACTAAGAGTCATTTGTGGGTACTCCGCTAATTGTTTATATAAACTCTGTAATTTTAACTATTCATACGTTACGGAACAAGCTTATCTGCAACTTATTTCGATAAACTGCTCGCACTCTTTTCATAATACTAGATATCAATGCTTTGATTAGTTTATTGATAGCACGCTTTATTCTGGAAGTTATTTAATCCTCGCACTACCCTATAAACATACGACGTGGCGCCAGCTTTCCATCATCAGTCATTTCACCAATACCTATAAACTGATTGTCTTTGTTATACAAACGCAACCAGCCAGAAGATGGCAACTTTGGCATCCATACTGGCTGACCGTGACTGAGATGAAATCCAAGGTCTTCAGTCAGCAACACAGACGACCACTCGCTGAGCATGCAATCAGCATCCAACACACATTGCCAGCGCTGCTGTTTGTCTTCTATTGCTTCCAGTTGTTGTAACGTCCATGCTTGTTTAACATTGAGATCGCCAACTTCAGTTCGACGTAGACGACTCACATGCGCGCCACAGCCAATTTTATTGCCGATATCTTCCGCAAGCGTTCTTATATAGGTTCCTTTAGAACAAGATACATTTAGTTCCAACATATCAGCGCTGTATGTCAGCACGGTGATTTGATGAATGGTAATCGGCCTGGCTTTGCGCTCTACTTCAATGCCTTGTCTGGCAAGTTCATAAAGACGCTTCCCCTGGTGCTTGAGCGCTGAGTACATAGGAGGTATTTGTTCAATTTTACCAATAAAAGTACTAATAACCTGATCAAGTAATTCTGAATTCAACACTGGAACTGGTTTTTCGACTAAAACTACACCTTCGGCATCACCTGTTGCTGTGGTGACACCCAGTTTTATTGTTACAAGATAGCGTTTGTCATCATTCAGCAGATACGAGGACAAGCGTGTTGCGCGACCAATACATATTGGCAATAAGCCACTTGCCAAAGGATCCAGACTGCCGGTATGGCCGGCTTTTCGTATCCCCAACAACCGTTTTGCTTTCTGTAATGCCCGATTTGACGACATGTCGGGCGTTTTATCAAGCAACAACAGCCCTTGATTCTGACGCTGTTCAAACAGATTATCCTGTGACTTTTGGTCGGCTTTCGAGTCAGCAGATAATGGAACCTGAGCCTGATTATGCGTCATCAGTATCAAGATCTCTTATCAATTTATCCATACGCATACCGTTGTCAATTGAATCATCGTAAATAAAACGCAATTCAGGAACAACTCGCAGACGCAAACTTCGCCCTAACTCCTTTCTAAAAAAAACTGCAGCATCTTTTAAACTTGCCATTTGTTCAGCTAACTGATCTCCTTCAAACCCCAGCACGGTCACATAAACACTTGCAACCGAGAGATCCCGGCATACTGCGACTTCGCTGATGGTCACAATACCCAGCTCAAAATCGCCTTGATAGGTTTGCAGCAATGCAGCCAGTTCACGCTGAATCAACGATGCAACACGCTCGCTTCTTGAATACTCTTTAGCCATTAACAACTGCTGTCAGATGGTACACTCGATTGCGTGTATTCATTCAAGTTCGCGAGCCACTTCAATTCGCTCATACACTTCAATTTGATCGTTTTCTTTCACATCGTTGTAGTTTTTCACGCCAATACCACACTCAATACCCGCTTTAACTTCTGGCACATCATCTTTAAAACGACGCAGTGATTCCAGATGACCTTCATAGATCACAACATTATCGCGTAACACACGAATCGGCAAATTCCTGTTAACCCGCCCTTCTGTGACCATACATCCAGCAATTGCTCCAAGTTTTGGTGAACGAAATACATCGCGTACTTGCGCAATACCGACAATTTGTTCTTTTATTTCTGGCCCCAGCAATCCATTAATGCTGCGTTTGACTTGATCAATCGCCTCATAAATAACACTGTAATAGTGTAAATCTATTCGCTGAGCTTCAATCAGTTGACGGGCTGTTGCATCTGCACGCACATTGAACCCCATCAAAACTGCATTCGATGCCAAAGCCAGGTTGGCATCAGATTCTGTTATACCACCAATACCAGCATACACAACATTAACTTTGACTTGCTCAGTAGAAAGCTTGACTAAAGAATCACGCAATGCTTCCAAACTGCCTCGAACATCGGTTTTCAATACTAGATTCAAATCCAATACGTCACCAGCTTCCATTTGTGAAAACATATTATCCAGCTTGGCTTTCTGCTGTTCTGCCATTTTACTGGAACGATGCTTATCAGCGCGATGTGATGCCACTTCACGCGCTTGTCGCTCATTTGGCATGACCTGAAAATCAACACCGGTGTCAGGTGCACCGGACAATCCTATAATCTCAACCGGCGTTGAAGGACCCGCTGATTTTTTAGATTTGGCATTCTCATCAACCATGGCTCGGACACGACCATACTCGGTGCCAGCCAAGACGATGTCGCCTTGACCGAGCATCCCCTTTTGCACCAATACAGTTGCCACTGGACCACGCCCTTTATCAAGCCGGGATTCGATCACAATACCTGAAGCAACACCTTGTATTGGAGCGCTCAATTCCAGCATTTCAGATTGTAAAACCAGCGCTTCCAGCAATGTTTCAACGCCCTCACCTGTCAATGCTGAAACAGATACAAACTGGGTATCACCGCCCCAATCTTCAGGAATCACTTCCATTGCTGCCAGTTCATTTTTTACGCGATCTGGATCAGCACCTTCTTTATCAATTTTGTTCACTGCAATAATGATTGGCACTTTGGCTGCTTTTGCATGCTCAATCGCCTCTTTGGTCTGCGGCATGACACCATCATCAGCTGCAACCACTATAACCACGATATCTGTAACCTGTGCTCCACGTGCTCGCATTGCCGTAAATGCGGCATGGCCCGGAGTATCCAGAAATGTCACTAAACCATGATCGGTATTCACCTGATAAGCACCAATATGCTGGGTAATACCGCCTGCTTCACCTGCAGCAACTCTACTTTTACGAATATAATCCAGTAATGATGTCTTGCCATGATCAACATGACCCATAATTGTTACTACTGAGGCGCGTGAGTGTAGCTCGAGATCATCAGTGGAAATTGAAGATAGCACTTCTTGTTCAAAATTGTCTTCATCCTGAAGAACTGGCGTATGTCCGATTTCCTCAACCACAAGTACAGCCGTATCTTGATCAAGTGTCTGATTAATGGTTGCCATCACTCCAAGCCCCATCAGTGATTTGATGACTTCTGCAGCTTTAACTGACATTTTTTTCGCAAGATCCTGAACCGAGATGCTTTCTGGAATCTGTACTTCGTATACAATCGGCTGACTCGGTTTCTCAAATGCATGCTCAGTTTCTCGAAACACTGTCTTTGATCTGACTGCACGAGAACCTTTTTTCTTGCGTTTGCCTGTTTCACGAACATGCAACTTTTTGCGATTATCGTCTGAACCACCTTTTTGCTTGCCCTTACGTGCGGCTTTTTTTGCATCAGGCGCTGATTTTGGCTTTGCATCAGCAACAGATGTTGCTGCTGGTTGTTTGGTTTGTTCAGGTTGTTTCTGCTGCTGGATTAACAACTCCGCTTTGCGTGCCTCTTCTTGATTGAGCTTTTCTTGTTCCAAGCGCTGTTGTTCTTCTAATTGAAGACGTTTTGCCGCCTCCTCAGCTTCACGCTGTTGAGTTAGCTGTGCTTCTTTTTCTACTCTTGCAGCCTCATCTGCTTCTGCTTTGAGACGCTGACTATCAAGTTCTTGACGTGCTTTTTCAATTTCCTGAAGCTCATTATCTGTATCAACCAACTCACTTTTCTTGATGTAAGTATGACGTTTACGAACTTCTACACTCACCGATTTAGTCGTGCGTCCTGTTGGAGTTGTTCGTGATTGTCTTAATTCACCCACTGAACGACGCTTCAAAGTCACTCGCTTTGGAGACTCTGCTGATTCTTTTTGTTTGCCATGAGCACCGCGTAAATAAGACAATAATTTTATTTTTTCATTGTCGGAGAGCACATCATCAGCGCCACTAGCTGCCAGCCCTGCTTCACTTAGCTGGGATATCAGCCGCTCAAGCGGAACCCCAACGGTGTCCGCGAGTTGTCGTACAGTTACTTCACTCATGGTTTAGACTCTCGTTAATCGTTCTGCTCTGCAAACCAGGGCTCACGTGCTTTCATTATCAATTTTCCAGCAAATTCTTTGTCCAGATCTTCAATCTCCAGCAAATCATCCACTGCGCATTCTGCAAGATCTTCTGCTGTCTTAATACCCGCTGCAGCAAGTCGCAACGCCAAATCAGCTGTCATACCTTCAAGTTCCAGCATATCCTGAGCCGGTGTGGCATCTTCCAGTTTTTCTTCTGAGGCAATTGCATCAATCAGCAGCGCATCACGAGCACGATTGCGTAGCTCTTCAACAGTATCCTGGTCAAAATCTTCTATTTGCAAAAGCTCATTCATCGGTACATAAGCAATTTCATCAATCGTGGTAAATCCTTCAGCGACAAGAACTCCTGCAACATCTTCATCGACATCCAGTTTATCCATGAATACAGTCATTAGCTGGCTGGCTTCAGCATCTTGCTTTTCATTGGCCTGAGTCTGATCCATAACGTTCAGTTCCCAGCCAGTCAGCTGGGCCGCCAACCGTACATTTTGTCCGCCCCGACCAATGGCGATTGACAATGAATCTTCGCTGACCGCAACATCCATTGAATGCGCATCTTCATCGACCACAATCGCCTCAATCTCAGCCGGAGAAAGTGCATTAATGACATATTGGGCTGGTGTTTCATCCCAAAGGATAATATCTACTCGCTCGCCGCCCAATTCACCGGAGACAGCCTGCACCCGCGAACCACGCATCCCAACACACGCTCCGACCGGGTCAAGTCTGGCATCATGGCTGCGCACTGCGAGTTTAGCGCGCACACCAGGATCTCGTGCTGCACCAATAATTTCAATGACTCCTTCACTGGCTTCTGGAACTTCCAGCTTAAAGAGTTCAATTAATAACTCAGGAGCTGTGCGACTGATAAATATCTGTGGGCCTCTAGCTTCAGAGCGCACCGCTTTAACATAGCCTCTAAGCCGATCACCAATGCGTGCTGCTTCACGTGGAATCATATCAAAACGCGGCACAAAGGCCTCAGCATTACCACCAAGATCAAGAAAAACTCCTTTGCGATCTGTACGTTTAACCACGCCGGTAATTAATTCACCAATACGTTCTTTATAGTGTTCATAAATTTTGAGACGCTCAGCTTCACGGACTTTTTGGATAATCACTTGTTTTGCAGCCTGCGCTGCAATACGCCCAAATTCCACGGACTCAACTGAATCTTCGATGTAATCGCCCGCTACAACTGTCGAAACATTTTCGCGAGCAGCAGCTAATGTCATCGTTGTATATGGACAAAGCTCTTCATCAGCATCACCATCTGACGGCTCATCACCTGAATCCTTCTCATCTGTATCTGGATCAACAACCAGCCAGCGCCGCACTGTCTCATAATCACCAGTCTCTCTGTCGATAGTCACCCGAATATCAACTGGATGTCGGTAACGTTTTCCCGTTGCCGTTGCCAATGCTTGTTCTATTGCCTCGAAAAGCTCACCCTTGCTGATACCTTTCTCATTGGAAACAACGTCCGCGACCAATAAAATTTCCTTGTTTGCCACTTTATGATCCCTTCTTGCGACTCATGTCGTATTCAGCAATAAGCCGCGCCTTGCGAATTGACGAAAACGGCAGCACTCGTTGTTGTTTTTCTGATGATGTTTTGATCAGCACACTATTTCCCTGAACACCTTCAAGCATTCCCTTAATATTGCGTTTACCATCAATTGCCTCATACAATTCAAGCGATGCATTTTTTCCTTGAAAGCGCAGATAGTCTTCTATCTGAAATAATGGACGCTCTATTCCCGGCGATGACACTTCTAACTGATACTCTCCATTAATTGGATCTTCGACATCAAGAGCACCGCTCAATTGGTTACTGACTCTGACACAATCGTCAATTAACACGCCATTGACCCCATCAATATAAATTCTCAACAATTTGGAATGACGCTGGGAAACCATCTCTACGCCGACAAATTCGTATCCCAATCCTGTGACCGTGCTTTCAACAAGATTTGTTATGTTTTTAGATAACATTGCCATCACAATCACAAAACCACTGTCTCAAAATCAAATGTAACTATTCAGCATGATTCGTAGCTGCTCAGATTGCCCTCTAGTTTGTTCAAGAGCAAGGCGAAAGCGCGGAATTTACAGGTGTAAATGAGCACTTTCAGACAGCGATTGAACAAAATAGAGGGCAATCTGAGTAGTTACAATTAAACAAGCACAAAAAACGGGCACTAAGCCCGTCCGATCAAGAACCCCAAAAAGCAAAAAACCCCGTAACGGGGCCTCTCGAATTGGTAGCGGGGGCAGGATTCGAACCTACGACCTTCGGGTTATGAGCCCGACGAGCTACCAGACTGCTCCACCCCGCGGTACCTAGACCGACAAGTATACGGTATCTAGAGCTACACCACAAGAAGTATAGGAGTGCGTTCCTTACAGAGTAGTACTCATGGACAGTCTAATTACATCTCTAGAGCATTGTTTTTCAAAACAATTATCTTGCATGAATATCGCTAATTTCCAACTTGTTACATTACTTAAAATATTTTTCTGGGCACGCACTTTGCTCTCCTACCCACTACATATAGTATGTGAACCTGATCAACAATCCTCAACCCACAGTTAAAGCATGGATTACCTCCCGACTGAAGATGATATACAGAAAAACTTGTGGAAGTTCAAGAAGCGACAGAAGGAGCCCACCTGCTCTCGGATGCTAGTAGTCTTTCAATGTGATATTAACGGGTATCGGGAGTTGAGAAGTGATTAGCTACCAGGAGGCTGTCCGAGAATAGAACTAGCAGGCTAATCCAAACGAGTGCAACAAACAGATGACCATTTATCAGCTTTCTATATCCGACGATATCACATTGAAAGACTACTAGTCCGCATTGCTCATCAGTTGATGAAATGATCGTGCTGTTATCTGGATTCGCAGGCAATTTTATATAAGGAGCGAAATAACCGTGTGCATTTTCCGACTGAATAAAATTTCTTATGGATTTAAAGAGCGAATGAGGGCTCATCAGACTGGTGATTAATGGGGCTGGCGATGCTTCACTCAGTCACAGACACGGTATGATAACGAGGTCTTTTTTGTGGCGAGAAGGTGGAAATTTTAACTACAGTCGCTCTATAACCAGATTGCCCAACGCAACCATCCACACCAAGTTCACACACAAACTACGTGCGCAATGAACGCTGAGTTTTTATGTGCGGAGAGAACATGTAAATCTACAAGAGCTTTTAGGCAGAAATACATTACAATTTAATCGTAGCTGCAATGTTGACCAAACTATTTCCTGCACATTCCTTAATATTTGCTCACTTTAGGGTAATCACCCTGCGGATCATAGTGATAATAGGCAAAAGGCCTTTGGAACGTTGCATTAGCTGGCCCAATGATCAGCGTTTTGGCAACTTTATCAATTGCATCATGCGGCGGAGCAATGGTGGCAAACAGAGAAAGTGGTAATGTACCTAAAAACACTGCCGCTCCGGCAATACTGCCAATAAATCCGAGCGGCCTCAAAACTACAATTTCAGTTGCTACATCACTAACATCATAATCAAGAGGACGAATTGTAGGGGTTGCTGAAGAATAATTCCTTGCAAAACAAAGCTCCATTGACAATAACAAGATAATACTTATAATAATTTTCAATCATGCCTCCTGAGATGAATTCAGTTCCGACTGTGCTATACCAAGAATCATCCAGTCATTAATGGTGCAGCATAAAGATCTGAGATGATTTTTGTTTCTTCAATCACACCAGCAACAATTTTTGCATCTTCATCTGCTACAACGTGTTTCCAATAATCAGCTGCCTTTTGCAGTAAATTATTGTATTCATCAACAGAAATTGGCGGACGATAAAGAACAACAGGGGTATCACTGATTAAACAGCAAAGTTCTTCATATTCGGAATGTGTTAGTCGAATTGCATTTCCTAAGCGAAGCATTATGAGCCCCTCTAGTTGTTTGGCAACAGTGATGAAATGGCGGAGAGAGAGGGATTCGAACCCTCGATGGGCGTTAACCCATACTCCCTTAGCAGGGGAGCGCCTTCAGCCGCTCGGCCATCTCTCCGGATTTTTTATCTAAGTGTTAGGCGGCCTGACGAACTAAATAGACCAATGTTACTTGTCTTTTTGTTTCTGGCCAAACAATCTCAATGTTACGCAAAACCACCTTATTCCTCAGTATGATCATCAACAGGCTCACTATTGATATTTTCATCATCGGTTGTTTGGAAAATTGGTTCTTTTTCTACTGTGCTGGCTTGCGGCTTAATTTCAGAAACTTGTTTGCTCAGAGCCTCATCATGAATACGATTGTATATTTCTTCTCTGTGAACAGCAACCTCAGTCGGTGCTTTGACACCAATACGAACTTGATTGCCTTTTACAGCTAAGACCGTAATGGTGACATTGTCACCGACCATCAAGGTTTCACCTATCCGTCGTGTCAAAATAAGCAATGTAAACTCCCTGTACTAGAAAACCTGTCTTCCTTTCCATATTTTACCATGGTGCAGGTGTGATTATCGCTTGATTATAACAGCTGAATCAATTCATCGGAAAGCAGATTAGCAATAAAGTTCGATAGCTCACCTCTTCATCAGCTCCGTTTACCCATCATTCCTAAGCTGCCAGAGTACTAAAAGGCTGTCGTAGCGAGAACAAACTGATATGAGCCAACCATTCTGAATTGGTTTCATAATTCGAGGCGAATAGTGATGCCATGTAACGAAAAATAATAGCAAAAGCTGGTCAAATTAAGCTTTTCCGCAGTAGGCTCTCTATTCTCGGACAACATCCCAGGTCATTTTGTTGTTTGAAGCACCCGTTCACGTCGAGCAAGACGTGGATCAACCTGTAATGGCCTGTAGATTTCAACTCGATCGCCACGCTGCAATACTTGATTGAGTTCTACAACTTGTCCGAATATTCCAACTTTGTTAGTTGACAAATTAATTTCCAGAAAAGTTCCCAACAATTTGCTTTGGGCAATCACTTGCTCCACAGTTGCTCCAGCTTTAATTTCTATTGCAATAATCTGCTGTTCACTGGGTGTTGCATAAGCAACCTCAACCGCAATAAGCTCATTCCTCATAGAGATCTTTAGCGCGTTGATGGAAAGCATCCACCATGGTCTCACATATCTGATGAAAGATTCGTCCAAACGCGATAGCAGCAATCCCACCAGGCAGCTCGAATTCCAGTTTCAGAGAAATCTTGCTCGCATGATCACTTAACGGAATAAACTGCCAAGCGCCGTTCAATGAGTTAAATGGCCCATTGAGCAAAGTCATTTTAATTTCATTCGGTTCAAGATTCACATTTTGAGTTGAAAATTTTTTATGGAAACCACCACGGGCAATTTCAAGCTCTGCTTCAACAACAGCATCCACACGGGACAAAACACGACTGGACTGACACCAAGGCAAAAAATACGGATAGGATTCAATGTCGGCAACCAGTGAAAACATATCATTAGCCGAAAAACGCACTAGAGCGCTACGTTCAATTTTCGTCATTACGTTAAAAAATACCGATTACACTTAGCATAACCAGGAAGATAGCAACTGGAACAAGAAATTTGACCAAATTAATCCATATCATGAATATGCTAGCGCTCATTTTACTCTCTTCACTCAATAATGATTGCTTCACAACCCACCCAGTAAACACTGCAATGAGAATACCTCCCAGTGGAAGCATAATGTTCGAGGTCAGGTATTCGATGAACTCAAAAATACTCTTGTCTAACAGCTCAATATCTGACCATTCATTAAACGATAAAGCAGTCAAAATGCCGGTTAACCAGACAGCAAGCCCACTTGATAAACACGCATCCGCACGAGATAACTTACGACTTTCCATCAACCAACGAACGAGTGGTTCAATTAAAGCAATTGATGATGATAATGCAGCAAACACCAATAATGTAAAAAACAAAAACCCGAATAGCGAGCCTAAAGGCATTTGGGCAAAAGCGATTGGTAATGTTTGAAAAATAAGTCCGACGCCAGATCCCGGCTCCAATTGATGAGCAAAGACTATCGGAAAAATCGCCAAGCCTGCCAATAGCGCCACAATTGTATCGGCAGCAGCAATAATAAAACTTGATCCAGAAATGGAGATCTCTTTTGGCAAATAAGCACCATACATAATCAACATTCCCATACCCAGCCCAATCGAGAAAAACGCTTGACCCAAGGCAATCAATACCCCCTCACCTGTTAGCTTATCGAAATCAAGAGAAAACAGAAATTTAAAGGCCTGCCCTGAATCGCCAGCAAACAAACTGTAAACAACCAGTAGCAATAGCAAACCAAAAAGAGCTGGCATCATAAAACGCACCGCTTTCTCCAGACCTGCTTGCACTCCTTGAGAGACTAACCACATCGTTGCCCCTGTAAATAGTGAATGCCAAAATAACAACTGCACTGGGTCGCTGATCAGTTGGTCATAAACACCACTGATCTCTCCAGCATCCATCCCCCAGAATGCACCTGTAATCATCTTGATGGCATACACTAGTGTCCAGCCAGCAACAACGCTGTAATAAGATAAAATCAGAAAACCGGTTAGCACACCCATGACGCCAACCAGTTTCCACCAACTTGATGCACCGGACTCACGCGCCAAATCCAGCATTGTATTGACTGGGCTTTTACCCACACGCCGACCTAAACTGAGCTCGGCAATCATCAACGGGATGCCGATCAATAAAACACACAATAAGTACACCAGAACAAAGGCGCCACCACCGTTCTCACCTGTAATGTATGGAAACCTCCAGATATTTCCCAAACCAACAGCTGCGCCGGTTGCCGCCAAAATAAACCCAAAACGTGACGACCACTTTCCCTGAGATGCTGCATTATTACTAATCATTTAATCATCCTATTAAAAAAACAGAGGCCGTTGCCACCAAATTTATAACTAATCATCAATCACAACGCTAAAACAGGTAAAATACCAAAGTTTACAAGTCGCGTCAGTCAAATACCTATTTATCGTCAAAAAAATATAGCATGGGCAACAAGAAAAAAGCGAAAACACCTGGAAAAACCATCGCTTTAAATCGTCAGGTGAAACACGATTATTTTATCGAGGAACGTTTTGAAGCCGGTATTAGCTTGCTAGGCTGGGAAGTCAAATCACTACGCGCTGCCAAGCTACAATTGCAAGAAAGCTATGTGTTCGTTAAAAATGGTGAAGCCTGGTTGTTCGGTGCACATATTACTCCACTCAACACCGCATCCACACACGTTCATCCAGATCCAACGCGCTCACGCAAATTATTGCTCCACAAAAAAGAATTGAACAGACTAATCGGTGCCGTAGAACGCAAAGGCTATACATTGGTACCAATTACCATGTATTGGAAAAAAAGTTTGGCAAAACTGGAAATTGGTTTAGCCAAAGGCAAAAAATTACATGACAAACGTGCAACAGAAAAAAATCGTGACTGGACACGAGAGAAACAACGCATCCTTAAACATGGTTAGAAGCGAGGATTTAAAAACTTCCGGAAGTTTGACGAAGTATTTTGGCTTCACAGGAGTACTAATAAATAAGCGAATAGTGAGCTATGTAATTATTTGATTTGTGCTTCTGAGGAACCAAATGGCAAGTCAAACTTTCAGAAGTTATTAAATTCTCGCTCCTACAGAAGGCCGTCCGAGAATAGACAACCTACTGCAACACTACCCAGTGTATTTC